>OGDN01004954.1_pt1 | contig 11026 bp, 9 predicted proteins | sample 1570271 | NCBI WGS metagenome assembly OGDN01 (sample SAMEA4384481, study PRJEB24528) | human gut metagenome | reverse complement strand
CTTTCTTAAATTTAAATATCAGTCTTTGAAGACTGCAAATATAATTTCTATTTTAATAATATAACGTGAAAATGCGGTTTTTGTTCATAAAATAGTAATTGCAGAGTCATCTTAATGTAATCTGGAAAAAGGAACTTTGCGTAACTAAAAAAACAAATGAATAAGAAATAAACTAATAATAATAGCCTCATGAAATTTTTATTTATTGTACAAGGTGAAGGTAGGGGACATTTGACGCAAGCTATCACTCTTGAAGAAATGTTGTTGCGCAATGGACATGAAGTGGTGGAGGTATTAGTTGGCAAGAGTTCATCACGTACGCTGCCCGGATTCTTCAACCGGAACATTCATGCACCGGTCAAACGCTTTATCAGTCCGAATTTCCAGCCTACAGCAGATAACAAACGGGCTGATCTAAAGAAAAGTTTAGCTTATAATTTACTACGTTTTCCGGAATATTTTCGTAGTATGTGCTATATTAATCAGCGGATTAAGGAGACGGGGACGGAAGTAGTGATCAACTTCTACGAGCTTCTGACGGGACTTACCTATGCACTCTTTCGTCCCTCCATTCCGTATGTTTGCATTGGACATCAATACTTGTTTTTACATCAGGATTTTGACTTCCCGGATAAAAGTTCCATTCAATTATGGATGCTGCGTTTCTTTACCAGGATGACAGCTTTGAGATCCTCGAAGAAACTGGCTCTCTCTTTCAAAGAAATGAACCAGGATGATGAACAACATATTGTAGCGGTTCCTCCCTTGATCCGTCAGGAAGTGACGGCAATCCAGACAGAAGAAGGAAACTACATCCATGGATATATGGTGAATGCTGGTTTTTCCGATAGTGTGGAGCAGTTTCATGCAATGTATCCGGAAGTACCTTTGAAGTTTTTCTGGGATAAGGCGGATGCGGAGGAGGTGACCCGGATTGATGAAACGCTGAGTTATCATCAGATAGATGATCTGAAGTTTCTAAATGGGATGGCCGGGTGCCGTGCTTATGCCACTACTGCCGGATTTGAATCAATTTGTGAAGCGATGTATCTGGGTAAACCTGTACTAATGGTTCCGGCACATATCGAACAGGATTGCAACGCATATGACGCAATGAAAGCAGGAGCAGGTATTATCAGTGATTCTTTCAATTTGAAACCCCTGCTTCGTTTTGCCGGTTTGTACTCTCCGAATCGTAATTTTGTTCGTTGGGTACGTAGTAGTGAACGTCGCATTATTATCGAACTGGAAAAACTTGCTGCATCACAATCAGCAGTAAATTCAATACCAACATTTACTAATTATTTACCGATATGAAATTGAATAAGACAGATTATGTGCTTGAACGTGCATCAGATGGCGGTTACTATGCTTGGTTGACTGTAAACATGCAATGCAATGCTTATGGAGAATCTCCTGAAGAGGCTGTACTGAATTTGCAGGAAACAATGAATGAAATGATTGATGAGATGTATATGGTGGAAGAGTTTATTTAATGAAGAACTAAAAATGAAGAATGAAGAATCAGCTGCGCTATGCTGCTTGAAAATTCTTCATTCTTCATTTTTAGTTCCTCATTTATTCAATGCTCAGTTCATCAATAATGTGGGAAGCTCCTGCATATTTATCGATGATAAATAAGATATAGCGGATATCTACACAGGCTGCGCGTTGCGATGAAGGGCGGAAAGCTATGTCACCGGTCAGACCTTCATAATTGCGGTCGAAAGCAGTTCCTACCAGTTGTCCTTTGCCATTGAATACAGGGCTACCGGAATTTCCTCCTGTGTTATCGGTATTGACGATAAAGCATACGGGCATTTCACCGTCTTTACCGTAGCGTCCATAATCTTTGGCTTTATAGAGTTCCTTCAACTTCTGGGGGACTACAAATTCCCAATTTCCCGGATCTTCTTTCTCCATCACTCCTTTGAGGGTAGTATGTGAGTCATAAATTACTCCATCAGCGGGTTCGTATGATAGTACCTGCCCGTAAGTGAGCCGTAAGGTTGAATTTGCATCCGGATAGATCGGTGTTCCTTTTTCTTGTCTCATATCCATCATTCCTTTTACCCATACTTTATGAGCTGCGTCATAATTTTGATTGGCTTCTTTCATGGCAATTGCTGTTTTCAAAATTCCGTCCGTTATGGAATATTTGAATAATATCATCCAATCATGTCCAATCTTATACAAGCTTGGCTTTTTAATAAACTTATCAAAGTTTTTGGGATTACCAAAGATTGAATACTCGAAACAAGCATCTACAAAAGCATCAATGTTTCCTTTGAAACGTGAATTTATAATCTCGAAGATATTGATTCGTTGTTCCGCCGGAATATAGTTGGCATACGTTTGTAGCATAGCTTTGGCAACCATTCGTTCTACTTCCGGAAAGGGGACTGATGCGAAGTATTTTTCACCGGCTTGTTTCAGATTTTGAGTAGCAACTTTTATTTGTTCTTTGTCTTTCGACTTGAGAGCAGTGACCATCTCTGTAGTAGAGGGAAGACGCATAAAATCAAGTGCTGTGACAAGTGCTTCATTTAAAGCTTGCTGATGATACAGTGCATCACGGCGATGAGCTACGATAGAACGTATCTCGTCAAAGGCTTTCTGATAAGAATCATCGCCTTTTTCACGGCCACGAGTCAAAAGTTCTTCTTGTTGTTTACGTTTGGTATCCAACACTTTGAGACGTACCAATCCTTCGTTCATGCCAATCGCATTTTTCCAGTAGTTGGCTGAAGATGCATACTTACTTGCGTAATGAATCCGTATGGCGGGATCTTTAAGCATCTGTTCCATTAAGACTTTTTGACGGGCTCCACGTACATGTTGGCGCATGAAGTTAGTAGTCTGCATTCTTTCTTCGACTTCATCGGAAATCATGTATCTCCAGTTACGTCCCGGGAATCCCATGACAAAGGTGAAATCACCTTCTTGTACTCCGGCAATACTGATTTTCAAATGTTTCTTTACCTGCAAAGGAACATTGTCTTTTGAATATGCTGCAGGTTTTCCATTTTTATCTGCGTAGATACGGAAGAGAGAGAAGTCTCCGGTATGCCGGGGCCACATCCAGTTATCGGTGTCAGCTCCAAATTTACCGATAGAAGAGGGAGGAGCACCTACCATGCGAATATCGCTATATACGGTTTTTATAAACATATAATATTTATTTCCTCCGTAAAAGGCTTTGAGTTCCAGTTTCGTAGCAGGGGTGACTTCTATGTTTTCGTCTTTGGCAAAGCGTTCTGCTACTTTATTCAGGTAGGCAGGCGACAGATAATTTGTTCCGTTCGGATCTTCATCCTTTTTCAGTTGATCATTTACATAGCTGGTCACGTCGAGGATACGATCTATGAAAGTAACGGTCAGGCCCGGTGTGGGAAGTTCCGCGTCACGGTTCATCGCCCAGAATCCTTCTGTCAGATAATCATGCTCTACGTTACTGTGCTGCTGAATGGCTCCATAACCGCAATGATGGTTAGTGAGTACCAGACCTTCGGAAGAAATGACTTCTCCGGTGCATCCACCACCGAAGTGTACGACGGCATCTTTCAGAGAAATGCTATTGGCATTATATACTTCCTCAATAGGAATCTCAAGTCCGAGTTCCCGCATGGCAACTGCATTTTGCGCTTTCAGGTCAGTTAGCACCCACATGCCTTCGTCGGCGTGGATGCTAAGAGTTGCCAGTGAAAAAATAGCAAATATGATTTGTTTTCTCATTTATTCTACGATAGTCATTTCATTAATCAGATGGCCACAGTTTCCTAGTTTTTCAAGGATGAATAGAACGTAGCGGATATCAAGATTGATACAACGTTGTAAGTTATTGTCAAAATTGATGTCGCCACTCAATGATTCCCAGTTTCCGTCGAATGCGCAGCCGATCAGCTCTCCATTCTCGTTCAGTACGGGGCTACCGGAGTTGCCACCGGTAATATCATTGGTTGACAGGAAACAAACAGGCATATCGCCGTTGGGTAATGCATAACGACCGTAATCTTTCTTTTCGATTAATTCTTTCAATTTGGCCGGTACGACAAATTCACGGTCTTCAGGATTCTCTTTTTCAAGAATACCCTTTGTCGTTGTGTAATAGTTATAGTGTACCCCATCTTTTGGATCGTATGGTTTTACATTACCATAAGTCAGACGAATGGTGAAATTAGCGTCCGGATAAGAAGGGACAGGCAGTTTCATTTCCCCTAAACCGCGAATGTAGGTTTTGTGCAGCAAAGTAAGTTCTTTGTCGAGCTCTTTTAATTGACCGAGAAGATTGCTGTATTGATCATACTTCGATTGGGCGTATTGTAATGCAAGATCTTCATCAATCGCTTTTACTGTTGGCTTTTTAAGGAACTTCTCAAAGTTAGTCTGATTAGCAAAAATCGATTTATCGTACATGTCGTCTACAAACTTGTCGTAGTCTCCTTTATACTTCTGTTCAATCACTTTGTAGATAGCAGGTCGTTGGTCAGCCGGAATCATTTCGGCATAGAGAGGCAATAATACTTTGGCAACTTTACGGTCTACTTCGTGATCATAGTCTTTATTATGAATATTTTTATAGCTTTCTTTCAGAGCCTCCAGACGAATTTTGATCAGAGAATCATTTTTTTCTTCCAATGCTTCCCGTGTTTTGGTCAACATTGTGCTTCCATATTCGATTGCACCGAAAAAGACTTCAGTCAGACAAGTCAGTTGATAATTAAGAGGAGCTGTCTGGGCAACCAGATCATCGATCTTTTTCACAACACCAGCATATTCGGCATTGTTTTGTGCTTTCGCAAATTCTGCAAATTTGGCTTCCTGTTCAGCTTTGGTACCTAAGACATTGTTGTCGATGATTGCTTTGTTCATTCCGATGGAATTTTTCCAGTAGTTGCTGGAACCTGCGTATTTGTTTGCATATTGAATACGGATTTTGTCGCTGGCGTTCATTACTTCTTTCAATACAGCCAGACGTGCGCCACGAATACGAATACGTGGCTCATTTGTTGATTCCATACGTTCTTTTACTTCAGATACGGTCAGATAACGGCTGGTTCTTCCGGGGAATCCCATAATCATTGCGTAGTTTCCTTCTTTCAAACCTTTAATGGAGATTGCCAGATGCTTTTTAGTTTTCAGAGGAGTATTGCTTGCATTGTATTCAGCTGGTTCCCCATTGGCATCTGCATAGATACGGAACATTGAGAAGTCCCCTGTATGGCGGGGCCACATCCAGTTATCGGTTTCGCCACCAAACTTACCAACAGAAGAAGGAGGGGCGGCAACCATACGTACATCCGGATATATCTTCTTGTAGAACAAGTAGAATTTATTTCCTGCGTAGAAAGGAAGGGCTTGTGGTACAATGCCTTTTTTGTCTTTCAGGTCACTTTTTTCATATAATTCTTTTGCCAGACTTTCGAGAAAACCACCGGTGAATGACTGAGATTCTGTAATCTCTTTTGCAGCGATTTTAGCATTCACAATATCTGTTATATCTTCGATACGTTCGATAAATGTGAATTTTAGTCCCGGAGTAGGAAGTTCCTGATCTCTGGAGGTTGCCCAGAATCCGTCTGTCAGATAATCGTGTTCCACGCTACTGTGCTGTTGGATAGAAGCATAGCCGCAATGGTGATTGGTCAGAATCAAGCCTTCCGGTGAGATGATTTCTCCGGTACATCCTCCTCCGAATATACCGACTGCATCTTTTAAAGAGACCCCATTGGGATTATATAAATCCTGAGCTTCCAGTTTCAATCCTTGTTTTTTCATCATATCGATGGAATGTTGCTGTTGCATTAGTTGCAATAACCACATACCTTCATCCGCTTTTGCGGAACATACAAGCAGCGCTGTCAGCGCTAATAAATAAAGTCTTAGTCTGTTCATTACTTTATGATAACAATTATAAATTATGATGTTAATATTCTATTTTTAAACTTCCGTCTTTCAAGGCTTTCATAATATTGGCAGGAGGCCGCTGGTTCATCAATTCATTTTTCATGAAGTCCATATATGGAGCTACGTGCTGAAAGTATTGATAATATCCTTTGCATAGATAGTTCAGACCGGGTTCTCCATCTGCTGTTCGGCTGAAACGGTTTTTCGGGCATTCTCCATTGCATGCAAATAGAAAATCGCATTCCTTGCATTGAGTCGGGAGCGATTGATATTTCATCGTTCCGAAATTATGCTGTCGTTCGCTGTGCATCATCTCCACCAGAGTCTGGCTGTAGATATTTCCTAATTTATATTCCGGGAATACAAAATGGTCACAAGAGTACACATCTCCGTTGAACTCCATGACTCCGGCATGTCCGCAATGTTTCGCCATCGTACATACACCCGGTTGTTCTCCCATCCAGTTTGCCAGTGTAGAGTCGAATATCTGTATGAAGTAATTGCCCACATCCTCTTTTACCCATTCATCAAAAATGGCACAGAGAAAGTTACCCCATTGCTCCGGGCTTACCGAAAAATCGGCTAATGCTCCTTCTTTATCTTCTGCCAGAGAGGCTAGATGACGTCCGTCCTGATGTGAAACGATACGTTCGACGATAGGAGCGAATTGAATATAATGGCAATCTATTTCCTTGAAGAAATTATAAAAGTCTAATGGATAGTCGGCGTTAAAGTCGTTCACAACCGCCATTGCATTCCATTCTACTCCATGTTTTTTCAAAAGATTGATGCCTTGCATTACTTTGACGAAAGAAGGCTTTCCCATCTTATTTTTACGATACTCATCATGAAACTCCTGTGGCCCGTCAATGGAAACCCCTACCAACCAGTTGTTTTCATGAAAGAACTCACACCACTCATCTGTGAGCATGGTTCCGTTAGTTTGAATACAGTTGTCAATAGTACGTCCACGGGCATATTTCTTTTGCAGTTCCATTGCCTTTTTATAAAAGGAGAGGGGACGCATCAGTGTTTCTCCACCGTGCCAGGTGAAAAGCACTTGCGGCATGGTTTGTGAGTTGATATACTCGTCGATGAACTTTTCCAGCAGTTCATCGCTCATTACATGTTTTGGATTTTCTTTGTATAGATTCGCCTTTTCCAAATAATAGCAGTATTCGCATGCGAGATTACATACGGCTCCTACGGGCTTTACCATGACATAAAGCGGTTTGGCAAAAGGTGCATAAGTTGTTGCTTTCATGACTGCAAATTTAGATAAACTAAATGAAAAAAATGATCTCCTACCTCTGTTTATAAGGATTATTAAAGAAAAGAGTCTTACAAGTTTTAAATATTGATAAAATGTTTCTTTTAAGTCCGAATCAGTTGTACCTTTGCATCCAGAATTTAATGAAACAATGAACGTGAATAAGATTTTGCCTTTTGTGCTTTTGCTACCCTTCTTGGCTTCGTGTACTAATAAGTATAAGATAGAAGGAACATCTTCAGTGAATGGTCTTGATGGAAAAATGTTATACCTGAAGACTATGAAGGATGGAGAATGGGCGAAACTGGATTCGGCTGAAGTAGTACATGGATCATTTTCAATGAAGGGAAAGATAGACTCTGTACAGATGACAACACTTTATATGGATGACGAGAGTGTTATGCCGGTTGTGTTGGAAAGCGGCAAGATTGTTATTACTATTAGCAATACTGATCTTAAAGCAGTCGGAACCCCTTTGAATACAGCGTTGTATGATTTTATTGCAAAGAAGAATGCAATGGAAGAAAGTATCGGTGAACTGGAAAGAAAAGAAACACGTATGGTGATGGATGGTGCTGACTTGGAAGAAGTTCACGAGCAGTTGCTTGCAGAAGGAGATTCGCTGATGAAAGCTATGAATCAATATGTTAAGACTTTCATTTCAGATAATTATGAAAACGTATTAGGTCCCAATGTGTTTATAATGCTTTGTAGTTCTTTGCCATATCCTATAATGACTCCGCAAATAGACGATATCATCAAGGATGCTCCCTATTCTTTTAAGAGTAATAAGATGGTGAGAGAGTTTCTGACGAAGGCTAAAGAAAACATGCAGTTGATAGAGGAACATCAACGAATGCAACAAAATGTAGGTTCAAAGAAATAATTCTTGAGTTTTTTGCGTATTTTTGCATAAAACTCAAGATAAGATGAAAACGCTCTTTTCTATTCGTATTACTTTTTTCTTTTTTATATCTATTCTGGCAGTTTCCTGTCATAGAGACTCGGATGTACTTAAAATGACTTTCTCAAAAGTGGAAAAGTGTATGGATCTCTGTCCGGACAGTGCTCTAAACATCTTGAAAGGTATTCCTGATCCTGAAAAACTGCGGGGTGAGTCGCAAGCTACTTATGCTCTTTTGATGACGCAGGCAATGGATAAGAACTATATGAAATTCAGTTCGGATTCATTGATTGATTTAGCTTTGAATTATTATACAATAACTCAGAATAAACCTATAATGTATGCAAAGACTCTATTTTATCATGGAAGAGTCATGCTGGAATTGGATAAGGAGGAGGAAGCTTTAAAGTCTTTTCTTGCTGCAAAAGATATTTATGAGAGAAATCAGAATCTTAAAATGTTGGCTCTCATTATTGAAGAAATTGGTATGATCAACCGAAGACAGGAGTTATATGATGATGCTTTATCGAATTTCAGAGAAGCATTGGCTATACATAAACAAGTAAAAGATTCCCTTGGTATTATCAGTGTTAGTCAGAATATTGCTAGAGTTTATTTGTTTAAATCCCAATGGGATAGTTGCTCTTTTTATTACAATAATGCTTTAGACATAACAGTACGGAAGAATCTTCCTGAAATCTCAATTTTGCACGAATTGGGCATTTTGTATCGTTCTATGCAAGAGTTACCAGAAGCAGAACGTTATTTTTTGGCTGCTTATGAAAAAGAAGCTGACGAAGAGAAAAAATATATGGAGTGCTTGTCTTTGGGATATTTGTATATGCAAATGGGGCAGACTGAAAATGCTAGAAAATATTTAAAGATGAGTGCTAAATCTTCTAAAGCATACACGCAAATTAGTGCGTTTGACTGTTTATATTTTCTAGAAAAAGACATTGATAATTTTGAGGAAGCAATAGTTTATCATGAATTGGCCGATTCCATAACTAATGCTATGGAGGAAATCAATTCACGAGAGTTGATAGCAAGCTTACAGAAGAAATATGAGAATGAAAAACTCCGGAATGATAATTTGCAAATGAAAGTGCGATACACGAATTTTATTTTATGGGGCACGATTGCTTTTTTATTTGTCGTTGCTTGTATGTGCTATTATTATTATAAAAACAGAAATAATAAAAAGAAAATAGCTGAAATAGAACTACAGATTCAAGATAATGAAGAAGAAATAGAACGATATCGACAGGAAATCGAAGATATTCAAATATCAAAAGATCTGATGTTAGAAGAAAACCGTACTAAAGTAGGAGAACTGAATGGGAAGATTGTTCTTTTGACTATGCAAAATAAAACGTTGTCGGAACATTTGAAAGAGCGGGGAGGTGAATTGAATGTTGGTATATCTTCAGGTTCGTTTATTCATGCATTTCGACTTCTATTAGCTATAAAAGAAGGAACATTAAGAGGAAAACTTTCAAATGAAGAACGACAGAAGTTATTCAGCTTATTTGATCTGATTTACTGGAACTATGTTAGTCGTCTGTTAGACAGAGCCCCAACCCTTACTAAACATGATCTTGAGATTTGTTGTTTTCTTAAATTTGGTTTGACTCATGAAGAGCTGAGTTGTATTTTTCACACGACTCCTGATTCTGTAACTAGGGCAAAAGGTAGATTGAAAGGTCGATTAGGTATTTCTCCACAGGATGATTTAGACTCTTTTTTAAAAGAATTCTAAGAAATAAAAAATGAATTGTCCGGGTAAATGCTAAATCGGAAATTGATAATATATTGATATCTAGGTGATTGGGTGCTCATTGTCCCTTGTAATTTGTCCGGGTCATTTTTTTTGTTTTTTCGAATACATGCTGTACTTTTGGCGAAACAAAAAAGCAATATAGTTATGAAAGTACGTTTTATTTTATCTTTTCTGGCTGCATTATTTATTGCAGGGAATATGATCGCTATTGAGAGTACAGATCGGGTAGAGAGAAAGTTGCCTATCGTGTTAAAAGGTGAAGTTCCGACTACTACTCATCGTTCTCTTCCTGTGATTCCTATTGATGCATCTATTTCTACAGATAATAATCTTGTAGAAATTGTTTTCACTGCTTCTCTTGGTGAAGTGAAAATATTAGTGGATGAACAAGTACAGGAAGTATGTCAGGTAACAACTCCTGGACAGACAACTTCCTTCTCTATAGAAGGATGGGCTCCGGGCATTTATAAACTAGAATTTAAAGTAGCCGGAGGCGGATACGTATACGGAGAACTGGTGATAGAATAACAAGGAACTAAACCTTAGCTATTATATAATCATGAAAAGTCATCATACAGTTGCTATTGGCACTTGGGGAGGTGACAAACAGCAACTTGTAGAATATAATTCTTGTATTGCAGTAGGGATAGATTGTCCCCGTGCAAAATTGAGAGTGAGTATTCTATTAGATACGATACAAGAGTATCAGGTGAGATATATCTCTTCTGATGAAGAGATAAGTGAAGCTGTTAATGAAGCTGGTCTTATCATCGGAGCAAGGGGTATGGCCCATGAAGGGATATTGCAACGAAAACCGGTTATTGTAGTGGGGGAATATGGATTTGGAGGCTTGATTACTCCGGATACATTGCACGAACAATGCAGTAATTATTTTAAAGGCAAAATCAATGGGATAAAAGAAGAGTATTTCTCTTTAGAACGATTAGAAGAGGAAATAAAGAGAGGATTTACTTTGACATTCCAAGAATTGCAGATGATGTCTAACCAGACAATAAGATTTCTACATAATATATAGACTTTTTGATTTAATAGATTAATGCATAAAGACTGGTTAGGTATACGGGGGTACGTGAGTATCCCCGTATTTCGTGTACGCCCAGCATGGGCGTACGCTCTAGGGTGCAAGTCCCGAGCGAGCCCTGAT
>OGDN01004953.1_pt1 | contig 11031 bp, 18 predicted proteins | sample 1570271 | NCBI WGS metagenome assembly OGDN01 (sample SAMEA4384481, study PRJEB24528) | human gut metagenome | reverse complement strand
CTGTCAAACCGACGGGCCTTTTTCAATGCGTTACTGCATATTGGCGAAACGCTCTACTGCTTTTGTAAAACTCTCAATCGTTTTATCTGCATCACCGTGTTCAAGTCCATCAAGAACACAATGCTTGATATGTCCCTCTAAAACTACTTTGCCGCAGCCGTTTAGAGCAGACCGCGCGGCGTTGATCAAAGACAGCACATCCTCACAGGGTACATCTTCGTCCACCATACGATCAATTGCTTGTACCTGTCCGATGATTTTTTTAAGTCTGCGGTGCAGATTATCCGCATCCATGCACTGTTTCATGACTGCATTCTCCATATTATTTGGATATCTAATAGTATAGCTTATGAAGGGTGAAAAGTCAAACCAGTGCGATTCATATTTTCAAAACTGGCGCATATAGTGATATACGGGAGGGATTGGATATGGAAACAGCAGGAACATGGAAAAACAGAGTATTTGCTGCAGGAAAAGGGGTGCTTTTGTCCTGGATTGTGACAGGAATCCTTCTTGCGTTGCTGTCGCTGGCACTGTGGAAACTGGATCTGGATGAGGGGAAGGTCACCATTGGAATCCAGGCGGTCTACATGCTGTCTGCATTTGCCGGAGGAATGATGACGGGAAAAAAAGCACAGAGCCGGAAATTTTTGTGGGGGCTTTTGCTGGGAATTCTCTACTTCCTGATTCTCCTGGTTCTGTCCTGTATAAACGGGAGCCTTTCTGCAAGCCAGAGCATGATTGTATTGTGCATATGCGCTGGAAGCGGAACTGTAGGAGGAATGCTGGCATAAAAAAAGATAGATTTTTTCAGAAAGGTATGGTATACTAAAGCAGTCTAATCTTAAGGCATATCAAGAGAAAGATACTCAAAATGGACTGAAGATTCCTCAGAGCATTCCACGCAAGAGATAAAATTTCAACAGGAAAAAACACTCAAAGAGAGATGGCAGCAGAGAAAATAAATTTCGCTGGCAGAATCCCCAAAATTAGAAAATCAAACCAAAAATCAGAATAAAAATTAAAATAAGACAAATAAAACAAGTTCATTACAGAATGATGCAGAACACAGAAAGAAAGGGAACAGCGTTTTATGATGAGAGAAAAATACGAGTCGTTGTCTGCAGCAGCGTTAAAGGACATTGCAAAGGCGCGGGGGCTGAGAAATATTTCTACACTGAAAAAAAGCCAGCTTGTAGAGCGGATGCTCGAAGAAGATGCGAAAGAAGAAGCTGCGAAGGGAGAAGCGGAAAAAGCAGCGAAGGCATACCAGATCACTGCGGAAGGCATGGCGACTCGAGCACAGGCAAAAGCTCTTGTCCGGCTTGGCTTCAGGGAAGGGGGGAAGAAGCATGGGTGGCGGAAAGTGACCGTTCTTCAAATAGAACGCCGTCTGACAATGGCCCAAGCAGGATTGATCATTCGGGCACTTGAAAGCGGGGGAGTGAGAAAAAGCTCATGGAGTGACGCTCCGCCTAAACGTGTTGCACTCGGGTTAACAGATAAAGAGGCTGACAAGATCATGGTTCAAGTGGCCAAGCAAGCGTTGAAAAAAATAGAACGGGGCAAATTATGAGCATCGGCAAAGTGCAGATCAACAATCTCAACCTTTCGCAGGGAGAGATCACGGCGGTGGAAAACCACCTTCTGTTTGTCGGATCGGGGAAGGGCGACAAGGTGGGGAAGCTCCTCACGGTGAACACGGACAGCGACCTGTCCGGCGTCCTTGCCGGGGCTGACGGCTTGCTGGCTCAGGTGACGGCGGCCCGGGACAACGGGGGCCAGAACTGGTCGGCGTCCGTCATGCTGTACGACGCCGAGGGCGGCGGGGTCGCCTCGTGGTCCGACGCCGTGGACGAGGCTATGGAGCTGGCCAAGGTTGAGGGCGTCGTCCTGGCGGACCCCCTTTCCTCCGTTTCCGACATTGAAGCCATGCAAGCCAAGAGCGAGCGGATCATGGCCAAATACATGCGGCCCGTGTGGTTCGCCGGGCGTGCCCCGGCGTTCGACGCCGATTCCCAGAGTTGGGAGGAGTACGCCACGGCGATCAAGCCTCTGACCGCGGATGTGGCCGCGGACGCCTGCCTCGTCACGCCGACGATCTGGGGGCCGGAGCTCGGGACGCTCATGGGCCGCCTGTGCAATGCCGCCGTGACCGTTGCGGATTCCCCGATGCGCGTTGCAACCGGGGCTCTTGTGGGCTCCTGGACGGAACGCCCGGTCGACAAGTCCGGGCGGCGGCTCGACATGAGCGTCCTTGAAGGCCTCGACAAGGCGCGGTTCTCAGTTCCTCAGTGGTACCCCGACTATGAGGGCATGTATTGGGCGGACGGCAACGTGCTGGACGTGAACGGCGGGGATTTTCAGGTCATCGAAAACGTGCGTGTGATCATGAAGGCCATGAGGCGCGTCTATCCGCTGGCCGTGGCCCGCATCGCGGATCGCCGCTTCAATTCCACGCCCGCCAGCATTGCGCAGAACAAAACGTATTTCATGCGGCCCCTGCGGGAAATGTCCCGTTCCGTGACCATCCTCGGGCAGACCTTCCCCGGCGAGATTTACCCGCCCGAAGACGGCGACATAACGGTGAGCTGGCCCTCCCGTACCAGCGTCGAGCTGTACATGGCGGTCCGGCCCTACAACTGCCCGAAAAAGATCACCTGCAATCTTTTCCTCGATCTCAACAACTACGCGGCATAGGTGAACCATGCAGAGACTCAGCGGCAAAAGTTTCGACGTCACGCTCGGCGACCTCAAGCTCCACATTGAGAAAGCCTCCCTCGACATCGAAGACGGATCGGAAGTGGCCAAGACGGGCGGCGTCCCCAACGGATGGGTCGACGGCGAGGTTTCCGCCAGCGGCGAGATCGAGCTGGACGGCGAGAACGTGAAGATCCTTTCGGAGGCTGCGCGCAACGCGGGCTCCTTCCGCGGCCTCCCGGAGTTCGACCTTCTGTTCTACGGCTCCACCGGGGACGGCGCGGAGATGAAGGTGGAGGCGTTCGGCTGCAAGCTGAAAGTCTCGAAGCTCCTCGACGTCGACGGCAAGGGCGGGGAAAAGCATATCACCACCATCCCCTACATCGTGACGAGCCCGGACTTTGTGCGCATCAACGGAACCCCCTACCTCAAGCCCGAAGAAACGGAGGAACTGTAATGGAACAGGACATGCTGACCACAAGCGAGCCCTTTGATCCGGTTATGGCCGTCTATGACGGAGCCCTTGCGATTAAAGATGTGGCCGCGGGGCTTGAAGGGGATCGGCCTGGTGCCGCGGCCGCGCTGCGCATGATTGCCTGGCACCTGAAAACGGCGGCGGAACTGTTTGACGATGAAGCGTCGGACAGGGACCGCGAATCCCCGCAGGGCGGCCCCTCGCCGTCTCCGGACGGAACGCAGGCGCATACCCATGCGATCCCCACGCTTTCCCTTTCTGAGATGCCCCCGCATACCCATGCCATACATTCGCCTTCATTCGGGGCGGCTCAGGGGAGGAACGCCAATGGCTGATTTCTCCACGGCGCACGCTCCGGTGGCGGTATGGGAAGGCGGCTACGGCAACCATCCGGCTGATCGCGGCGGGGAAACCCTGTGCGGCATCGCCCGCGGGTGCCACCCCGATCTCGCGCTCTGGAAGCTGGTTGACGCCGAAAAGGATCACCCCTCGTTCCGTCAGGGCGGCACCTGCGCCAGATCCCCGGCCTCCTCGAACAGGTGACGGCGTTCTACCGCGGGCTGTTCCACTCGCTCGGGTTGGACTCGGACGACATGCCGCAAGACCTGGCGAACGAAATCTATGAGCAGGTCGTCAATCTGGGGCAGGGGGGACACACGCGCTACCTGCAACGGATCTGCAACGCCTTTAACTACAACCGGAAGACGGGGACGCGCCTGTTCCATGACCTGAAAGAGGACGGCGCGCTCGGGACGCTCACCCGCGCCGCCCTGCGCGTGCTCATCGAAAAGCGCACCACGCAGGCCGTGCTGATCCACGCCCTGAACGGGGCGCAGGCCATGCACTACATCAACCTTGCGGCCGGAAACGAGACGCAGCGCTGCTTCCTCGACGGCTGGCTTACCCGAACCTATGACCCGGAGGCTGTTTGATGGAAACCCAATTTTTCAACGCGCTTGCCCAGTTTGTGGGTGAAAATTGGGCGGGGTTTATCGTAGCGGCCTGCATCGCCGTGTGTGCTCTGGCGCAGACGCTCATGGCCCCGCCGACTGAATCCAGTTCCGCCACCTACAAGATCATCTACGCCGTGACCGCAAAATTCGGCGGGAACTTCGGGAAGGCCAGGAACGCCGTTCCCGGCAATACGGGGAAATGATGTGGCCGGGGCTGAACTGCTCGCCGCGCTGCTCAGGTGGGCGGCATGGCTGCGGGAAGGTCTGGCCGTGGTTCGCCGCCGTCTTTTCCGTGCTCGTGTTGCTGACGATCCTGTCGGCGTGCTCATCGGGCAGCTTGGGGGAAAGGGCGGCGCGTCCCGTCCTGCCGAGCCTGACCCGGGCGACGGTGAACGGCGTTCCCGGCGTGTGGATGGATGAGCGGGACGCGGGGACGCTGGCGCTGTGGATCGAAGAGGTGAGCCCGTGAGGTTGGAACAACTGCTCGAGGTGTTCGGCTCCTATGTCTGGCCGTTGCTGGTGGGGGCGTTCCTCTACCTGCACCGGATGGGCAGGCGCAACGAGCGCGAACTGTCCGATCTCAGGGTGTACGTGGCCAAGAACTACAACAACAAGGAAGAGCTGAAAAACTTGTTCAACAACCTGCAGCAACACTTCGATACGCGGATTGAAGACGTCAAACAGCTCATCATCAAAAAGGGGCAGTAATGCAGAAAACGATCAGGCTCTCCATCAATGGAACCGACCTTGCTTTCGACGTGACCACGGAACTGTACAACAAGTACGTCAACGAAATGATGCCCAACAACAAGGTGGCCCCGGCCCATAACTTCGCCATGCGGTGCGTGGCGGACGGCTCGCGGGAAGACCTGAAAAGCCTTCTGGAGCTTCCCGGCGCGGCCATCCAGATCGCGGGGGCGTTGGTCGACGAGTTCATGCCGGATCTGTCCATCGAATTGGGAAAGTAGCGGAGCGGGCGGAAAAGCTGCGGGAGAACGGCCTGGGCATGTGCCTTGCGCTTTCCCACAAGTGGTTTCCGTCCCGCGCCGTTGATCTGGACAGCATGGCCGAGGCCGTTTTTCTGGAAACGGACTATTGGGAAAAGATGCAGATCGCCGTGGCGAACGGCATAGCGAAAGCCTTTAGGGGGGCGTAGTGGCTACCAAGCTCGAAAAGCTCATGTTCCGGATTGGCGTCAAGGATGACGCTTCCGGTCCCGTAGGCAAGCTCCAGAAGGCGCTGCGCTCGACCTCCCGCATGTCGAAACAGGCATGGGGTCAGCTCGCGGGCGGGGCCATGACCGCGGCGGGGGCGGGGCTTGCGCTGGAAGGCATGGTCTCCCCGGCGCTCGACCTGAACCGCGCCCTTGCCGACGTGTCGTCTCTCGACGTTGACGCCAAGGGGCTCAAGTTGCTGGACGCCACGGCCAAGCAGTACGCCATGAGCTACGGCGGGACGGCGGCGGAGTTCGTCGCCTCTTCATACGCGATCCAGTCGGGCATCGCGGGGCTGGACGCCTCACAGCTTGCGGACTTTACCCGCGCCTCAAACGTGCTGGCCAAGGCCACGAAAGCGGACGCGGCCACCATGACCAACTACGCCGGGACTATGTACGGCATTTTCAAGCAACAGGCCGACGCGCAGGGCAAGTCCTCGTGGATTGAGGACGTGGCCGGGAAGTCCGCCTACGCCATCCAGATTTTCAAGACCAGCGGCACGGAAATGTCGGCGGCGTTCACGGCGCTTGGAGCCAACGCGACGAGCTCGGGGATCAAGCTTGAGGAGCAGATGGCCATCCTCGGCAAGCTGCAAGCCACCATGAGCGGCTCGGAGGCCGGGACGAAGTACAAGGCGTTCCTTGCGGGCGTGGGGCAAGCCCAGAAGGAGCTCGGGCTGAAGTTCACGGACGGGCAGGGCCGGATGCTTCCCGTTTTGCAGATCCTCGACAAGCTCAAGAAGAAATACGGGGCGCTCGACGTCCTCGCCGACTCCGACCTCATCAAGAAGGCGTTCGGATCGGACGAGGCCGTATCCATGCTCAAGCTGCTCATTCAGGACACGGGCGGGCTGGCCGACAACATCAAGGCGCTGGAAGACATCAAGGGCATGGGGAAGGCGGAGGCTATGGCCCGGAAGATGGTTGATCCCTTCCACAAGCTGAACGCCGCGCTCAACACGGTGTCGGCGGCATGGTGGCAGAAGCTCCTCCCGCCCGTGAACGATGCGGTCGAGGTTTTCAACCGCTTCATGGGCAAGGTGCTGTGGTTCATCGACACCTTCCCGAACATCACGCGCCAGCTTGGGTATATCGCGCTTACGGTTTCCCTTTCCGCCGTGGCGTTCGGGCTGTTCAATGTGGTTGCCGGACTCGCCAAGCTCGGCGTTCTCGGGCTGTTCAATCCATTCAGTAAACTTATTGGCTTCCTCTTTGGAACAAAGGCCGCTGGCACGGGTGCCGCTGGAGGCGTGGGAGGCCTTGTGAATATATTCGGAGCACTCAAAAAGGCTTGGTTGCTGTTCAACTCAGCCATACTTGGAACCCCTGTCGGGTGGATACTTATTGGGCTCATCGCTGTCATTGCGGCGTTGGCCATCAATTGGGAGGACTTCAAAAAGAATTTTGGGGATACGGCGTTCGGTTCCGCAGTAATCCAGATGGTGCAGGACGTTTGTGCATGGTGGGATCGCCTGACGAATGCCTTTTCGGAAGGAAGCTGGTCGAAAATCTTCATTGAGATCATCAACGCCGTGACAGCGCCTTTGCGGAAGTTCCTGGAGCTGGTCGGGTGGGCGCTGGAAAAGGTCGGGCTCATCGACAAGGATTCCAGCTTTTACGGTATGACGAAGCCGCTGGATGAGAAGGCGTTTGAGACTGTGGGCAAGGTCGCTGGCGGCTTGGAAATGCAGACGCCTGATTATCTTTCGGGGATGCCGGGAACCTATTCCCCACTTCCCCAAGGATACACCCCTCCGGAGAAGCCCAAGACCACGGGAGGGACTCATTCTTGGTTCCGGATGCAAACCCCTGACTACACGATGGGGGTACCCTCGGGTTCCGCCGCCCTGTCTCCGGATAGGGGGATTCCGCAAAAACTGGTCCCCACTTTCCAAGGGATGCAGTATGGGAGCGGGCTGACTGCGACCGCGGGCGTACTCAACAGGCAAGGGCAGACTCCGGCCCCGTCTCCTGCCATCGCTTCATTGAATGCCCCGCGCACGCTGGACGTGCCGCGCGGGGGCATCATGCGGAGCATCACCAACACGACCAACAGCAATACCAACAACCAGAATCAGACCGTCAACATCGGCAGCCAGAACTTTACCATCGAAGGCGAGATCAAAGACGAGAAGCTCCGCGAATATATAGAACTGGGCATAATGTGATGAAGTACATCGACCTCTTGATCAGCAATGACGACCTGACGCCGGACGCCGGGGGCATCCCCGAGAAGATAGCGGACCGGGCGTCCATCGCTCAGGACTTGGTGCATATGATCCGTGAGTCCGGGCTGTTGACGGAAATGCTGGCGAACCGCGACGCGGGAGCGCGGCGGCTCAACATGATCAAGGTCACGCTGGCCGTGGATGATGACGAGCGGATTGTCCCCGGCACGGCGGAAATCACCGAGACGAGCCTCGGGACATACCTTTTGACGGCGGAAACGGTCGACTACGGCCCGCTGTCCATGACTTTGGAGGCGTAGGCATGGCGGAGAAACCCGATCAGCTTTTCGAGACGATGCTGAAGGAAGCGGGCGTACCGACCACGGAAGCCGCCATGAAAGCGGAGTGGGACGCCATCAACGCGGCGGAAGGTTCGCAGATTACGAATAACTCGGCGTGGTCCCCTTTCTGGCGGCTCATTTCCGCCATCGTGACCGCCCCGGCCTTGTGGCTGGTTCGGCTCCTCATCCGTGATGCCCTGCCCAACGTGTTCTTGAAATTCGCGTCCGGGAGCTATCTGGACGTGTACGCCTGGGGCGTCGAGCTGGAGCGGAAGCCCGCCGCCCATGCCGAGGGCGTGGTGCTCTTCACGCGGGCGTCGGCGTCCGGGAGCCTGACCATCCCCCGGGGCACGGCCGTTGAAAGCCCCGCCATCAACGGGGTGGTGCATCGCGTGCTCACCAAGGCGGACGCCGTTATTCCGGACGGGCAGCTCGGGCTTGAAGTCCCCGTCCGGGCGGAAGAGGCCGGAACCGCCGCCAACCTCGGGCCGGGCTATTATTCCGTGCTTCCCGAACCCGTGCCGGGCATCACCTCCGTGACCAACCGCGACGCATGGCTGACGTCGCCGGGAGCCGACGAAGAGGACGACGAGTCCCTGCGGCTGCGCGCCCGCAATCAGTTTCAGGCCGTGGGGCAGTACCACCATGACGCCGGATACCGCGCCGTGGTGACGGCGTTCGCGGGCGTCCGGACGGACTACATCTTTTTCGAGAAGGACGGCCCGCGCGGGCCGGGGACGGCAAACGGCTACATCATGATCGATTCGGGCATCCCGCCGGACGATCTGATCCAAAGTATCAACGCGCATATCCGGGAGTCCGGCAACCACGGGCACGGTGACGACATCCTCTTTTTCCCCATGCCCGCCGTCTCCGTGGATCTGGAAGCGACGGTCTATCCGCTGCTTTCCTGCGGCGAGGAACGCCGGGAAGCGCTCCGGACGGCGGCGGAAGACATGATCCGGGCGGCGTTCCGGGAAAATCAGGACGTGGAGGTCACGCGCACGCTTCCACAATCGCGGTTCAGCTTTTCCCGGCTTGATCGGGAGCTGCACGACGCCTTGCCGGATCTGCGCTCGGTCGAGTTCAGCTTGCCGGACATCGTGTCCGAACTGTCGTTGCCCGTACTGCGGACGCTCACCGTGCGGCTTGGCGAGGGCGTATGAGCGATTTTCCGGAGATCAAGATTCCTTTTTGGATGAACGGCCCTCACGTCCGGACGCTGGCCGGGGCGTCCCGCGTTTGGTTCGGGCGCTTGGGGGAATGGGCGGCGTTTCCGCTCAGACAGACCGATCCCATGACATGCTCGGAAAGGATGCTCGATCTGATCGCATGGCAGCGCGGCGTCACGCGGGCCGCGGGCGAGGCCGAGCGGCTGTATCGGCTGCGCGTCGCCCATGCCTATGCGAACGCGCGGGACTCTGGGCAGATCGCGGGTTGGAAGCGGATTTTCAAGCGGCTGGAGCTCGGGGACATCGCCTTGGAGGAACGCAAGGCGGGGCAGGATTGGGATGTCATCGGCATCATGATGGATGACGGTTCCTTTCCGAATTACCAGAACGTGCTGGAGCTCATCGTCGCCGACTACGGGCGGACATGCCGGAGATACCATTTCATTTCCCGGATTCCGCAAAGGGTCGCGGTGCGGTTCGTCCCCTTTGATGACCATCACGCTACGATCTGCGCCAGGAGCGACGAGATTTTGAAGACGCGGGCCGGAAGCGGGATCGCCGTTTTTGACAGCACGCAAACCACACTGGAGGCTCACGCATGAGCGTCATCATGACCGCGGCCGGAGAAGCGCTCAAGGCCCGGCTGCAGGCCGAGGGCAAACCGCTGGTGATCGACACCTTTGTCTTTGCCCATATCCCCAACCTTGATCCCACGGAACAGCTTACCCCCGGGATCACGGTTCCCACGGAACAGGTGGTGTACACCTATCCGATCCCGGATGAGTACCGGGCTTACGTGAACCCGAACCAGGTCGTGTACAGCGCCCTTTTGGGTTCGGACGTGGGCGACTGGTCCTTCAACTGGCAGGGGCTGGTCTGTTCCGAGTACGACACCCTGATCGCCGCGACGCTGGAGAAGCGGAAATACTCGGGGGCGACGGGCGCGGCCGGCAACAACCTAACCCGCAATTTCCTGTTGGAGTTCTCCGGAGCAAAGGAGCTCACGGGGATCACGATCAGCGCCGACGTGTGGCAGCTCGACTTCACGATCCGGCTGCTCGGCATGGATGAGCGGGAACGCCTCTCGAACTTCGACCTGTACGGCGCGGGGTGGTTTTCCGGGGACGGCTGGAAGCTGGCGAGGCAGGGCGGGCAGTATGCCTGCGCGCCGGGGTTCGGCTATGTCGGCGGCATACGCGCCGGGCTTGCCGAACCCATGCCCGTGGTGGCCACGTTTACGCCCGCGGACGTCTGGCTTGACGTCTGCCTGAAACCGCAAGGCTCGGATCGCGTGGCCACGGCCGCGCCGATGGTTGTTGAGCCGGATACGGAAGTCCCGTTTTCCGCCGCCGACGAAACGGGGCTCATGCACTACCGGGCGCGGATTGCCTCAATCAACGCGCAGGGTGAAGTGATCGACCTCCGCCCGCCCGCCTTTGGCGATCCCGTCAAAAACGGCGGGACGCTCACGGGCTTGACCGCGCCGAGCGGGGAGCTCGTCTCCCATGCGGGCACACGGACGGCGGCTATCCCCGCAAACACGGATTGGGCCGTGCCCCGGTATGAGGTCGGCTCGAAAAAGCTGCAGGTATTCCTCGCTGGCGTTCCCTGCTTTCCGGGGGACGATCCGGAAAAGGATCAGTTCCGGGAAGTCGGGCAGCCCGGCAGCATGTCGACGGCCATCCAGTGGCACGACGAAATCCCGACAGACTACGACATACACGTGAGGGTGAAATAATGGGGTTCCCCGGTATCCTGCAAAAGCTGTTTTCCGGTGGAGGCAAGGGCGGAAAGCTCAGGCCGGAAATCGTCCCGGACATCGAGCCGCGGGGCGTCGTCAAAATGTGGTACGGCGAGGCCTCCGCCGTGCCGGAAGGCTGGGCGATCTGCGACGGCACGCAGGGCACCCCCGATCTGCGTGACAGCTTCATCATCGGCGCGGGCGGGAAGTATGCGCTGGACGCCAGGGGCGGGGCGGAATCGGCAACGCCGGACGTGAGCACAGG
>OGDN01004952.1_pt1 | contig 11032 bp, 8 predicted proteins | sample 1570271 | NCBI WGS metagenome assembly OGDN01 (sample SAMEA4384481, study PRJEB24528) | human gut metagenome | reverse complement strand
ATATAAACTAATTTAAATCATGTCTGAGAAAATTTCTTTGGACAGTAGTGAATTTGATTATGATGTAAATATACGAAAAATTCATGAATTATGCAATAAAATATATAAAAAAGACAGACTTGGGTATACGGTATGAAATAAACCGTTCTGTCCAAGTCTGTCCTAATTGTCAGTGTTATTTAAATATATCTTTAATCTTGACTAAATCATCTATTTTAGCTTCTGCATTATCCATATGTTCTTCCACTATTTTTCGTCTATATTTAAAGAACAGTTTATGATTCTTCTGCTTATACCATTTCTTTACACAATATTCAATAGCATAAACGATCATGGAACTTATTACCGATAGAGTACAAATAAAGAACAGGATCGAACAAAGACAGCCGATAAAATTTACAAGACAATACAGATAGCTGTTATCGACATCAAGCCGTGCAACATACACCACGCCGATATAACTAATGACCAAACCAATGGTATTTTGATTGATAGACAGGCTGTCTAAAATCTTTATATCTCCACTTGCCATATTATTTTCGTTTAATCAACCTCTCCCGCCATGCAGAAACACAGCAGGAGAGGATCATTGTTTTTATTCGTCCAATTCAGAAATCGTTGTAAATTCTTTCCAGCCTGTTGCGTTTTTATACGCATCGACACATCCAGCAGGAACTTTCAGAACGGAGTAGGAATTTATACCCGTAAATACATCATTTCCACAACTCGGCGGTGTCCTTGTCCCGATCTTGAACAATTGGAGTTTGGAATCGTCGGAAAAGGCATACTCTCCAATCACTGTTACTTGTGTACATGCAGACATATCCACAGTTGTCAATGCCCAACAAAACGCGAAGGCGCCATTGCTAATCGTTTTGAGTTTCGACCCTTTCTCGAACGTTACGGTTTGCAGGGAGGTACAAATGTAGAAGGCGAACTCTCCAATCTTCTCCACACTTGCAGGAATCTCGATCGTGGTTAGGGAAGTACAACGAGAGAAGCCATCAACCGTTTTGAGTTGCGACCCTTTCTCGAACGTTACGGTATGCAGGGAGGTACAGTCATTGAAGGCATACTGTCCAATCATCTCCACACTTGCAGGGATTTCGATCGAGGTCAATGCTGTACAATCCTCGAAGGTGCTATTTTCAATCGTTTTTAATTGCAATCCTTTCTCGAAAGTCACAGTTGCCAGTTTAGAACACCCCTTGAATGCCCTGTCTTCAATCCTTTCTACACTTGCAGGAATCTCGATCGAGGTCAATGCTGTACAATCCTCGAAGGCGGACTCTTCAATCGTTTTGAGTCTCGACCCTTTCTCGAACGTTACGGTTTGCAGGGAGGTACAGTCATAGAAGGCATACTGTCCAATCGTCGTCAAAGTACTCGGCAAGATTATTTTTTCGATCTTTTTGTTCTCATGAAATACCTTCTCGAACAATATGGGGAGATTTACTTCCGAGAGATCGAGGTCTTTCAGGTTCGTCATCGATCGAATCGTTATGAAATCTTCATCGTTCAGTTCGCCCGTGATTTTCAGCGATACGATCGTCTCCGCATTCAGACCTTTCTCGTCCAACACTGCCGCCAAGGTCCCTTTCTTGGGTACATGAACCGTAATCGTAGAGATGGATAACTCGGCTTGATTTACGACAACTTTTTCAGTCAGATTATAAGTCGTATTCTTGAACGTAATCTCGGCCGAACGGGACGAGGTCGTGGTATTGGGCGAGATCGTAAAGTATTTCGTATGGGTCGAGAATGCACGTGTTCCCGTCTCCTCGATCCAGCTGGCGGACGAAGGAATCGATACGGTGAAATCGACATTGCTGTTGATCTCGACCTTGATCGTCTCGCCTGCGGCCGATACCTCGTATTTGTTCTGCGTCAACACGATCGTAGGTGTCTCTCCCGCCTGATAGATCGTCACGGTTTCAGTGCGTCCCCCGCCGCGAATCGTAATCCTGCCTTCCCGTTTCTCCTTGCCGCTGTTGGCTGCGACATCGAATACCAGCCGTGAGGTCTGCACGGCGCGGGTTCCCTTATAAGTAATCCAGCCCTTGCATTTCGAATCGATTTCATAGGTGTAATCGATCTCTGCCATCACCTCGATAACGGCTTCGCCTCCTGCTGCTCCCATTTCGATTTTGGAGGTGGTGACCGTCAACGATCCGCTGGACTTTTGTGTGACGACGAGGTTTTGCGAGTGTCTGCCGCACGAGAATGTGAACGTTGCATTACGTTCTTGGTCGCTGTTGTTTTCAGAGGCTGTAAAAGTAACGACATTGCTGCTTACACCGCTCGTGCGGGACGGGGTGCACCACGATGCTCCGCCTGTGAGTTTCCACTCTGGTTCGATATAGTGTCCAGAATCGCTGACCAGCGAAATAGATACGGCGACGGTTTTCTCCCCGCCTGCACTGGAAAATGTCAGGTCATGGTAATTGAGTGAAATGCCCGTAACCTCTACGTTGGAATAGTCGTTCTGCCCCTGATCGGGATCATCGTCCGTACCGCTCTCTGTGCAACTGCAACACAAGGCTGCAAACAAGGCAAATAAGAATAGCTTTTTCATAGTACAAATATTTTGAGTTGTTCGATAATTTCCTTTTCCTCTTTGATAAACTCTCTCCATGAATAATCGTCTGTGTCAATGGAGAATCGTTTGCTTTGGATGTATTTGCCATATTCCTCCCACAGCAGCTTTACCCATCTGTCGATAGACAAATCAGTCAGGCTGGTATTATTGTTAGAGGGTTTAATGGTTATGACCTTTGCGTCTATGGTTTGGCAATGAACGACATTTACTGTCATATCGCCTTTCGTATTCAGAATCTCCTCAAACACTCGGCGGATACAACTATCCGAGGTTAATTCGTTCTCTTCTAACAGGTGATGCATAAAATAGACACCGACAAGAAATGGAATGCTCGGGCCTGTCTTCAACTTGAATACTTTTCTTCCCTCGGGAGATAGAATCTGCTGCCAAAGAGGTATATTTACCATAGCACAATCATTTGTGCCACATCAACTCCGCTATGGCGTATAATACAAAAAGAAAGCGTGGAACTGCAATATCTGATATTCGAGAAGTCGAATAAAGACGAAAATGAAAAAAAGAGCTAAACAAGTGCAAATATAACATCTAATATTCAATACTTTATGTGGTATCATATTCGGGAATGACTTTTTAATTTGTCTTAATTCGTTGCAAGTTTCCTCGGGATATATGGGAACATATTCGGGAATTTATTTACCTTTGCCATGTAATCAAAAAGGTATAGCAAATGAAAATTTCCGTCTATCTGAAAAAATGTTCCGCGACCACTTCAAACATCTGCTTCCGGGTACGGGAGAAGAACGTGGATATCAAAGTGGTTTCACCCATCGTGGTCCATGACAAGTATTGGGATGCCGATACCTTATGTTACAGGCGAACGACTGCCGTGACGGCCATTGAACAGAAGCGGGTGCCCGAACAGATAGCCGCCATCATCGAGAGAGCGGAAAAGACCTTCTCGGAGAAGGCTGACGGCAAATGGATGAAACAGGTCATCGAGGATGTCCTGCATCCCACGCGGGCTTTTGAGCGTGATCACCCGAACCTGCTCCACCGCATCCACGAGTACCTGGAAAAATATGACGGTGCGGAAAGAACCAAGGAGCACATCGTCCGCTTCGAGCGAACGATGACCAGGTATCACGAGTACCGGCGTGAATTATTGAGCGATACAGACTTCACTCTTTTCGTTGAAACTGTCACCCTGGGGCAGATGAACGACTTCAGGGAGTACGTCGCCAACGAGTACTTGCTCCGCCAGGAGTATCCTGACTTTTATATTCCCCGTATGCTCATCAACCACAAGCCCAAGCCTCTCTCCAACACGACCGTCATCAATATCATGAACCTTTTCTGCACGTTCCTGCACTGGTGCAAGAGGATGAAGTATTCCGACAACGAAGTCTATGCTGTCTATGGATGCAAGGAGCCGACCTACGGCGACCCGTTCTACCTCACATCGGAAGAGAGGAATGTCCTGTACGACGCGGACCTGAGCGACTGCCCGAAACTGGCTGTCATCCGGGACATTTTCGTGTTCCACTGCTATGTCGGTTGCCGTGTCGGTGATCTCTACAGGATGACCAAGGAGAACATCAAGGACGGTTTTCTGGAGTATATGCCTCAAAAGACCAAGAAGTGTCAGGCGAAAACCATCAGGGTCCCATTGCATGAAAAGGCAGTCAGAATACTGGAACGCTATAGCGGGAATACCGGCAAGCTGCTTCCCTTCAAGCCCATCAACACTTACAATCTGGGTATACGGGAACTGCTGAAACATTGTGGCATCAACCGCGTGGTAACCATTCTTGACACGCACGGCTACAATACCGTGCAGAAACCCTTGTACGAGGTGGCCAGCAGCCACACGGCACGCAAGACTTTTGTAGGTAACCTGTACAGGCAGGTTCCGGACCCCAACCTGATTGCCTCCATGTCAGGCCACGTGGAAGGCAGCAGGGCCTTCCGGCGTTACCGGACGATAGATGATGACATGAAACGAAAACTTGTGGAAATGATAAACTGAGGAGGATATACATGAAAGTAACAGCATTTATCAGAAAAACATCGGCGAAAAACAACGTGACGGATCTTGCCCGGGTCTATTTCCGTGTCCGGGATATCGGTGGTGTGGACATAAAGGCCGCGAGCGAGCTGTCCATCAACCCGAACCATTGGAGTCCGGAGAGACAAGGCTACAAACCACGTGTGGCTCTTGTCTCGGAAGAGAAGAAGAACGCTTTCGACAGGGATATCCAGCAAATTACCCACCTGATCACCAGGGAATACAGCCGTGGAGTTGACGGAAACTGGCTCAAGGGACTGATAGAAGAATACCATCACCCCAACATCAATGCAAGGGGCGGCAACAAAGCAGAGGAATACCTGTTGTCATACCAGATACAAAAATATGTTGACGAGACCCCACTCGCGTTCGAGAGCCGGAAACATCATCTTGACAATCTCAACAAGGTACTCCGTTACGAGCGTTTCCGCCATGAGGTCATGCACCAGAGGGGCTTCCATCTTTGCATTGACTCCATCACGGCAGATGACATAAGGGATTTCAAATTCTGGCTGCAGGAGGAGCACAAGTACGTTGACATGTATCCCGTGTTTTACCAGAACGAGGTCCGCCGTAATGTCGAGCAGGTACGTTCCGAGAACAGCATGTCGGGAAGCCTGTATCGCATACGCACCGTCGTCAAATGGTGCATCAAGCGTGGCCTTACACGAAATAATCCTTTCGACCAGTACCAGATCGCGCAGCCCATGTACGGAGACCCGTTCTACCTGACACTTGAAGAACGTGACAAGGTATATTATGCCGACTTAAGCGGCATGGGTGCCAGCTATCCGGTCTATCGTGACATCTTCATGTTCCAGTGCCTGATCGGTTGCCGTGTCAGTGACCTGAACAGGCTGACCAAGGCGAATATCGTGGACGGTTGCGTGGAGTACATCCCCCAGAAGACCAAGCTGGAGCACGCGGGCACGGTACGGGTCCCTCTTAACCAAAAGGCCTTGGATATACTGGAAAGGTACAAGGACCTGGAAGAAGCGCTGCTCCCGAGATTCTCGCATTTCGGCTACAACAAGAAAATAAAGGAGATTCTCAAATACGTGGGAATCGACCGTATGGTCAGGGTGCTCGACCCGAAGACGCGCGAGGATGTGGCAAGACCATTGTACGAGGTGGCCACCACCCACACGGCGAGGAAGACCTTCATCGGGAACCTGTACAAGCAGGTCAAGGACCCGAACCTGATTGCCTCCATGTCCGGGCACTCTGAAGGTAGCCGTGCCTTTGCCCGGTACCGCAAGATAGACGATGAAATGAAGAAAGAGCTGGTAAACCTTCTGGACTGACCGTTCTTTTTTTCACATATCCTTTTACATTCACCGATAATGCAATATGAATATGGACGAGCAGAAGTTGACATACGAACAATTCAAGGAGGATATTCTCCAATGGAAGAACACGCACCGTGAAGAATACAACTGCTTCTCGCGCCTGATGACAAACGGTGACGAGAGACAGTATCTTGCCATTTGCAAAGCCATATTCAGGCAACTCCCCAGTATCAGGCGGGAATGGGAATTGTCCTGGAACGATGACAGCACGGATGGCCTTGCAAATATAAACATGCAGTTCGCGGAGAACGCGGTACCCGGGCAGATCGTGGAGCTGTACAGGAAACAGAGGGAGGAAAACAATCCTCTGCCCGACAACATTCCACCGGTCACATTGTGGGGCAGGATAAAGTCCTTTTTTAGCGGCAAATCTTCCAAGCCGGGTGTCACCCTTTCGGCACCGCTCGTGTTGAGCTGGCTGTATTACGGCAAGAGCTTCGAGGCGATGGTTTCCATGATAGAGAAACAGATGAAGAACCCGAAAGCTGACAATGCTGACAGGCTGGGCTGTTCCCTTGTCGTCAAGCAGATAATAAACGTATCCATCAGGAACGGTTTCCGAACCCGGGCAGACTGGGACAGGTATTTTGCCATGAACAGTGCCATTGAAAAAGGCAATGTCGGCGAATGGGCCTTGCAGACCATAACGGCTGACATGGAAACCGATGAAGAAAGCAGGGATACGATTACAACCCGGACCGAAGACAGCGTCAGGGGACCTGTTGTACAACGCGTGGCCGGAAAGAAAAAAATCCAGGAACGGCCACTCGCCGATTATCTTAATCACGAGAACAAGGAAGTTGTATTACAATATATCCGCGACTTTATTTCCGTCAATACAAGTGCCATTCATCAAGCATTACCGTTCTATGTATTGAAGGAGCTCGATCTGGTTGCCGGTATGCATACAGCCAAGGAGTACAGCATGGGGCTGACATTGCAGTTCCCGGATTTGCCGTCATTGAAAAGCGAGAGCGCCATACGACAGTCGGTCGGGTTCCTGAGAACGGCAAAACACGTTATCAAGGACGGCAAAGACCAGATGGCTCCCCTGATAGAGAGTGACGAGAACCGGGAACTGTTCCAGAAGTTGGCACAGGCTATCAGTAATATCCCAGGTACAGGCACGATGGCCATTGCAGAGAAATAAGGCTAATTATAACCTTTTCACGTTGTCACACGGACTTATATTGTCATGACAATTTAAGACAAATCATTATATATCAACCACTTTCAATTTACACATACATTTGCACCGTCAATCCTTTCCCGAGGGTTGGCGGTGCTTCTCTTTTATAAGCCATCGGAAGCGGGGCACCAGGGAACTTTTGAAGATGGTCATCACAAACTTCAAAATTGATATTTATGATTACCATAGAGAGTCTGGTCGAGCAAGGAGCGAACGTGAAACTGGAAGTCACTCCCGCTGACCTTAAAATGTTCGCTGAATCCATCGTGCAGCGTACCATCATGGCGCAACAGGAAGAACAGAGAGCCGCGATACTGCGTGAAGCGGAGGAGACTTATCTCAATACAAAACAGGTCCGTGAGTTGCTGAACGTGTGCGAGGGCACGCTCAACCTGTGGGCGAAACGAGGCTATCTCGTACCGGTCAAGGTCGGTAACAAGAACATGTATGCCAAATCTGATATACGCCGGGTACAGACAGGCAACAAGTCCGAGAGTGTAACATCCTATTGCAAGATAAAAAATGTGTGATATGGCAACCGGCAGGCTTGAACTGTGTAACAGAATCCGCATGGAGGCGGAGGATATTGAAAGAACGGGATTCCCGCTAGAGGTTCTGCCCCAGGCCGTGCAGTCTGTCATACTCGATATGGCCACATACGAGAACTACAAGATCGAGTTTATCGCGACGGCTATGTTGTCGGCTGTATCTGCGGCCCTGGGAGGCGCATACCGTATCCGCATCAAAGGAGACTGGCAGAGCAGCGGAGCGTTGTACGTCATTCTGGTAGGCAGGCCCGGACTGGGCAAGACCCCACCGTTGGAGGCCGCATATCGCCCGATCCGAAAACGTGACTATGCCCTTTTCAAGGTTTACGAGGCAGAACTGGAAGCATGGAAAGCCGCGGGAGAAAACGGGAAGAGACCTATCCTGAAACGTACTGTAGTCTCTGATTTCACTCCCGAGTCGCTTTTACTGACCCACCACCACAACCCGAGAAGCGTGGTCATTCTGGTGGACGAGATCATGGGCATGTTCAATTCCGCCAACCGCTACACGAACGGGCAGCTCATAGAACAGCTTCTGACCGCATGGAGTGGCGGGGCTTTGGATGTTACCAGGGTAAACTCCCCTGTTCCTGTACACATCGAGCATCCATGTATAAATATAATCGGGACCACGCAGACCAAGCGTGTACACGAGCTTCTGAAAAAAGGTTTCGAGGAAAACGGGCTGCTTGACCGTATCCTGTTCGTGATGCCCAAATCCCCCAAACTGTCATCCTGGAAAAACCGGGATGACGATGGGGAAAGGACATCCCTGGCTGCAGTCCGTTGGGAGAATATATTGAACAAGGTCCTTGCATTGGACTATGACACCGAAGCGGAAGAAAAAATACCCCATGTGCTGTCCATGGACAGGGAGGCCAGGGAATACTTCTTCTCCTGGTGGAACAGAAAAGTGGAGCGTATCAACCGGATAGAGGATGATGCCGAGGTGGACAGTCGGGAAATGAAACATCCGGCTCATGTAGCCCGTCTAGCATTGATAAATCAGGTTATGCGCTACGCGTCCGGTGAAAGTCACCTGCAGTTTATAGACGTATCATCGGTGAAAGCCGGCATACGGCTGAACGACTATTTTGAGGAATCATACACACGTATCCGTTCTTTCGTGGCGAATGACATCTGTGAAGATCCTCCAAAGATGTTACTGTCGATGTTGCCTGATACCTTTGACACAAAAACAGCAATAACCGTTGGAAAGGAACGGCAGTGCGTCAGCGAGCGGACTGTCATGAACTACCTGAAGGAGTTATGCCGCAGCAGGCTTCTCCGGAAATCAAAAGCCGGACATTACGAGAAAATCATGTATGATAAATTTGAAAAATCCAATGAAAACAATGATGAATTATCCCCACGAAACTGCAACGGATGATCCGTTGTTGCAGCCTGCAGTCTTTGCAGTTTTGCAGTTTCGAGGACTGAAAAGGGGAAATTCCTGCAGGACTGCAAAAACTGCAAACTGCAAATGGTGGTATTCATTTGCAGAAACACATAACTGACAACATTATGAACGAATATAGATTCCATCTTCAAAAATACAAACCGGGCAGCAAGACCGTCTGTCCGGGGTGCGGAAGGAAGTTCTGCTTTACCCGTTATATCGACGAGGCGGGAGAGATTTCTTTCCCGGGATACGTGGGTAAATGCGACCACATCAACAGTTGTGGCTATCACTATTCCCCGAAAGAATACTTCCGGGACAATCCGTCAGCAAGGGAAATATCGGCTGGCCATAAAATGAACGGCTGTGAATTTGCGACAGTAAAGTATGTAGCAAAACAACCGCCAACAGAACAAGAGCTGGAGATTTCTTATCTTCCCTATGATTGGGTGGAGCAATCCATGCGCGGGTACGACATCAACCCTTTGTACCGTTACTTCACCAAAGTGGCGGGAAAGAAGGAAGCCGGCAGGTTGTTCCATGTTTACAAAGTCGGCACGTCAAGGATGTGGAACGGTTCGACCGTGTTCTGGCAGATAGATGTCAGGGGTAACGTGCGTGCAGGCAAGATTATGGGCTACGATGCCGAAACCGGGCACCGGATTAAAGAGCCTTTCAAGCAAGTCAACTGGGTCCATTCTGTAAGAAAAGTGCCGGATTTCCACATGAAGCAGTGCCTGTTCGGTGAGCATCTGCTTTCGGACACTTCTGCTACCATGTCAGCCAAGCCTGTAGCCATTGTCGAAAGCGAGAAGACGGCACTGGTTGCCGCCCTGTTCATCCCTGATTTTGTATGGCTTGCCACCGGGGGAATGCACGGCTGTTTCAACAGCGAGGCCATGCAGGTATTGAAAGAACGAGAAGTGATCCTTTTCCCCGATCTCAAGGCAACCGACGAATGGCGGCAACGGCTGCCGATGCTGGAGACTATCTGCAGGCGTGTCACTTGTTCCGACCTGCTGGAAAAGATGGCAACCGATGAACAGCGTAGTTTGGGACTGGACATCGCCGACTTCCTGCTGATGGAGGACACGCCACAGATGATTCTCGCGAGGATGATACAACGCAATCCTGCGTTGCAGACCTTCATCGACACCTTCGGACTCGAACTGGTGGATGCAGAAAAAATGGAATGAAGGAGAATCAATGGACAGCTCGCTGTCCCGTGAAAATGGGGTTGTAAAATCCCGTAGCTTATTAGGGCATTTTCACCGTCTCCGCTTCGCGTCCGGCAGTAAAAAAGCCCATAAGCCGGGGAACTCCTCAGGCTCCCGAGTGTGCCTCCGGCTGTCTGACGGGATTTTACAACAAGAATAACAATAAAATAACGAATAGATATGAGTAATACACAATACGCAGTCTGCCACCTGCAGCGTGGCAGCGGCAATGACAGTGGAATGTCATGCCATATAGAAAGAAAGGATGCCAAGGGAAAGATTTATGTGCCGGTTAATGCCGATGTTGACCGGACACATTTCAACCGTGAGTTGGTCAGATTTCCCGATGGCGTGTCCAATCGCACCGAGGCGATACAGCACCGCATCGAGACCGCCGGGCTGCGTCGCAAAGTCAGCAAGAACCAGACAAAAGCAATACGTGTAATGCTGACCGGAACGCATGAGCAGATGATGAGAATTGCCAATGACGGCAAACTGGACAGTTGGATCGATGCCAATCTCAAATGGCTAAAGGAGACCTTTGGTGATGACAACCTTGTGTCCTGCGTGCTGCACATGGACGAGAAGACCCCGCACCTGCACGCCACAGTCGTGCCCATAGTAACCGGTGAGCGTATCCGCAGGAAGCGGGAGGGCGAAAAGAAATATGAAACGAAGTCCGGACCACGTCTGTCGGCGGACGAT
>OGDN01004948.1_pt1 | contig 11040 bp, 6 predicted proteins | sample 1570271 | NCBI WGS metagenome assembly OGDN01 (sample SAMEA4384481, study PRJEB24528) | human gut metagenome | reverse complement strand
AACATACCTGCTTGCAATGATAATATTATTTCTCTATAAATTTAAAACAGCTTCTAAATTAATGTGTAATTTTGTCGACGGTTAAGACGGTTTATAGGAATGGATATTCAGAACTTTTCTGCGCTTTTCAACACTCCGGCGAGACGTGAAGCGTTTTTGAAACTCATTAAAGACAACAAGACAAAGCACATTTTTATACAGGGACTCGAAGGTTCCTCGATAGCGCTTTTCTTTTCCAATCTTCTAGAACATAAACAGGCACACATCATCATTGCAAACGATTTGGACGAAGCCGGTTATCTGTACAACGACTTGGTGCAAATAAACGGTAACGACCACATTCTTTTATTTCCATCTGGATACAAGCGGGACATCAAATACGGGCAACCCGACCCCCCTTCCGAAATACTGAGAACCGAAGTTCTGAACCGCCTGTGTCAAAAAGGAGAGTCCCTGTTGATAGTCACTTATCCCGAAGCTATCGCCGAAAAAGTTGTCCCGGTCAATATGCTTTCCGAACAGACCCTTCACATCGACAAAAATTCGAAGTGCGACATCATCACACTATCCGACAAACTGAGAGAACGAGGGTTTGAAGAAGTGGACTATGTGTACGAACCCGGTCAGTTTGCTGTACGGGGTAGTATTCTCGACGTCTTTTCGTATACCAACGAATTGCCCTATCGTATCGATTTTTTCGGCAAAGAGGTAGAAAGCATTCGTACTTTCGAAGTGGAAACACAACTTTCCACCGGAAAATTGGAAGAAGTTTATATCGTTGCCAACGTATGCAGACAGGAAGCCTCCGGCATCTCCATACTCGATTTCATCGATAAAAACACGATTTTAATCTGTCACAATCTATCATGGGTAATCGACAGAATTTCAGCCATAGCTTCCGAATCGCTCTCCGAGCAAACCCTTATCGCCGAAGAGGGCGACCGCTATGCTATGCAAAAAATCATCGATGTAACAGCTTTTCAAAAAAAGATAACTACATTTCGAAGGATAGATTATGGAGCAAGCAGTGAAGCGAATGCGCCGGCGGTCATTCGTTTCAACTGCGCACCACAAGGTGTTTATCACAAAAATTTCGATTTAGTCAGCCAATCGTTCTCCCAATTCATCGAAAAAGGCTACACTCTTTACATACTCAGCGACAGTGAAAAACAGATAGAACGATTGCAAGCTATTTTCGAAGAACGGGGCGACTCCATCTCGTTTACACCGGTATTGAAAACCTTGCATGAGGGGTTCATCGACAACGATTTGAAAATAGGTTGTTTCACCGACCACCAGATATTCGATCGATTTCACAAATACACTTTGAAAAGCGAGCATGCGCGTTCTGGGAAACTGGCTCTTTCCTTGAAAGAGCTCAACCAGATAGAAGTCGGCGACTACATCGTGCATGTAGATCACGGTATAGGTCGTTTCGGGGGATTGATACATACCGAAATCAACGGAAAAATGCAAGAGGTCATTAAACTGACTTACCAAAACGACGATATTATTTTTGTCAGCATTCACGCCTTGCACAAATTGGCGAAATACCGGGCAAAAGAGGGAGAAGCTCCTCGTATCAACAAACTGGGAAGCGGTGCTTGGGAACGCATGAAAGAGAAGACGAAAGGCAAGATGAAAGAGATTGCCCGCGACTTGATAAAGCTCTATGCCGCCCGTAAAGAAGAAAAGGGATTCGCTTTCTCGCCCGACTCGTTCCTGCAACAAGAACTCGAAGCATCGTTCATTTACGAAGATACTCCCGACCAAATAAAATCCACAGCCGAAGTGAAAGCCGACATGGAACGCGAACGCCCTATGGACAGGCTCATCTGCGGCGACGTGGGCTTCGGGAAAACCGAAATTGCCATACGTGCGGCATTCAAAGCCACCTGCGACAACAAACAGGTCGCAGTACTCGTGCCTACCACCGTATTGGCCTTCCAGCATTACCAAACCTTCAAAGAGCGATTAAAGGAGTTCCCGGTACGTATCGAATACCTCAGCCGAGCCCGGAAAGCCTCAGAAGTAAAAGCCATTTTGAAAGACCTCGCCGACCGCAAAATAGATATTATCATAGGAACCCACAAGCTCATCGGGAAAGATGTGAAATTCAACGACCTCGGGCTTTTGATTGTCGACGAGGAACAAAAATTCGGAGTGGCCGTAAAAGAGAAACTCAAACAGATGAAAGTGAATGTCGACACCCTTACGATGTCGGCAACTCCCATACCTCGCACCTTACAATTCTCTTTAATGGGTGCACGCGATCTTTCGGTTATCTCTACCCCTCCGGCCAATCGCTATCCTATCCAAACCGAAGTACACGCTTTCAACGACGACATTATCAAAGAAGCGATTAACTTCGAAATGAGCCGAGGCGGGCAGATTTTTTTCGTCAACAACCGTATTCCCCAACTGTACGAACTCGAAAACACGATTCACCGGTTGGTTCCCGACGCACGTGTCGTGATCGGGCACGGACAAATGCCACCCGAAAAATTGGAACAGGCAATTATCGACTTCGTCAACTATGATTATGATATTTTACTGGCTACCACCATTATCGAGTCGGGAATAGATATGCCAAACACCAATACGATAATCATCAACGATGCACAAAACTTCGGATTAAGCGAACTGCATCAACTGCGGGGACGTGTAGGCCGCAGCAACCGAAAGGCTTTCTGTTACCTGCTCACTCCACCACGCCACACATTCTCGGTAGATGCTCGCCGACGATTACAAGCCATCGAAAGTTTCTCAGAATTGGGAAGCGGCATACACATCGCCATGCAGGACCTCGACATACGGGGAGCCGGTAACCTCTTAGGAGCGGAACAAAGCGGTTTCATCGCGGATTTAGGCTATGAAACTTACCAAAAAATTTTAAAGGAGGCTGTCGAAGAATTGAAAAACGATGAATTCAGCGACCTCTATTACGGAGCCGATTCGGATACGAAACCCGAAGAGTTCGTCTCGGAATGCACCATTGAGTCCGACTTGGAAATTTTATTCCCGGCAAACTACGTACCACAGGAATCCGAGCGTATCTCCCTATATCAAGAGCTCGACAACATGGAGCGTGAAACCGATATACGACAATTTTGCGAGCGCTTGGAAGACCGTTTCGGCCGCATACCCCACGAAGCTATGGAATTGATTCGGGTAGTCCGGTTAAGACGGCTGGCTAAACAATTAGGAATCGAGAAAGTAGGGTTGAAACAGGGATACATGTATCTTTACTTCGTTTCGGACGAGCATGTCGCCTATTATCAATCCGCTGCATTCGGTCGCATCTTAGGATTCTTGCAAAAAAATCCCAAACTTTGTAAATTGCGGGAAATAAGCGGTCGCCGCTCGTTAGCTATAAAGGACATCACTTCGGTGGAATCGGCGGTATCGGTTTTGGAGGAGGTGTTGCAGACACTTCCGGTTTAGCAGAAGACGGCACTTCCGTATTTTTCTCTTTCATGGTTCCCCACGGAATACCCCACAACTCATCGGGATTATGGCCGGCCGTCAATAGAGCCGAATTAATATAATCCCGCCCCGACGGATTTTGGAACGGATACAGGCCGAACCGGGGCATGATAGCAGCATAATGTTCGAAAATTTCGGCTTGTATAGATTCATAGCTTACCCAATTTTTATTAGCCGAAAAGCAATATAACTGCAAAGGCAACCCGTTATCGTTAGGATCTAACGTTCTGACCATAAGAGTCAATTGATCGTTGATAAACTTATGTTGTTGTAAATAAAGAGCCATGTAAGCTCTGAAAAGCCCTAAATTCGTCTCGATCGTTCCGTTCACCAGCCCCGCGCTATTTTCGGTATTTTCTACAATTCCTTTTTGTTGTTGAGACTCTTTTTTCTCGATGAAATCGCGCAGAATATCGATTTGTTTCAAATTTTGCAATAATTCGGGGGTACAAAATTTTACCGTGTTCAGGTCGATGGTAAACGAGCGCATGATACGACGGCCACCCGAATCGGACATTCCGCGCCAGTTTTGTACCTCCCCTGAAATAAGCGAATAAGGAGGAATCGTCACTATGGTATTATCGAAATTCTGAACCTTCACCGTATTCAACGAAACATCGATAACGACTCCGTTCACGGCGCCACCCGGCACGACAATCCAATCGCCGTTCCTTATCATATCGTTTTGCGAGAGTTGTACACCGGCGACAAAGCCCAATATGCTGTCTTTAAATATCAACATCAGCACTGCGGCAAATGCGCCCAGTCCGGTAATCAAAGCCATCGGGGAACGTTCTATCAAAATAGAAACCGCAATAATCACCCATATCCCTATCAAAAGTCCTTTGATAATTTGTATCATTCCCTTCATCGGTCGATCCCGAAATGCGGTACGACGAGAATAGATACGCCAAAAGACCGAAATTTGCGTATTGATCGAGAAAACGAGGACTCCGAGCAGATAAATCCAGCAAACTTTTTCGATAATCCGTAATAGTTCGGGAGTTCCGTGAAAAGCAAATGGCAACAGAGATAAAATCACCAACGGCGGGATAACATGCGTTATATGGGTAAAGACTTTGGCTTCGACCAACCCTTTCAACAGATCCCCTCCTTTATATTTTATAATCCGATGAATCACATAAATAACAATCATTCTCAAAATCCTTGCAACCACAATAGCGATCACAAAAACAAGAATACCATACACAATTCTATCCCAAACCGGCGAAGACTCTCCCGTTATTCTATGCAATAAAGAAGATACCCATTCCATGAGCCGGTCGGCTACTTCATAAGCTTTATTCATCAAATATCTTTTTTGTTAAAACGTTTTCATACCCCAGAGAGTTCACTACCGATCAGAGATCGGGTAACCCGCTTAAATAAGTCTCAAACAAAAAAAGAAATTCCTTTCAGAAGGAATTTCTTTTTTCCACAATAAACGAAAACTAATATATGCAACTATTGAACCGCCACTTTCGTTCCATTAACAATATACATTCCTGCTGGAACCGTTATTTCTGAATTTCCACCCGAAACTCTGACCATACGAATTAACTGCCCGGTAAACGAATATATATAAATATCCATATCCTTTGGAACAGAAACATAGATAGCTCCCGATCCTCCATAAACGACAAGGCTGTCGACAATTCCCGACTGAACACCCGATGGAGTTTTAATATAAGGTTGTGACTCGTTTCCATAAGGATCGATAGCCGTTATAGCATACACATATCCCGATTGAGTATAAGAAGAAACATCTATACTTTTTTCCCATGTAACTCGCTTCAAATAGGCCGATGTTTCATAGGCTTGAGGATTATTAGCCACGCGACTGGGTACGAAATACACGGCATAACGTATCGTTTCATCTGCATCAGCCGACCAGCTCAACATATTTCCCGACACCGAAATATCGGTAATATCGGGCAAATCACAGGGCGTTTTCCAGCTCATAACGGGCGTTAACGCCGGTTCGGTAAATTTATTCTCGGCGACATAAGTATCCAACCCGTAACTGAAAAACTGCGTCGTATTGAAAAAGACGTGTCCGGGAGCCCCCATCAGATCGGTCGATCGGTTCATATCCACTTCAAACCCGCACTCTTCCGTACCTTTGGCTGCTGTCGCGGCGATAGAACGTTCCACCATCGACAAACCGTTATATTCGTTCTCGCTCATGCCGAGCCGACGCAATACACTTTTCATACGCTGCGGACTATTTTGGGGCATCGTAGAAATTCGCATACTCGAATAAAAGTGTCTGTCCATCGTCTTGGCCACCTTCGCCCACCACGGAACTAATGTCTTATACCCCCAAACATGAGTGTTGAAACTCGGCCAGTAACATTGTGGCGAAATATAGTCTATCGTTTTCGCTTTCAACCAAGCCACTCCATCGCAATATAGTTGGGAATAGGCACTCGTTCCTCCGCTTGTATTCAAATACTCTATACCATACGAAGCGGCGACACTACTGCTACCGCCCCATATCCCGAAAGGCCCTATACCGAATTTCACGGTCGGTTTCGTCTCCTGTATCATAGCGTAAATATCGGCGATAAGTTTGTTGCAATTCTCACGGCGCCAATCCCCCACATTTTTCCCTTCGGGTTTATATAGACTCTGAGAATAGGCATCTTCATTTTTAGTGCCTTCGTAGGGGTAAAAGTAATCGTCGAACACAATACCGTCGACATTGTACTTGGTGACTATATCTTTGATAACCTTCACCAAATACTCGATTACCTCGGGATTCCCCGGGTCGAGAATAAAACTCGACGAATACTCCAACAGCCACTCCGGGTGATTCTTACGTATGGAATCATTGGCTCCGTTCATATTTTTTTCACTCTCATAGCGATATGGATTGATCCATGCATGAAGTTCCATTCCCCGCTTATGCGCCTCCTCTATGGCAAACGCCAGCGGATCATATCCCGGATCGACCCCACGTGTTCCCGTCAAAAACTTCGACCATGGCTCGTAGGCCGAATTGTACAAGGCATCCGACATAGGACGCACCTGCAACCAAACCGCATTCATACGGGCCGCCTGCATACCATCGAATATCTTAATCAGAGCGGCCTTTTGCTCTTCCGAAGTCTGGGTCGATTTGGGCCAATCGATGTTACTCACCGAGGCCAACCATGTTGCACGAAATTCACGTTTTGGAGATTCGGCCCAACACCCCCAAATAATACCGATAGTTAAAAAAAGGAAGGATAATTTTTTCATGTTATTCACAAAACATTAGTGTATTTTGCAAATATATCCCTTTAAATCAATTCTTCAAGGCTATTTTATTTAAATAAATAAAACGACACATAAAATATATAATTATTATACAAAATCGCTAATTGAACATAATACACAGAAGTAAGAAAAGAATCGCTATCTTTGCAAGGAATATGAAAACAGATTACGTTTCGTCGTAATCAAACGACTTTGCGTCTGTTTTCGTGCAGTATTTTGCAACAAATTATTTCGATTATAACCGAAACAATATTATATAATGAGTTTACAATGTGGCATAGTCGGCTTACCTAACGTGGGTAAATCGACTCTTTTCAATTGTCTGTCCAACGCAAAAGCGCAATCGGCAAATTTCCCGTTCTGTACCATAGAACCTAATGTAGGTGTCATTACAGTACCCGACGAACGATTAAACAAACTGGCAGAACTGGTGCATCCGCAACGAATAGTCCCCACCACTGTGGAGATTGTCGACATCGCCGGATTGGTCAAAGGAGCCAGCAAAGGCGAAGGTCTGGGAAATAAATTCTTGGCGAACATCAGGGAAACCGATGCAATCCTGCATGTATTGCGTTGCTTCGACGATGACAACATTACCCACGTGGACGGAACGGTCAACCCGGTACGCGACAAGGAAATCATCGAATTCGAGCTCCAACTGAAAGACTTGGAAACCATAGAATCACGTATTTCAAAAGTCCAAAAACAGGCTCAGACAGGAGGAGACAAAGCAGCAAAGGTTACATACGAGGTTTTAAGCCGATACAAAGAAGCACTCGAACAAGGGAAAGCTGCTCGTACCGTCACTTTCGAGACCAAAGACGAACAGAAAATAGCTCATGACCTTTTCCTGCTTACCAACAAACCGGTAATGTATGTCTGCAACGTGGACGACAACAGCGCCGTATCGGGTAACAAATACGTGGATATGGTACGCGAAGCCGTTAAAGACGAGAATGCCGAAATCCTTATCTTGGCAGCCAAAACAGAATCGGAAATCGCCGAGTTCGAAACTTACGAGGAACGACAAATGTTCCTCCAAGAAATAGGCTTGGAAGAATCGGGCGTTTCCCGTCTGATCCGAGCGGCTTACAGCTTGCTCAATCTCGAAACCTACTTCACCGCCGGGCCCCAGGAAGTTCGGGCATGGACCTATTTGAAAGGCAGTAAGGCTCCACAATGTGCCGGTATTATCCATACCGATTTCGAGAAAGGTTTTATCCGAGCCGAAGTGATCAAATACGACGACTATATCGCTCTCGGTTCCGAAAACGCTTGTAAAGAGGCCGGTAAAATGTACATCGAAGGAAAAGAATATGTCGTACAAGACGGCGACATCATGCACTTCCGATTCAACGTATAATTTACACAGTCATTACCATACAAAAAAATGCGATGAAAATTCATCGCATTTTTTATATCCTCCTTCAAGAAGAGTCAATGCTTTCCCGATAGATTCAAAATCTCGTCATAGCGGGATTTATTGCCCAAAATACGACAAGCCTCCTTTAAATCTTTATCGTTTTTGATCGACTCTATAATTTCGCCTTTCTGATAATAATACCGTTTCACAATCTCTATCGAAAGCAATTCGGCGATTTCATCGTGAAAAGTCTCCAAATCCCTATCCAAATCGTGATTCAAACAAGCTTCAAGCGCTTCGAACTGCTTCTGCGTGTTTTCATCGAAATATCCTTCGAATTTAGCGACCTCCTTTAAGTCGGACAATATCCGTTCACTCTGTTTGTCGTATTTGAAATCCTTCGATTTCACAAAAGCTTTGAATTCCTCGTATTCTTCGTCGGACAATTTAAAATCTTTCGGAGCCGGAATCGTATCATGCTCGGCTGCATACCGAGTCGCATAATCGAAGAAATAGAAATCTTTCATCAAATAATAGCTGATATTCCCCCGCCTTTCCATCGAAGTTCCCACATCGGGTTTTATACCGCCTCCGTCACGGACAATCCTACCGTGAGCGGTCTTGAACTCGTGGGTAAGGCTATCGGGAATACGGGCGACACTCCCGTCGGGATTGCGATGCGAATAATCGATAGCTTGTATCAAACGTCCGCTGGGTATATAATAACGAGCGATCGTTACCTTCAACATACCGTTATAAGGCAAAGGCCGTGTGGATTGCACCAATCCTTTGCCATAAGAACGCGAACCGATAATCACAGCCCTGTCGAGGTCTTGTAAAGCTCCGGCCACGATTTCCGAAGAAGATGCGGTTCCTCCGTCGATCAGCACGGCCAAAGGCATTTTCACATCGACTGGCTCCTGAGTGGTTTTATAAATCTTATCCATCTTCTTATTTCTTCCCCGGGTAGAAAGCACCTCTACCCCCTTCGGAACAAATAAATTGACAATCTGCACGGCCTGCTCCAAAATACCACCGCCATTACTGCGCAAATCGAGTACCAACGAAGTTATCCCCCGTTTTTTCAAGTCTTGTAAAGCCCGTTTCACTTCTCCGGCCGAAGTATCGGTAAAACTACTCAAATAAATATACCCCACGCTATCGCATACCACATCGTAATAAGGTACGGCAGGCATTTGTATCTTCTTACGAGTTAACTCGAAAGAGAGCAAGTCTTTCACACCGGGACGTTCGACCGTAACTTTCAACTGCGTATTCGCAGGTCCTTTCAACCGCTCGCTCACCTTCGCACTCTTCCACCCCAACACAGTATCGTTATCGATCATCACGATTTTATCTCCGGGACGCAAACCCGCTAATTGAGCCGGCATACCCTCATACGGCTCCGAAATGTAAACGGCATTATCCCGCTCCATAATAAAAGAACCGATACCCGCATATTCTCCGGTAGTCGAAAAGAAAAAATCGTCTTTCTCCTTCTCAGGTATATACTCGGTGTAAGGATCCAGACGCGCCAACATCGCATTTACACCGTCGCCGATAGCCTTCTCGGCATTAATCGTATCGACATAAAACATATTCAATTCCTTAAAAAGAGAATTGAATATATCGAGGTTACGTGATATTTCGAAATTTTTCTCGTCAGATTTGCCTGCCCATATCGGATTTATAAATCCCGAACAAAAAGATAATACCGTTACTGTCGCAAAAGTCAACCTTATATTTTTCATTTCACTTCTTTTAATTACACGAAGATAACTAATGCCGAATATCTTCGGCAACCATAGAAGATACTTTTAACTTTATTTCAGTCCAAATCTCATCGCTCATCTTAGTACCGATTACTTTAATCACACGACCCGCCAATAAAGAACCGATAGCACCGCAAACTCCCAACGAGCAATTTTGAGAAAGACCGTAAAGAAATCCCGAAGCATATAAATCCCCGGCTCCCGTAGAATCTACTCGAACCTCTGGTGTCGCAGGGACCTCGGTAATTATGCCTTCACGCCCTACGAAAGAACCTTGTGCTCCACATTTTACGACAGCGATCCTACAATATCGCGACAATATCTCTGTCGCCTTACGGGGCTCTTCGCCTGTATAGGCCAATGCCTCTTCCTCGTTCGCAAATAGAATATCCACATAATTCTCCACCAAATCACGGATAATCGCATAATTATCTTTTACTACATTGTAACTCGCCATATCGAAAGAAACAGACAAGCCGGCCTCTTTTGCCAATTGTACGGCTCGTAAAATCAACGAAGTGTCTTGTACCAAATACCCTTCGATATGCAATATATCATACCCTTCGAACATTTCGGCAGAGAGCTCCTCGGCGCACAAAGTAGCCGCTGCACCCAAGAATGTACCAAAAGTCCGTTCTCCATCGGGAGTGATCATCGTCATGGCACAACCCGAAGCCTGTTCTCCTTCGATCAATAAAGTCTGCACGCCATTGCGCTCCATATCCTCCCGGAAGAAACGTCCATAAGCATCCCGACCTATTTTCCCGATGAATCCGCTCTCTATTCCCATACGGGCTACTCCCGAAACAGCATTAGCGGCCGACCCGCCTGATGCTAAGGTGGTTTCCAGCCCTTCGAAAACCGACATGATTCTCAAAAGCTTCTCTTCGTCTATAAGTTGCATACCGCCTTTCAGCAGCCCCATCTCATCGAAACACTCGTCGGAATGTAACCGTGCAAGTACATCTGTAAGAGCATTTCCCAATCCTACTATCCTCATTATGGAAATTTTTTTTTGCAAATATATTGCATAATTGGAAATAAGCCATTACTTTTGCAACGCATTTTTAACGAATGCGATCTTCTTCAGTAGCTCAGTCGGTTAGAGCATCTGACTGTTAATCAGAGGGTCGTTGGTTCAAGTCCAACCTGAAGAGC
>OGDN01004947.1_pt1 | contig 11042 bp, 8 predicted proteins | sample 1570271 | NCBI WGS metagenome assembly OGDN01 (sample SAMEA4384481, study PRJEB24528) | human gut metagenome | reverse complement strand
CTCCACCACATATTTCAACGCCAAGGTTTATTGCCAAGTGAAGTAATGAGTTTGCCCTCTGGAGAGAGGGCTTTTCTTTTTGCTTCAACCAGGCTATGGATCGAGGCGAATACGAAAAAGGGGTGACATGGTAAATGGGAGAAACAATTAGAATTGAAATTCCTGTATCTGTGAACGATAATACAGACCCTGGCCTATCAAATATCACGAATAAGATGAACACCCTGGCCACTGCCGCCCAGAAGGTAAATCGGATCCTCTCATCTGGATTCAAAACCAGAGGGATTGAACAAACAGCAGAGAGAGTGGAACGAACGCTTGGACGTGAGCACTCTATTGAAGTTTCAGCAGATGACAATGCCACTCCGGTTCTTTCAAGAGTCGAAGATGCAGCTGAAAGAGTAGGAGGAATTTCAGCAGATATTGAGATAGGAGCAAACGACAATGCTACTGCCGAAATATCTGGTGCCGAGGATGCAACAGTAACCCTTGACGGAGCAAGTGCTGACGTAGAACTGGGGGCGGATGATAATGCCACCGGGGTGGTAAATAGTGTTGGAGATTCACTGTCTGTTCTAAACGGAAATGAAGCGGTAGTAGAGCTTACTGCGGACGACAATGCTACGATGCAAATTATGGATGTGGAGGATGCTTTAGCCGCCTTGAATGGTGAAGTGGCTGTGGCCTCAGTGGAAGCTGACGATACAGCCACGCAGATAATCCGAAGCGCTGAAGATGCAGTGGCCACATTCGATGGAACTTCCGGGACAGCGGAACTGGGTGCAGATGATAATGCAAGTCCGATCATCGATGATGTGATGGATAAAGCATCAGCCTGGGACGGAAGCGTATTTACGGCAACTATGAGTATAGTAGATGCCGCTACTGCCCCAATGGGAACGGTTTTAAATGCTGCAAAGAATCCAATAGCACAGGGCGCAACGTTCCTTGGAGTGAGCGCAGGACTGGCTGATACTGTGAATACATACAAAGGGTTTGAGAGTATGATGTCACAGGTTCAGGCTATATCTGGTGCTACAGGAAAAGAATTTGATGATCTGACCGCAAAAGCACAGGAAATGGGTGCAACTACGAAGTTTACCGCTACTGAAGCAGCTCAGGCATTTAATTACATGGCTATGGCAGGCTGGAAACCAGAGCAAATGACTGCTGGTATATCCGGTATTATGAGTCTGGCAGCAGCTTCCGGCGAAGATCTGGCAAGCACCTCGGATATTGTTACGGATGCTTTGACAGCTTTTGGACTGAAAGCAAGAGATGCCGGGCATTTCTCGGATGTCCTTGCAAAGGCGTCCGCTAGTTCGAATACAAACGTAGGCATGCTGGGTGAATCATTCAAATATGTTGCTCCGGTAGCAGGAGCCATGAAATATAGCGTCGAAGATACTTCTTTGGCATTAGGACTTATGGCTAACAGTTCAATTAAAGGAAGCATGGCCGGTACAGCCTTAAAGACGTCCCTGGCTAACATGGCAGCACCAACTAACAGCATGGCAGAGGCTATGGACAAATATGGTATTAGCCTGACCGACGGCTCAGGAAACATGAAAACACTGAAAGGTGTCATGGATAATTTGCGAAGCAGTTTAGGAGGTCTTTCTGAAACTGAACAGACAGCGGCGGCATCCACCATTTTCGGAAAAGAAGCTATGAGCGGTATGCTTGCTATCATCAATGCTTCAGAACAGGATTATAACGATCTTTCCAACGCTATCGGAAATTCAAAAGATGCAGCGCAGGATATGGCTGACACCATGTTGGACAACCTGGCAGGCTCTATGACTCTTATGCAGTCGGCTGTAGAGGGCGTTCAGAACAGTTTTGGACAGAGACTTACTCCTTATGTCAGAGGATTCGTTGATTCCATTACGGACGCAATGCCGGCTGTGACTGTTGCTCTGAATGATTTTATGGACACTGTGGACAAAAAAGCAGCACACATGAAGACAGTTATCGGGACCATGACGGCATCTGATGAGTGGCAGAATGCGGATATGTTCGGAAAGATGGATATTGCATGGGATACTCTTATCGGTCAGCCTTTTGCCGACTGGATTAGCGGAGATGGGAAACATCTGATTTCTTCCGGCCTCGGGACATTATTTTCCAGTGCATCTGCTATCCTTCCGGGAGGAAAGAAAGCAGGCCTTTCTTCCGTACTCAGCTCTATGTTGATTGCAAAGGGAGCATCCGGGATTATTGGAAATGCAAAGAATATCGCGACCACCTTACAGCCCATCGGAAATGCTATTAAAAGCATTGGGCTTGCGGCACAGACAGCTCCAAGTGTAGGCGCTTTTATTAGTGATTTGGGCGCTATGGTTCCAACGGCTGCGAAATTCGGACTTGCGGCAGCGGCAGTAACAGCGGCAGTGGTTGGAATCGGTGTTGCAGTAGACAACTACAACCAGAAAGCTTTGAGTAGCAATCTGGAAGAACATTTTGGAAACATCAAACTATCAGCTCAGGAAGTGCAGGATATTGCTTCTGGAATTCTTGATCAGAAGTACCTGGCCAATGTGGAAGTTGCCTTAAATGAGGTAAAGAACGCTGATAAGCTTCGAGAAGACGCCCAGAAGGCACTGGAATCCAATGACGTTCTGGAGTTTAAGAGCAGAGTTGGTATTAAACTTACGGCAGAAGAACAGGAAGATTACACAAGTAATATCGAAACTTTTGTTAAGAGCAAGATTGAAGAACTGGAAAGCCGGACGTTTGCGGCACATATCCACGTCCAAACGTATCTCGGAGGTACGGAAGAGGGACAGACATTGGCCCAGAACATCGAGAAATGGGCTACAGCTGATTATGTTGAATTGGATGGATTATCTAGCCAGCTTTCTCAGAAAGTGGCAGAAGCCTTGAAAGACGGAATCATAGACGTTCCTGAAGAAGAGGCCATCAGTGCTTTGCAGGAAAAAATGAACAGCATAACCGCCCGGTGGAAAGAATCGGAAGCACAGGCAAAATGGGACTGGATAAACCAGGAATATGGAAGCTTGAACGCTGCTGATCTGGAAAGCGGTTCTTTCGCTGACTTACTGGGAGCGATGAGAGATCAGAGGCAATCGGCAAAGGAAAGCGTACAGGCAGATGTTGAGCAGTGGTATTCCGAACTGAATTCAATGGAATCAGCCGGAAGAATCACATCTGCTCAGAATAAGCAGTATCACGAAATGACTGGTTGGTATGTAAAAGGACAGGAAGGAAACGAACTGTCTAAGAGCTTACAGCTTGGCTCAAACACTTTGAATTCTTCATATGCAGAGAAAATTCAGAGCAACAGGCAGAGTCTTGCGGAAAATACGCAGTTTTCTATTGATTCAGCACAGAAACAATTAGAGAGCGGAGACACATCCGCTATGACCAGCGCATTGATGTATGGTTTCAACGAACTTGGTAATGGAAAAACATTAGGAGTTACAACTGACGCTACACAGAATGCTTTGAGTACCATGTATGAGAGCATGAAACCTGATGTAACACAGATGCAGAGCCTAATTGACGATTACCGGGAAGCGGGGAAAGCAGTTCCGCAAAGCCTTATGGATTCATTTAATGATGCTATTGAGGTTGGAGCAGCTGCTGGCGATACGTCTGCAACATGGCAGAACTATGCTAATCAGATCTGGAAAAATGGCAGTGATGAATTAAAAGCATCACTTACGGATCCGAGCAATCCAATGTATGAAACGGTCCGCAGTCAGTTGCCTCCTGAACTTGCAGAAGCGATTGACAGGGCGGCGGCAGAGACTACAACTGATGATGTGACACTTGAAGGACTGAAAGCTTCTGTTGATGGAGACGTTGATATTGACAAAGATGCATGGACTTCAAAACTGAATGAAGCTCTTGGTGACTTGGGCGAAACACAGGAGGTTACCGCTGATCATGTAAAGATTAAGGTTGATCAAGGCGATTGCCTGTGGGAAATTGGCAACGCTCTTGGAATTGACTGGCAGACCATTGCAGAACAGAACGGTATCGAAAGCCCGTATATTATTCATCCAGACCAGGAACTGACTATTTCCATGGATACGTTGACTGCAGAAGTTGACGGAGACAAGGCTCAGGCTGCTATCGAACAGGCTATGTCGGCTCTGGATGCAGAAGGAGCAGAAATGTCTGTGACAGCAGAAGGAGTCAAAGTTGATCTGGCAGATGTAGAAGTGGATTCTGATACAGCGGCGGCTCAGATTGAAGCAGCTCTCGGTATGGAATCCGGGACACTTGCGGCGAATGGCATTGAAGTGCAGGCAGGCGCATCTGTTACTATCCCATCAGAACTGGTAACGGTGGATACATCTGGCATGCAGTCTGCAACCGAACAGGCAGCAGATGAAACGGAAACAGAGCCTATTGAGCAGGAAGCATCTGCAAATGTAAATGTCACAAACACAACGACTGATACATCCGGAATGCAGGCACAGGCGGAAGAAGATGCACAAGGTGCAGTAGGAGATGTACCAGTTGAAGGCAGCGCAAATGTTACCTTCTCAGGCACGACAACAGACACTTCTGGCGTTGTGGAGCAGGTAACAACGGATCTGGAGAGTGCAGTAAGTGACGTTCCGGCCAATGGTCATGCGAGCATCACATTAGATCAGTCCAATAATGCGGCTGAGATTTATTCTCTCGCAACAGCTGATGTGGTATCTGCTTTCTCGGAGACAATTCCAGCAGACGGACATGTAGATGTCACACTGGACCAGACGAATAATGCAGCAGCTATATATTCGGAATGCGCCGGGCAGGTACAAAGCACATTTTCACAGGGCTTCACTGCATCTGCAGATGTTGCGGTTACATTAAACTGGCATATTACGAATCCATCAGCTAGCATTTCCACATCAAGTAGCGGATCATCTGTATCAGCCACTATAGCTGGGCATGCTTCAGGTGGTGAAGTCGGATTGAATGGAGCTGAGTTGTCGTGGGTAGGTGAGGAAGGATTGGAATATATCATTCCTACAGTGCCGGCCAGACGGCAGAGAGGTATTGAATTGTGGAAATCCGCAGGACGGACACTGGGAGTTCTTGGTCCTGATGATGAGATATCAGCACATGCGAGCGGAGGAATCGTTGGCAAAGAAGTATCAAACACGATACCTTATTTCGACACAGATTCCAGTTCACAAGATTCTGAAAAAACAGAGAAAGAAACTGTGCCAACGAATGTAGTGTCAGAAAAATCTGGCGTTGTGGTGCAAGTTAATCTCTCTCCACAGTTCAATATATCGGATACAAATGACAGTGATGTTATTCGGCTCATCAAAGCGCACATCAAGGAACTGGCTGACGATCTCGGAAGTGAGATTGCAGCAATGCTCAGTGAAGCTTATGAGAATACACCTGTTACAACATAAGGAGGGAACATGGGAGCGATATTAAAAGAATTGCATAATTCGGCATCGAAGTTCCAGTTCCCTTCGTTGCCAAAAGATGATGTTGATGTAAAAAGAGAAACAGCATATCAGGAATATAACATTCTTGGAAAAGGAAAAATGAGTTATCCATCTGGCATGGGTACTCAGATTATAAAATGGTCTGGATATTTCTGGGGGGCAGGTAGAAAAAAGCTTGCCTCCGTAAACCAGAAATGGATAGCACCAAAAACCTGCGCCAGCAAGCTGAAAAACTGGCAGACAAAAAAGACACCGTTAAATCTGGTGGTTTCTGAAGCTGGTATCAATGAAGATGTTACTATCAAATCTTTTGAGTATAAGCCTTTTGGCGGACATGGGGACTATTCGTACGAGATATCTTTTGTTCCATATGACGATATGAGGATTTATACAACAAAGGAACTGGGGACTGAGAAAAAAGCTAAAAAGAAAAAGAAAACCACTAGGCCAAGTACCAAGAAATCCACTAAAAAGAAAAAGACCTATAGGATTGTTCGAGGCGATACGCTTTGCGGAATATCTCGTAAGAAATATAAAACTGAATCAAAGTGGAGAAATATCTACAATGCCAATAAGAAGGTTATTGAAGCGGCTGCTAAGAAACATGGCCGGCGCAATAGCGACAACGGACATTGGATATATCCAGGAACAGTACTGACTTTACCATAAGGAGGCGAGAGTATTGATAAATCCAATGAAATATAAATACCTCGTGGCCATTATGACTGCAGATAAAAAGGCTTACGACATTACGCAATTTGTCGAAGATGTATCCTGGGAAGAGGGAGAGGACCAGCTTGCAGCCAGAATTAGTTTTTCAGCCAAGAACGACAAAACTTCAAAGGGTAGAATTTCTTCCCTTGCCAAGCCCGGGTGTTATGCAGCCCTTTTGTATTCCTATAATGGCGGTAAAAATGCCGAAGCAACCAGAGGAAAAATAGTCGAATGGAACCCTTCGGCAAGAACATCCGGAGAGAAGTTTAAGGTAAAGGCATACGATGTTCTGTATGATCTGCAGGAATCACAAGATCATGTATATTTTTCAGCCGGCGTAAAGACAAAATCAGCCATAGTCCAGGTGCTGAAACGCTGGGGCATAAAGGTCACATCTTACAGCGGACCAAATGTGAAGCATGGGAAACTGGCTTATAAGTCTGAAAAGCTTGGAACAGTGGTTGTGAAAATCCTCAAGGAAGCCAAAAAGAAAGGTGGCATTGAGGCGTGTCTGCGGGCTGTGAAAATGAATGTGACCGTAGTTGGTTTTGGAACAAATAAAACAGTATATCATTTTGAAGAAACACAGCATCTTACAGAAGTAAACCATAAGATCAGCACTACCGGGATGGTCACAAGGGTAAAAATCATCGGAAAAGCAAATGATGATGGATGCTCACCTGTTGAGGCTACAGTTGATGGAAAGACAAGCTATGGAATCCGCCAGAAGATTGTTTCCAGAGGAACCAATGACACATTAGATGAGGCAAAAAAAGAAGCGAGAGAGATTCTTGCAGATGATGGCAAACCAAAGGAAGAAATCACGATAAAACTTCCGGATATTCCTATCATTCGGAAGGGTGACAAGATTCATCTAAAAACAGCTTCAATAAGTGCTGGGTATTATATCGTAATATCTGCTACGCATGATGTAGATAAAATGCTTATGACACTGGGATTGAAAAAAGCACCGGCAGCAAAAAAGAGCAGTGGGAATAAAAAAACAAAAGCAAAATCATATGATGTTGGGGACATTGTTAATTTCCATGGCGGTAAGCATTATGTCAGCAGTTATCCAGATGCCAGAGGATACAGTGTAGGAGCCGGAAAAGCAAAAATCACGATCAAAGGTGGTTCCGGAAAAGCACACCCATGGCATCTGGTTACACAAAACTGGAATCAGACTCATGTCTGGGGCTGGGTTGACGATGGATCATTTGACTGACAGGAGGAACATTATGTCAAAAATGGAAAAAAATGGAATGGAAAAGCTTGCAAAGGTATTGGATTCGAGAATGGTAGAACACTCAGGAGGAGGATTTTCGTTCGACTTTGGAGTGATCAAGAAAGATTATTCCCTTGTTTCCAATACTTTTCCTTTGCCTATCCCTAAAAAGGATTATTCCGTCTGCAGACTTTTGGCCAATCTATCAACAAACGTATCTGGAGGAACGCACGGAGGGCATAACAGCGGAACGGGATCACATAGCCATAAGGTGGTTATGCCTAAGTTAAAACCGGGAGATCGTGTGCTTATCGTATGGGTTGAGGGAGAACCTGTAGTCGTAGATGTAGTAGTCAAGGCAAGCGGATTATAGGAGGCAATATGGAAGAAGAATCAAAAAATTTACTGCCGACTGTGGATGTTCCAGATTTTGTGGATGAGGAGGAAGACGAAGAATATGACGTTGACTATAAACCATCGCCAATGTGGGATCTTGAAAAAGGAGATTTCGTTCGCACCGCCGCAAATAATGTGCCAATGAACGATGGATATGAAGCATATAAAATATGGTGTGTAAAAACGGTATCTACAGAAAGATATTCTTGCCTGGGATATTCGGATGATCATGGAACTGAAACGGAAGATATAACAAGAGAATCTGACCAAAGCACTGTAGAACTTTCTCTAGAAAGGACAATCCAGGAAGCTCTGATGGTCAATCCGCGAACATCATCGGTAGAAGAGTTTTCTTTTGAATGGGGTACTGGGAGGGTAAAAGTATCATTCATAGTTTATTCAGTTGATGGAGAACCTTTTACCGTTGATTCAATCATTGAAGTTTAGAGGAGGTGGTTAATATGGCTAGACCAGAGTTTGAAGTTCCGGAATTTGTGTCAGAAAGTGATTCTGACCAGATACAGGAGAGGATGATGGGGAACCTTCCGGCGGATATATCGGATATGGAAGGTGATTTCCCATATGATTTTACCATGCCTACGGCCATCGAAATATCTCAGCTTGTACAGTTCAATCTTGTTCGCTGCCTGATGGTTGCGTTTCCGGAATATTCTTGGGGCGATTGGATGGATCTGCATGGTGGAGAAGCAGGAGTGACAAGAAAAGAAGCTGTAGCAGCAACTGGAACAGTGTCTGTTACGGCGGCTTATGGCACAGTATTGGCAGCAGGCACAGTTTTTGCAGTTCCTGCAACAGATCAGATGGAAGCTGTTGAGTTCCAGACTTTGCGAACTGTTACGTTCGCAGAGAATGAAACCATGGATCTTGCGGTTGAAGCGGTCATTCCTGGAGTATCTGGGAATGTTCCGGCAAATACGATTACAATTATGGCATCACCGATCAATGGCGTTACAGCGATTACCAACAGCGAGAAAACTTCGGGCGGTGCCGAAGAAGAAAACGATGAAGATTATTACGAAAGAATCCATGCTGAATTCCAAGATTCGCAGTTCTATGTCGCGAATGATGCTGACTATATTAAGTGGGCCAAAGAAGTTCCTGGGATTGGAGATTGTATTGTAGAACCAGCTGTTGAAGGACCTGGAACAGTGGGACTGATCTTAGTTGATAGCAACGGACAGCCCGCATCAAGTACATTGGTCACAGCAGTTTACAACCACATCGTTTCTCCGAACGACAGGAGCAAAAGACTGTTGCCTACTGGATCGTCTAAGCTGATTGTCAAGTCAGCTACAGTAAAAACTGTAGATTTTGCCTGTACAGGACTTGTTCTGGATGGCGTTGGATTGGATGATGTAATCTCGACATTCAAAACTGAAATGATGGCAGTCTATTCTGCGGCGAAAGAAACAAATATCCTTCGCTACAATTCAGCTCGAACAGTATTGTCAACCATAACCGGAGTAAGCGATTTCATAGATTTTACGATGGATGGAAAGAGAGAAAACATTCACCTTTCATCAAGCGAGTATGCAGATACCGGTAATGTGACATTTACATTAGAGGGGGCTGAGACATGAGTATAGATCTGGAAAGATTCCCATGGAGCGATTCGGCCAACAGAATGCTGACATATGTAACTAAAGGCTGGTATGATAAATCCTATGTCGGAAAATGGATATACGAAGTTATGGGCAGAGAGCTTGATCTGGCCACTGTGCATATTGAAGAACTTCCATACCAGATGTTTATCGATACAGCTACATGGGGGCTTAAATATCATGAGATCAAGTATGGATTGCCTGTAAGAGAGGACCTGTCATATGAAGAAAGACGACGGTTGCTCCGTGAAAAGAAAAACACAAAAGCACCAATGACCCCATGGCGAATGGAACAGATTTTAAAAGGCGTGACGGATTATGATGTCCAGGTTCATGATTGTAATGAGCCTGGATATTATTTTTCTCACCCTAACATATTCAGCGTTCAATTGGAAGGTGAAACAGAGGTAGAACTAGGAGAAGTTAAGAGTAAAGTCGATAAGCTGAAACAATCACACACAGTATATCTTCTTTCTGTTATCCTCATGCTTATTGAATGCACAGAGAGCTTTGAACAGAGAGTGACGTATCATTCAGATTTTTCATGGTGGAAGTATTCTCTTGATGGTTCCTTCGCTCTTGACGGCAGTATCAATCTGAATCATTGGTATCCGACAGAATTTCGCCCAGTCTATCCATTTGATACAGTCTTAACTGAGAATTTTATAGCAGATCGAATTTTTCACCGGATTCCAGATGTATATCATGAAAATATATTTAAGCCTTCCTTTTTCGTACGAAGTGATTTTGTATGGTGGGAAGGTTTTCTTGATGGAAACTTTTCACTGGACGGAACGAGAAAGCTCAATTCTTGGTATCCGATGGAAACTTTTATCGGGCATAGACTGTTTATCGGCAATCAGGAGGCTTTTGAAACGAAACAGTGTATTTCATTGCCTGATATGATTAATGCTGAGAAAGCTGATTTTAGAGGCACACAGAGGGTAATTATGGGCTGGCGTGATGGTAATAAGATTCTGGACGGCAACTGTTTGTTAGACGGGACTTTATTGCTTGATGCAGGAGAGCCGCCATATCTGCAGACAGTTCGGATTCGTGCGCCTGTTAAACATGAAGAAGAAGTAGAGGTCACAATGGTTATTCCTTCACGGGCCGCAAGACTGGATGGAACGTGTAGGCTAGATGGAAGCGTAAAACTAAATTCAGGAAGGGAGGTCCTTTAAATGGCAGGGACTACAGTTACAACACTGGCTAAGAAAAAAATGGTAAAAGCAAGAGCGGGGATTTCATCGCTCCCAAAGATTGTAGGCATGGCTTTTGGCGATGGAGGTGTAGATTCGAGCGGAACAGTAAAACCACACAGTGCCGATCAGAACACCTTACATCATGAATTGCTTCGCAAGAACGTTGATGGTTATGAGGTTCTTTCTGATACAAAAATCAGATATCGCTGCACACTGGCAGAAAATGAGCTGGCAAACACTTATATTTCTGAAGTTGGGTTATATGATGCAGATGGGGATATGGTGGCCATGAAAGCGTTTCTGAAGAAAGGAAAAGATGCAGACATGGAATGCGTGTTCGAGTGTGATGATACATTCTAACGTATTTCGATATTTTGTAACAAGTAATCGGATAATGATAGATAAATGTTATCATAAGGAGGTAGAAAATGTCGTATTTCGATATTTCTGGAGC
>OGDN01004933.1_pt1 | contig 11096 bp, 6 predicted proteins | sample 1570271 | NCBI WGS metagenome assembly OGDN01 (sample SAMEA4384481, study PRJEB24528) | human gut metagenome | reverse complement strand
TTCCATTGCATTACCTCCAATACATTGTCCTAAGACTATTATAAATTCGCATAGATACAGTATACCACAGCTCCTGTATCTATGTGATTTCTTTTTATCGTTTTTGCCGATCCTAACTTTTTATTTATTGTTGTATTTATTTCTTTTCCTTTGTGATATGCTTATTCTAATCAGGGAAGATTGAAAATAGATTGAAACTTTTTTTAAATTTGGTGCTTCATATTTGACGTCTCTTATATGACAAAGTAAACTCATGAGCAAAAGGAGTCCCTATGAATTTCAGAGTGGCAATTTTACAGAAGAAATCTCTTACAGGAAAATATCAGGAGAATACCGATGTTATTCTTCAAAAAATGAAAGAAGCGGCTGGGAATGCAGCAGATCTTCTGCTTCTGCCGGAAGCATATCTTACGGGATATGAATTACCCATCAGCAACGAAGAGGCGCTTTCTGACGATAATCCTTATCTTAAGCAGCTCTGTGATACAGCTAAGGAACTACAGCTTGGTGTAGTTGTGACTGCCTTTACAAAAGGAACCGAAAGGCCACAGAATTCCGCTTATGTTATTGGTAAGAACGGGGAGCTTCTTATGAAATATTCCAAGGTTCATACCTGTGACTTTGCAGATGAAGCATGTCTGGAAAGCGGAAGTGCCTTTCGGGTATGTGACTTTGCCGGGATTAAAATTGGCATTATGATCTGTTATGACCGCGAATATCCGGAAAGTGCCCGTGTCTTAATGCTGCAGGGCGCAGAAATTATTCTGGTTCCGAATGACTGTGGTTCCATGAAGCCCCGGCTGTGTGCTTTATCGACCAGGGCCTATGAGAATATGGTCGGAGTTGCAATGGCAAATCCCAACGGAGAGAATGCAGGAAACTCCTGCGCGTTCAGTCCGATCTGCTGGGATAACAATGGAATCTGTGTAGATAATACACTTCTTATGGCAGATGATATGAGCGAAGGATTATTCTATGCCGACTTTGATCTGAGCGCGATCCGTAAGTATCGTGAAAGTGAAATGCTCGGGAACACCTACCGGAAAGTAAAGGCCTATGAGCCTTTGCTTTCCGGTAAGATTACCTATCCCTTTTTACGTGAAAACCAGAGTCCCATCGATTAACCGAGCGGAACGGTTTTCTAATATCCCTTTACTCCAAGAATGGATGCAGTCTCTTCTATAATATCCTGTGCCACACCATCATCAAAAATATCGCGCAGCCCCGCATATTCCACGGCTGAACAGTACGGCACATATCCCGGAATGGTTGTCAGCGTCATATATGTTTCAACAGCCTCATGACGGTCTTCCTCTGCCATCGTCAGAATATCGAGGCTCGAGAATGCTGAAGTCAGATAGGAGAAATAATAGCACGGTGAGGTGAAAATGTGTGGAACCTCAGACCAGGTATAAAGCTCCTTGATCTGGGAATCATACTGCATGCCATACCTGCGTGAAAGCTGCAGATACAGCTTATTCAGCTCCTCAAGCGTCATATCCGGATTCTCATAAGCAGCAATCTCAAACTCTGAAATCAGTGCTGTGGAAATCGCATTATCCGCCATACTGTACACATCATAAAATGCGTAAATATCTCCGATATCCTCTCCTAACAGCTCATCGTAATAGTCATAAAACAGCATCTGCATGCCCTGGGAATGAATCTCACTGACATCAATGTTGTTACTGGATTCAAAAAAGGTATCGGCACTGCGGTAGACATTGTTGTAATGTCCGAATTCATGGATTACATTGTAGTAGTCCATATAATTGTCATACATCTGTCCGTATATAAAGCCATCCTTAAAGTAAGATAACCGCATGGTAAAAGCCGTATTCGCCTTGTTCTGAGAGGTATCCATATCATACAGCCGGTACTTAAGAAAATGCTCCTGTGTATCCTTAAGCTCCGGATCAATCTCTTCCAGATACGGTCCGATCTGTTCAATGATCGATGTACTTTCGATCCCCTGTCCTTCGGAATACAATCTCATATAATCCGTGTCATTAAGCACATCCTTCATATCCGCCATGACCGGTACCACGTGCTTACGGATCTCCTTTAAAAGATCCCTGGTTTCATCGAGGGTATAGTCTCTCACATAAACTGCATCATACGCATATTCTGCATAATTGTCATAGCCGTTCAGCTTTGCGATCTCATTCCGAACGTCCACAAGCTCCACAAAAACCTCTCCGACCGCATCATTCCTCTGCTTGCAGATTCCCTGATAGATCTCAACAACAGCATCATGATCCATCTCATCCGCTTCCATATTCAGACGGTTCAAATCCCACTCTTCCCCGTCGTATTCATAATAAAATTCTTCGGAGGAAAGCTGCTCGTACTCCTGCTCCAGACTGTTTTCCTTCGCCGTAAGCTCCTTCTCTTCGTCCGTCATCTCTTCATACTCAAGGTAAGCCTCCACCTGCTCCGCATTCATCAGCTCAGTCATCGTATTCTGATACGGTGATTTACACAACTCCCGGATCGCTACATTCAACCGGTCTCCGTAATCCATCACGTCATCGAGAAGCTCTGCCTGAATTTCCTGATTCTCTTCATCAAAAATATTCTGATAGTAGGTAATCTGTGAAAGAGAATAACAGGTTGACAGCTTTTCCACTTCATCCAGTGTCTCCCCGAACAATTCCTTCACACGCTCCGGATCCTTGGCTTCTCCGGCTGCTTCCGCTTCTGCTGCCAGTTCCTTCATTTCTGTCAGCTGTGCATCCAGCAGCTCCATATCACAGGTCGTCTGCTTCATCTCTTCCAGTGTCAGATTGGCATGGTCCACATCCCGATAGCGGGAGGTTGTCTGATAGACATAAAGCGTGTACGGTGAAGCCTCATCCGTATAGGTCCCGATCAGGGTAAGCCCGATCTCTTCGGCATTGCCGAGGTCAATACGGGAGAAGATGTACCGTCCTCCCAGACGCTTAAACTGATCCACATCCAGATACAGGTCATGGTCGGTCACCTCATAGATACGGGAGCTGTTAATAATGGAAGGATCCGTACCGGAATAAAGATAGGCACGCGCTCCCCATTCATCAAAATACAACCGGCTCTCCTCCACCCGGTCAAGTGCCGGTGCAATCATTTTCCGGAATTCTTCCTTATAATTCTGGGAATAAAAGCCAAGATAACCATCAAGAGTGGCAATATCATTGTATTCCAGAATAGCCGGATAAAAGCCGTATGCCACGGACCACTGTCCACAGTATCCGATATCCTCTTTTGCCTTGTCAAAAAGGTCTGTAGAATAAAATTCACGGTAGGTCAGATCATTTGCCCTCTGTGCCTTCACCATTTCATATACCTTACTGAAACAGGTATGATAAAGGTCATTATAACGGGTATTGCTTCCCAGAATCACAAGCACTGCTGCAAGCGCCAGAAGGTTTGCGGCCACACGAAGGCTCTTTTTTTCCTTCTCATACAGCCGCTTCAGTACCAGAAAAAATGCAGCATACCACACAAAAGGATTAAAGAAAATCGTCCGGTTAAACTGCCATCCGGTAAGCGGCGGGCACAGAAACTCAACCACATTCCGCACCGGCTCCAGGTAATAAATGCCATAGATCAGGCTGTTAAAAACAAGAATGACCATGAGAAGATTATACCAGTCATGAAAAATACCTCTTGCATTTTTCTTCACCAGATAAGAAATATTCAGATAAAAAAAGTAAATGACACATACCGGAAGCACCACATACATATGGACGCTTTCTGCGTGGAACATACCCTTTACAAGGGAGTCCCCGATGGTCGCAAGAACCTCGGAAACCGTATAGCTTCCTGCCACAATCGTTGAACGGATCGTCACCTCGTCATCGAACAGCATCATGTAAAACAGCCGGTATTCACACACGATGTACCCCACCGACAGCACAGCAATGGCAAGCAGCATTCTTCCCGGGAATTTCCGGTCTTTAATCCATAAGATCAGAAAGGCAAGCGCCATATACGCCAGAATAAACAGTCCGAAATAGGAAAAATAGGACAGCACCGGATAGAAAAGCAACGCCACATACCATCCAAAAGACGGCTTTTGCATGATTTTAACAAGCAGGAACAAAAGCAGGGGAATGGATGCAAAGGGAATACCAAATGCCGGAAAGACATTCAGGATTCCGTAGGCAAAGCCGCATAACCAGACAAGAGCCTGCTGACTTTTATATTTTTCACCAAGGAGTTCCCTGCCAAGCAGAACAGAGCCTGCAATGGCAATCAGAATTTTCAGGAAATATGCTGCGATGTACGCCGGGAATGCCGGCAACAGCATAAACAGAATCGTGTAAATATAAAACTCGGAGAACAACGTATCACGGCTGATTCCCCCAAGGAAATCCACATAAGCATCATGACTGAAAAACGAGTGGTCGTTTTTCATCATTTGAAGCTGTGGGATAAACAGATCCAGATTATCATGGACGGCTATGACACTGTCCTCTCCGCACAGGAGAAACACTGCCATGGCAGCCAACAGGAAGCCTCCGATCACCAACAGATACCAACGGGAAAGTACTTTCTTCATCTTCTAAAATCCTTTCTGTTTATCCTGCTTCAGGAAGATTATTATTTATTTTCTCCGCTCATACGGCGTCCCTTTTCACAGACGAGCGTATAACGGTATTCAAAGTCTCTGCGGTTCTTCATTGCCATATTCGACAGAATCAATCCTGCAAAGAACGACTGAATGGCAGCCAGTCCCACGAAGCCGCAGACAATCAGGGTCGGGAACTTCAATACCAGTCCGGTCTTCACATATTCAGCCAGAACCGGAATAAAGAATATCACGGCAAGGATTCCAAGAATCAGCGCAAGGATACTGAAAAATCCGAACGGCTTATAATCACGGTAAAGCTTGAAGATCGTAAACAGAACCTTAAAGCCGTCGGAATAGGTATTGAGCTTTGATTCACTTCCCTCCGGACGGTCACGGTATTCTACGATTACATTATCAATCTGCATATGGTTATAGACCGCATGAATGGTCATTTCCGTTTCGATCTCAAAGCCCTTTGACAGAATCGGGAAGGTCTTCACAAAGCCATAGCTGAACGCGCGGTATCCGGTCATGATGTCCTTGATCTTACAGCCGAACAGCCGGTTGATGCTGGCTCTTACGAGCGTATTTCCCATATTGTGGAAGGGACGCTTGTTCTCTTCAAAATAAGTGGAGGAAAGACGGTCACCCACAACCATATCGGAATTGTACTTTAATACCTTGTCTGCCATCTCTCTTGCAAACTCCATGGGATAGGTATCATCACCATCCACCATAATGTAGCACTCGGCATCAATTTCACGGAACATTCTGCGGATGACATTTCCCTTACCCTGCATATATTCGTGGCGTACCACGGCGCCTGCTTTCGCTGCAAGCTCTGCCGTCTTGTCTGTGGAATTATTATCATATACATAAATCACTGCTTCGGGCAGTTCCCGTCTTGCATCGGTCACTACCTTCTCAATGGTTTTTTCTTCGTTATAACAGGGAATTAAAACAGCTATCTTGTCCATTCGGAAACCTCGCTTTACTCTATATCTAAGACTCACATTGCTGTGCTTCTTACATCATACCATATTTTTCTATATCATGTGAACCTTTTTTACGAAGTATGGCACTCTGTGCACTTTATCTCTTTTATTTCTTTACTTGTCATGGTTCCCCGTTTGGGCTATACTAAACATCAGTAACTTTTAGCATCACAAACAAAACACCATTATATGATGAATGAATAAGACCTATGGAGGAATTACAATGCTTCGTTTTATTATTACAGCACTGTTTGTTACCTTATTTTTAATTTGCAGTATTCCGTTATTTTTCATTGAATGGATCATCGGGAAATTCAATATGGATATCAAGAACCGCAGTTCCCTCGCGATCGTGAACTGGGCGTTCCGTGTGGTTCTGTTTATTTCCGGTGTGAAGATCACCGTGATCGGGGAAGAAAATGTTCCCAAAGATCAGGCTGTACTTTATATCGGAAACCACAGAAGCTTTTACGACATCATCGCGACCTACGTGCGCGTACCGCGTCCTACCGGATATATCGCAAAAAAGGAACTTCTGAAAGTTCCTCTTTTAAGTATCTGGATGAAATATCTGCACTGCCTCTTCCTTGACCGCGAAGATATCAAGCAGGGTCTGCAGACGATTCTGACCGCTATTGATAAAATCAAATCCGGCATCTCGATTTTCGTCTTTCCGGAAGGCACCCGCAACAAGGTGGAAGGAACCTTTCTTCCTTTCCATGAGGGCTGCTTCAAAATTGCAACGAAGACCGGCTGTCCGATCGTTCCGGTAACCTTATACAACACCTCTGCCATCTTCGAGGATCACCTTCCGAAGATTAAAAAGACGAATATTGTGATTCACTATGGAACACCGTTTTATGCGAAGGATCTCTCCAAAGAAGACCAGAAGCGGCTCGGTGCTTACACACAGGAGATCATTGCTTCTACCTATGCTTCGATCAGAGAGCAGTATCCGGTGTAGGGCATCACTCATCCTCCATTGGCATAACACAGATTTTTTCTCCGGGCACAACGAAGAACACCGGATATCCCAGTGCCTCATGCACGTACCGGTCGGATTCCTGCTCTTCGTTTTGCAGCCGGTTACCATATTTAACATAACCGTTTTTACCATCATAATAAATGTCTGCGCTCCTGCAGCCTGTCAGTTTTTCCGGATCACAATAAAGAATGAGCTTTTCCTCTTCCTGTGCCTGAACTTCAAACGCATAGCCATTCGGATCCGAAAGCACTTTTACCTCACAGGAGGGCACATCCCTTTCCCGATCTTCCGCTACAGTTTTATTCTCCATTACAATCGCGCTGATTCCCAGTCTTACCTGCTCCTCATTTCCAAGAACATAAATTCCGTCTGCAATCGGTTCCCCCATTTTCAGCAGTTCCGTTTTCTGGTCTGTATTCATAAGATCCAGCATTTTAAGTATATTCTCGGTCATTTCATCCGGCAAAATGTTTTCATAATATTCTTCCACATATTCCCTGTCTACCATCTGGTCCGCCTCGGACTGACGGTCCGCTTTCCCGGCTTTCCACTTGAAGGAAAACAGTACCGTACCGGCGATAGCCAGCAATAATACAAAAAGTAATATTTTCTGCACAGCCGGATGATTTCTTTGATAATTGGTCTCGAGTTCCATCCTGACCATTCGATAGGCATCATATGCTCCTTGTCTCTTTGGGACTTCACCAGACACACGATTATCGTTCTCAATGATCTGTATCTGCTCAAGAAGAAAATGATACAGTCTGCGTCCCATCACATGCCCTTTTAGACAATTTGCCAGCTCATACAGGAATTCTCCCTGCCGGACAGCCCACTGATATTCCTCCTTCCGGAAAAACTCCTTCCATTGCAGGAATTGCAGTTTTTTCGGTTTACAAAGTGCATGGAGTTGTTCTATCGCGGCCTTTAACTGGCTCTGTCTCTCTTCCTGCCGTTCCTTTTTTGCTGTCTCGGTCAGTTCCTCTAAGTTTCCAAACAGATCCTCCTCCGGCTCCGGCCACTTCGGTTTAACCCTCCTGCTTTCGCTTTTTCTGTGAACTCCCGCGGCTTTTTCCTGTGACTTCTGTTCTTCGTGCTGTGGTTTTTGTTCCTCGCGCTGGGGCTTTTGTTCCTCGCGCTGTGGCTTCTGTTCTTCTTGCTGTGGCTTTGGTTCCTCGCACTGTGGCTTTGGTTCCTCGCGCTCTGGCTTCTGTTCTTCGCGTTCTGGCTTCTGTTCCTCGCGCTGCGGCTTTGGTTCCTCGCGCTGTGGCTTTGGTTCCTCGTGCAATGGCCGGTCTTCATCTGCTCTCTGCATGGCAACCATATACGCATCGTGGATCTCTTTCCACTTCTCCGGATGTTCTTCCGGATGATATTTACGGATCAGTCCTGCATAGGCCTTCCGGATGACCTTTTTATCTTTGGTAGGAGAAATTCCTAATACCTGATATATGTTCATATTGTCTACCTACTCATTATCCCATTCCTGAAACAGATCTTCCATCTCCTGCTGTTCTTCATCCTCCTGATACCACTCACCGGATTCCAGAGACTCCTCATCCCAGTTGATGTAATTCTCCATCATCTTTTCCGTTGCTGCCAGAAAGACCATCAGATATTTTCTGGCTTTTATGGCATGATCCGGATCATCACGCAGTACATGGATAAAGTACGCCCTTCTGTTTTCAATTTCCTTCCTCATACCGGAATTGCATTGCATGAAAAGCCGCTCTGCCCAGGCAAGAACGTATTTGTTTTCTTCCTGCTCCAGAGGACTGAGCTTCAGTTTTTCATATTCCTTCAACTTCGCCTCAATCTGTTCCTGCGTCATTCCCAGATCCTTATTGACAATAACAAGCTGCTTTTTCTCTTTTGTAGCAGGAACAGAAACGTCTACTTCCAAAACACCGTTAATATCATAGGTATAAGTCACTTCACAATACACTTCACCTCGTGGCCGTTCCGGAATCTCAAAAGAGAGTTCTCCGAGCCGGATATTATCTTCTACATGCATTGCTTCTCCCTGATACACCTGAATGCATATTCTGGACTGATTATCATAAACTGTACAATATATGTGCTTTCTGCTGCAGGGAAGTGCACTGTTCCTCGGAATAATAACACTCATTTGATCCCTTTCCGGCTCATTATAGTTGACAATACCTGTTCCAAGGGAAAACGGGCAGATATCCGTAAGCAGCATATCCTTAATCTCCTCATCCCGCTCTTTGATTCCTGCACATACACCCGCACCTAATGCAATCATATGATCCGGATTCAATGTCTGCAGATCCTTCCGCTTAAAAAGATGCTGCAAATACTGCCGGACAACCGGCATTTTACAGGATCCTCCCACCAGAACAATCTGATTCAAATCCTCCACGTTGATCTCTGCATCCATAAGTGCCTGCCTTACCGGCCTGCCCATTCGTTCAAACAGCTCTGCTGCTGCCTCTACAAGTTCCCTTCTGGTAATTTCCAGTTTCCGATCAATCTGTTCACACCGGACCACCATTTCTGCCGATGTCTTTTCTGTCAGCTCTTTTTTACATTTTTCTGCGCTGCTTCGCAGAATTGCCCTTGTCTGTGCCGTCAGATTCTTCGGATCAATTTCACAATGCCTTAGAAAATACTTCACAATCGCATCATCAAAATCCTGACCGCCAAGCTGGTTATCTCCACTTACCGCCAGAATTTCGATCACGTTATCAAAGCACTCTACCACCGAAACATCCAACGTTCCTCCACCAAAATCAAACACCAGAATCGTTGCGTCTTCCTCCTGCTTTCTGTTCTGGCATGCCAGCGCTGCCGCCGACGGCTCGTTGATAATCCGTTCTACCTTAAGCCCGGCCAGAAGTCCGGCCCGCTTCGTCGCATTCCGGCCCATATCATTAAAATAAGCAGGGACACTGATAATGGCTTCCTCTACCGGCTCACCCAGATACCTTTCCGCATCTTCCTTCAATTTCTTAAGAACAAATGACGAGAGCTCTTCCGGTCGGTATTCCTTCTTTCCGAGCCGATATTTTTTGGCTGTTCCCATATAGCGTTTAAAAACGCTTGCCGTATCCTCCGGATGGGATGCCAGCCGCTCCTTCGCTGTTTTTCCTACATAAATAGTTCCGTCTTCCTCAATACTCACTACACTTGGTGTCAGATATTCTCCAAATGCATTGGGAATGAGTCTGCTTTCCCCATCCTGCCATACGGCTACAAGACTATTCGTTGTTCCAAGATCAATGCCTATGATTTTTCCCATAGTTCCCCTCCTGCGCTTTCTTACCTCTTATCATACATGAATTTCATTATATAACTCAATGCTCATGTGCGGTAAAGTAATAAAAAGATTTAGGTAGCCGCCTTAACTATTCCTAAATAAGATAATATGCACAGTATTTTCTCGTAAATAGAAAATAAATTATTGCATTTTACCAATTATTATGTTACCTGACTTTCAGAGTTGAATTTAAAATATAGTGCTAAGCCAAGGGTTAAAACCTGTGGCTTAGCATTTTTTTAATTTCTCCATCGCTAAGAAAATAGGATGTCAAGGGCAGGTTGCAAAGGGTAGAAAAATCTTTTATAAACTCAGTTCCTCGTGATAGATTTATGTATTTTCGGTCAGATATTTTTGCGACTCTGAAATCACGAATGAATTCGAATAAATCTTCTGAGCAATAGTTGTTTTTTAGTATCTTAAACTGTAATAACCTCGTGAGTAAGACCGCAAGATAACAAATCAGAAAGTGCCCGACAATGGTATTCTCTTTTTGCAGATATACCGGTCTTGCATCAAGCTGTGATTTCATAATCCGGAAGGATTCTTCTATTCTCCAAAGATTATGATAAGCAGTATAGACCTCCCTGGCACCCATAGATATTTCGGATGTAACTAACATGTTGTATCCGGCAAGTTCCAGAGATTTTTTAATCAGTTCTTCATTCATGGTAACTTTGACTCTGCCATCTGTATCATTTCCTTTTTTGTCAACAGGCGTAAATATAACATATTTTGCAGAATCACCATACTCAGATTTCTTTGCCTGCGATGCTTTTAAAAGCCTTGCTTTTTCTACTTCTTTGTTGATTTCATAAATCTGTTTTTTTGCAAGTTTCGGATTAAAGGTTACAATTCTTTTCTCTGTGATTTTGTATTTCTTCAGAGAACCGGTTTCAGAATCGGTAAATTTGTATTCAAATTCATCAACGCACTCCTTTATACAATATAAAGTATTTCCTTCGGCATCTTTTACATCTTTGTAATCGTTAGGAAGCAGAACCCATACTTTTTCAGTTTCTGGAAGCTGTTTTACCGATTTTGAGAAGATATATCCATCGCCATTTTTCAGCGCATGGAAAATATTTTCAGCACAATTCAGCCCTTTATCAGCAATCTGGATGGTTCTGCCGGATACGGCGTTTCTTTTCTTTAAATCATCAATAACCTTACGCAGGACTGGCTTTTCACTCTGGTTTCCGGGAAACAGCTTCATGCCGATGGGGATCTGATTTGCATCAAGCAGGAGTCCCAGACCAACAATCGGTTCTTTTCTGTTTT
>OGDN01004932.1_pt1 | contig 11097 bp, 7 predicted proteins | sample 1570271 | NCBI WGS metagenome assembly OGDN01 (sample SAMEA4384481, study PRJEB24528) | human gut metagenome | reverse complement strand
ACATGCTGATGGAACAGATGCATGGTCTGGTGGTGGAACTGTATATGTGAATTCATTTGGTACACTCAATTTTATCTCCGGAGAATATGCAGGAGCAGTGATTGAGATTGGAGCTGGAGATGAGATTTCTCTTGGAAGAAACCAGAATATGTGTCAGCTTGTATTTTGTGAGCAGGATATCAGTCGCGTACACTGTGTGATTCAGTATGTGCGAACATCCCAGAATGAAGCTTATTACTATGTTACAGATCATTCGAGATATGGAACGATCATGAATGATTCTATTAGATTAAGAAAAGAAGTGCGAACCAGATGTCCAATAGGAACAAAATTAACCCTTGGAAATGGAACAAATTCAGTTACATTAAATTAAGATAAGACAATGGAGGAACAGTATTATGAAACTTACAAAATGTATGAACGGTCATTTTTATGACGCAGAGAAGTTTTCAACATGCCCGCATTGTGCAGGTAATACGGCAGGAGAAGGAAACGATGATTCTGTGACAGTAGGTTATAGTTCGGATATGGATGCAGGGGCTACCGCACCATTGAATCCGAATGATTCTTTTCCTGCACAGCCACAGGTCAGAATAGTAAAACCTCCGATAGGTGGAATGAATATGAAAAATTCTGGTAATGGAAATGACATTACACGTCCGCTGGATTCGGTGACCTCAGACTGGGGCAGAGATGTTAAGCCAGATGACGATGAAAAGACAGTTCCAATCTGGTTAAAAAATGATCCTCCGGCGGTGGATGAACTGCCGACCGCAAATGCAAGACAGAATATAGGAAATACTGTATATTCGAGCCCGTCAGACTTCCGCCCGGTTGTTGGCTGGCTGGTATGCACAGAGGGAACTCACAAAGGACAGAGCTTTAATCTTTATCATGGTAAAAATTTTATTGGACGTGACTCGGGTATGGATGTATGGCTGAGAAATGATCTTTCTGTATCAAGAAACCGTCATGCGATCATCGTCTATGAGCCAAGAGAAAGGGTCTTTTTTGCTCAGCCGGGAGAGTCTCATGAACTGTTTTATGTCAATGACAGTGTAGTGCTGAGTACTCTTCAATTAAATGACAGAGACTGTATTTCTGTAGGAAAAACTACGCTTGTGTTTGTACCATTCTGCAACGCAGATTTTACTTGGTAGGAAAAGAGGAAGGCGTATGAAAAGAATCAGTTACAAGGTAAAATGTGGAATGATTCTTTTATTGGCACTGGTATCAATTCTGAGTTTTGCCATTTTGCCGATTATAAAGATAAGACCATCAGACTTTGGTATAGAAGAAGCAACAAATATAGAGATAAATGGTACCGTCTGGAATATCAGAAATGGATCAGCAGCACTGGGACAGAAGATAACGGACAAGATTTCCATAGACGAGATGCAAAATCTGGAAGAAGAATATGGAGTATTTGCTGATCTTATTCCGGGTTACTCAAAAGAGGAACTTCATCAGGCGGTGGGAATCATTACTTGGTGGATAAAATTTCCGGTTTTTCTGACAATTGCAGTAGTAGTAGCGTTTGTGGGACTTTTCATAGCAGGTGCATTTGCTGCTACAGGGATTGCAGGCGTTAAAAATAAATGGATTCATACAGGGTGGAGTGCGGTTGGTGCGGCAGTGTACATTCTGGTTGGAATCCTCATGTGTTACTGGGAAGTAAAGGCTATGCATGATTTGACAGTGCTTCTGGATAATGAGGCCGTTAAGAAACTCTTTGATATTCAATCAATTTTGGGAGATGGTGTAAGTCCGACACAGGGATCGGTGGTGCTGTTTGTGCACTGTATAGGAGCTGGATTGGTTGTTCCATGGATTGCTTCCATTTTCATGGTTGTTTTGGGAGTCTTGAGTATGAGAACTGTGGAAACGGAAGAAAATATAAGCACAGAATCAGAAAAAGACTGGAAAAATAAACACGTACCGGTTCTTCCAGAGAAGGAAAAGGTGGCAAAAGGAAAAATTCATGTAATATCGGGAGAATATGCCGGATATGAGATTGAACTGGATGTAGGGGAATCCCTATGTATAGGCAGTGACCCAAAAATAAGTCAGCTTATATTGTCAGACAGAACTATCGCCCCATGTCACTGTAAGATTACTTATTACAGAAATGATACAAAAAAAACCTCCGTATCTTATTCCGGAGGGGGCAGATACTTTTCAGTGATAAACCTTTCAGAAGGCGGAATTATGAAAGTATATAGCAAATACAGTCCGTCAACAGAGGAAAATATAATTCCGAGTCGGAGTGTCTGTGAAGTGGGAATAGGTACGGAAGTTTCTCTGGGAGATGGAGAAAACAAATTTTTATTAGTGTAGGAAAAGAAAAATATGACGGGAAAATATGAATTAACTTTTTTTGATGAAGAGGGACAGATTCATAGTATCTGTCTGAATGATATTGGCAAAAGAACTGTAACATTCGGAAGATCTGCTGCAGGGGCAGATATTGTCATGTGCAGGGACTGCGTTTCCAGAATTCATGGAAAACTGTTCCTGACAAATGACGGAGTGAGATATCAGGATGTACATAGTACCAATGGAACGGTGATCGTTGAGGGAAAAATGCAGCAGATGCTGTATCAGACAGATAGACAGATTCTTCTTCACGACAATGCTATATTGAAGATCCGAAATGGAAACGAAGAATTTGTTGTGTTTGTCAGACAGATGCGATCTTCTAACGGATGGAAAAAGATTGCAGTGGGCAACAAAAGGCTTACCATTGGGCGAGCTGGTTCAAATGATATTATTCTTCCTTATCCGTCCGTTTCAAAGGCTCATGCATATATAGAGCATAAAGGGAACAACTATTATCTGACAGACAATAAAAGCAAAAATGGAACTTCGATAAATGGGAATCTGATCAGACAGAGAGCAGTCCTTCATGATGGAGATGTGATCCAGATTCTGGATATTCAGTTGATTTTTGTTAAAGGAATCCTGTATTATTGCACAAAAGTACAGGGGGTACATCTGATAGCGAAAGATATCTGCAAGGTGGTTAATAAGGACAAAGTTCTACTGAATCATGTGAATCTTGATATTCAGAGTAATGAATTTGTAGCAATCATTGGCGGTTCTGGTGCAGGAAAGACAACATTGATGAATGCAATCAGTGGTTTTGATAAGGAATGTACCGGACAGATTTTCTTCAATGGACATTCTATCAAAAAAGAATTTGAACTGCTTAAGGATATGATTGGTTATGTGCCTCAGCAGGAAATTATTTATGAAAATCTGACACTCTATCATATGCTGAGATATACAGCAAAAATGAAGATGCCAAAGGATACAGATGCACAGGAAGTAGATAAGCGAATCAATGAAGTTCTGGAAATGGTTGAGCTGATCGAACACAAAGATACATTTATCCGTAAACTGTCCGGAGGACAGAAAAAAAGGGCAAGTATCGCAGTAGAGCTTCTGGCAGATCCGAAGCTTTTCTTCTTGGATGAGCCGACATCGGGACTCGACCCTGGTACAGAAGAAAATCTGATGATGCTGTTGAATCGTCTTTCAAAAACCAGGGATAAGACGACAATTCTGGTTACGCATACAACGCAGAATCTTCATTTGTGTGATAAGGTAATTTTTATGGGGCCGGGAGGATATCTGTGTTTTTATGGAACGGTATCTCAGGCAAAGATGTTCTTCCAGACAGACAGTCTTGTCGGAATATACAATATTATTGCACAAGATCCGAAATTTTGGGCACAGCAGTATCAAAACTGTTGTGAGTCGTATGATGCACAGGAAATGGATTATGAAAAAGACAGTAAGCTGGAAAAAAGAAAAGTATCTGTATTTAGACAGCTTGGAGTGCTTACTTCCCGTTATGCAGAATTGATTTGGAATGACAAGCTTCGCTTATTGATATTGCTTATGCAGCCAATTATTATTGCACTACTTTTGAAACTTGTGTCGAATGAGAATATTTACAAAATATATGAAACCACACAGTCAATGATGTTTTCACTCAGTTGTTCAGCAATCTGGATAGGCTTGTTCAACTCAATCCAGGAAATATGCAAAGAGCGTTCTATTGTGAAACGTGAATATATGGCATCGATGAAACTTCCATTATACATATTATCGAAGTTTGTGGTCCAGTTTATTCTGGCAGCGATTCAGGCACTGCTGTTGTTTGGCGTATTTGCAGTTGTGATTAACGATTATCCGGAAGGAATTCTGTTTGGAAATTTCTTTTTCGAAATGTATATAACGGTTCTTCTGACAATTCTTTCATCGATGGCAATTGGTATGACAATCTCTGCACTTGTAAAGAGCGGAGATAAGGCAATGACATTGGCACCGTTTGTGTTGATTGTACAGTTGTTGTTTTCGGGAATTCTCTTCAAACTGGAAGGAGCAGGAAAATCTATTTCTTATGTGACAATTAGTAAGTGGTCAGTTGCAGCATTGGGAAGCATTGTAAATTTGAATGATCTGGAACTGAAAATGCAGAGTGTGGTGCCGACACTGGAACATGAATTTGAAGAAATCTATAAACATACACAGGTACATTTGTTCCAGAACTGGGGAGTTCTGGCACTGATGACAGTGATCTTTTTGATTCTGTCAGGAGTGTTGCTTATAAATATTAAGAATGATTCACGATGATAATTGAATGGAGAAAAATGAGAAATGATAGATATTGACAGAATATGCCTGGGCTGTATGAGGGAGAAGACGACGGCAGGGGAAAAGTGTCCGTATTGTGGATTTGATGTGGCAGAATATGAGCATGAGCCCCGGTGGCTTCCCCTAATGCATATCCTGAATGGAAGATATATGTTAGGAAAAGTGCTTGGTGAAGGTGGATTCGGTATTACCTATATTGGAATAGACCTGAATCTTCAAAGCCGGGTAGCAATAAAGGAATATTTTCCGGTGGGACTTGTCAGTCGTGAGACAACGGGTGTTACACGTACCAGTGTATCACCTTTGACAGGTGAAAAAGGAGATATATATGATAATGGACTTCGGAAATTTGTAGAAGAAGCACAGGGTGTTTCAAAATTTGACAGTCTAGACGGAATTGTGACGGTAAGAGATTTTTTCTTTGAAAATGCCACGGCATATATGGTGATGGAATATCTGGATGGAGCAACTTTCAAGGCATATTTGAAAGAGCATGGAGGAAGGATTACTGCAGAACAGGCTCTGAAATATGTAAGACCGATTATAGAGGCATTGCAGAAAGTACACGAAGCAGGAATGATTCATCGTGATATTAGTCCGGATAACATTATGATCACAAAGGAAGGTAAAGTAAAACTAATTGATTTTGGTTCTGCAAGAGCTCTTACCAGAGATGAAAACCAGACTTTTACGATTATGCTGAAGCATGGATATGCTCCACCAGAACAGTATCAGACAAGGGGAAATCAGGGTCCGTGGACGGATGTCTATGGAATCAGTGCGACTCTTTACAGAATGATTACTGGGAAAGTTCCGCCCAGTGCAATGGATCGATATGAAAATGATCCATTGTGTTCGTTTGCCGCCCTGGGGATTCAGGAACCATCGTACATAGAAAAAGTTATAAGAAAGGGAATGTCACTTCAGATACAGAACAGATATCAAAGTATGGGAGAATTGTATGCGGACCTGTATTTAAAAAAAGAGGGAAGTATTAAAGAACCTCATTCAGGCGGAGGACATTCAGAACAGGGGACTTTTACGAATAAACAAAAAATTCTGTCAGCAATAATTGTGGGGCTGATTATTCTGGTGGTTGGAGTTGTGGCAAGGCAGAGTAGCTTGTTTATAAAGATAAGCTGGAACGAATCAGAACAATCAGCCAAACAGTCGGAAAATGGCAAAAAAAAGGACGGAAAAACGATTCTTGATATAACCGAGGGAAAGAATAAGGATACCGATGAGCAGCCAAAAGCTGCGGAAGAACCAGAGGAATCGGAAGATATAGAAAACACAAAGAAAAACGAAGATACGGATGAGAGTTCATCCAATCCGAAAGTGGCAGATAAAGACGACGAAGAAGAGGAAGAGGATACAGGATTTGAAGGATGGAAAAATGTTGAGGAGAGTAACGGGAAAGATTCTTCAGAATATGGATCAAAAACAGAATTCCAGACTGAATCGGAGCCGGCTCCTATAAAAGAAAAAGTGAGCCTTATGGCATCTGCTCCTGAATGGAGTGATGGAAATTATCAGCCGATACCAGTTCTTACGGCAAATGCAACATCAACGATCTCTCAGAAGAATACAAACAATTCAGCAATGATGTTGTTTGACAATCGAGACGATACAACCTGGCAGGAAGGTGTAGACGGATATGGGATTGGAGAAAAAGTCGATTTTAATTTCGGAGATAATAATTATTATAAAGTGAAGTACATGGGCTTCAAGTTGGGAAACTGGAAAAATGACAAGTATTATTTTGGAAACTCAAAGCCAAGGACGCTTACGATTACTTTTGGAGACTATTCAGAGCAGGTTACCTTTAATGATGTGAGAGAAACGCAGTGGGTAGAGATTAGCCCTGCCGAAAGCGTAAACTGCATGAGTATAACGATTGATGATATATATGCGGGAACAAGCTGGCAGGATACCTGTATAACAGAGATTCTTCTATATGCGGAATCATAAACAGGAGGTAGCATGGACGATAAAAAAAATGAAAACAAAAATATAAAAATTCGGATGGTGATACTATGTATTGTTTTATTGTTGGGAATATGTCTGATGGGGATTCTTTATTATCTCAGTTATGATATGAATAAAAAATTGAGTCAGAAAAAGCAGGCAGTGGAAAAACAGCTAGACGATGCAGAACAGAAACTGGCAGAATTGCAGATACAGAGAGAAACTCTGGAAAAAGAAATCGCTGAAAAAAAAGAGGAATTAAAGAAAACAGAAAGTGCTGAAAATGTACAGATGCAGACAGCAGAACAGCCGCAGACAGCAGTTCCGACAGAAACTCTGGAACAGAATGCGATGATCCATCCGCCAGCAGGACAGGAGACAGCCACGGATATACTTGAGCCGTTAGAAGTAGGAGAACTTGTGGATGCTTCGACGGTAGCTGCAAATAAGGATCAGTATTTTAAGGCGTATGAGATTACAGAAGGAGATGCTGTTTATAACAGGATTAATGGAAAATCTTATTATGCAAATGACAATATAGGGCTTTCTGATCTTCGCTATATCAAACTTGTTCATTATAATTTTGAACATAATGTGCAGACGGGAGAACTTATCGTCAATGCGGCGATAGCAGATGATGTGGTTAATATCTTTAAAGAACTTTATGATGCAGAGTACGAGATCCAGTCCATGCAGCTGGTCGATGATTTCTGGACAGGTGACGGAGATTCATCGGATTCAAATTCTATCGATCATAATAATACTTCTGCATTCTGTTATAGAACGGTGACAGGTGGAGGAAATTTGTCAAATCATGCCTATGGGCGTGCAATTGACCTGAATCCGCAGCAAAATCCCTATGTATGGTATAATTCGAATGGTCAGGCAAACTGGAGCCACGAAAATGCAAATGATTATATTGATCGTTCCTGCGGTGATCCGCATGTGATCGTGCAGGGAGATACCTGCTATAATATTTTTACAAAATATGGTTTTAGCTGGGGAGGTTTGTGGAGTAATCCGATTGATTATCAGCATTTTGAAAAAAAAGGATGAATCCTTTTTTTACTAGAATATTTTTTGACTTTAAATCCCAAAAGTGCTTGTATTTACAGGTCGATTTGAGCTATACTAAAATGGTATCTGCCTGAGAGAAAATATTCTCCTGGGTGTATGAAAGTGGAGAGGATTTAAGGTTATGATAGTTACATTGATTGAAAAAATTTACAGTTTCCTGTGGGGAGATCTGGTGCGGATTCCGCTTCCGGGAGGAAGTTCACTGGGAATCTCACTTCTGATTATTTTGCTGATCCCGACAGGGATTTACTTTACGATTCGGACGCGATTTCTTCCGATCCGTTTGTTTCCGGATATGGTAGGTGCACTGGTTGAGAAGAAAAAAGAAAAAAACAGTCTGTCATCTTTCCAGACACTGATCGTATCAACGGCAACGAGAGTTGGAATGGGAAATCTGGTCGGAGTAGTTGCTGCAATCTCAGCGGGAGGTGCGGGTGCCGTTTTCTGGATGTGGGTGACCGCACTGATTGGTTCGTCCACCGCTTTCATAGAAGCAACACTGGCACAGCTTTATAAAGAAAGGGATCCTTTGTACGGAGGTTACAGAGGCGGTCCGGCATACTATATTCATGCATATATAGAGGAAAAACAACATAAAAAGAGAAAAAAAGTTGTGATTTCGGTATTGTTTGCAGTTTCAGGTCTGATTTGCTGGTGCGGAATCAGTCAGGTGATCAGCAACTCAGTTGTGTCCTCTTTTAAAAATGCATTTTCGATCCCGCCGCTTTATACTACGATCGTGCTAGTGGCAGTTGCAGCCGTGATTGTGCTTCGAAAGAATGCAACTGTGAAGGTTCTGGATATGATCGTGCCTGTAATGGCAGTGTGTTACTTTGCAATCACAATACTGATCATTGTATTGAATATAGGAAGGTTGCCGGAAGTTTTCGGAAGGATTTTTCAGGAAGCATTTGGATTTCGTCAGGCGGCAGCAGGCGGGTTTGGTGCAGTACTGATGAACGGAGTCAAGAGAGGTCTGTTTTCAAATGAAGCAGGTTCCGGATCGGCACCATGTGCGGCAGCGGCGGCAGAATGTGATCAGCCGGTCAAGGCCGGCCTGGTGCAGGCTCTGGGAGTTTTTATAGATACGATTGTGATATGCAGCTGTACAGCAATGATTATGCTTCTGGCTCCTGAAGAAAAGGTTGCTGGTCTTTCCGGAATGGCTCTTCTTCAGACTGCGATGGAGCATCATCTGGGAAAATTTGGAGTCATTTTTATTGCAGTGACACTGTTTTTGTTTAGCTTTTCCACATTTCTTGGAATTCTGTTTTATGCGAGAAGCAATGTAGCGTATGTTTTTGGTGACAGCTGGTTTTGGCAGACAGCATATAAAGTACTTGCACTGATCATGCTGTTTATAGGTGGACTTGCGGCATATACTTTTGTGTGGGATCTCGGTGATGTGGGAATCGGCCTGATGACAATCTTCAATATTATTATTTTATATCCGCAGGGCGAGAAAGCACTGAGGGAACTAAAAGCATACGAGGAAAGCAAAAAAACAAAATAAAAGACAGATTCTGATGACGGCTACTGTCAGTATCTGTTATAATAAAACTAGAAGAGATGTGTTTCTGGTCTTATATTTTGGAGGATATCAATATGAGAAATTCAAAAAGAAAGTTTGCGATGGTTTGTATGCTGTGTATGAGTGTTTGCCTGCCTGCACAAACGAAGGTATGGGGAAAAACTCCGGTATCTTCAGCCAAAGAGACAGCGGATGATGCAGAAACAGTTGCTTCCAATACCTTCTGGGAATATAATGGAGAAATTTATACCGTAGACAAAGTTATAAAGAATGGTTATCACAGCATCTCAGGACAGTACAAAGACACTATGGCTGTTTATCAGGATAAAATTTACTGGAGAAGGACTAACGATTTAGCTGATCTGTCAAGTGAGATTATTTGTATGGATATGGATGGAGCGAATCAGAAAGTACTTACAAAATCAGCAAAGCCTAATGCAAAATTCTGTATTTATAAAAATTGTCTGTATTATACATCAGGAGATGGGAAACTGAATTATGACGGAAGAAAGTTGAATCTGTCTACAATGGAGGATAGCGAAAGCGGAGAATATATTTTTCGATATGGCAATAATAAAGTGTGGCTTTCTACAGGTATTGAAGATAAAAAATGGTATGTTTCAGAACCAGGATTTGAAAATATTCATGCTGACAGTAACATAACAGGGACAGTTCTTGGGATAATTGGAAGTAAAATATGCTATATGTATCAGGAGGGAGATACCTGGACAACCTGTGGATATGATGTAAAAGCAGATCAGAAAGTGATTCTTGAAAAGGAAAATTCTGCCAGAGCTATTGTTTCAGGTGAGGGACTTTATTATAAAAAAATTGTGAACGGAAATACAATATTATATAGACGGAATATGAAAGATGGATCAATTGAACAATTTAATCTTGACGACATTAACCTGTATATGGGCGGGGGAATGAATGAATTAGGAAATCGCACGTTCTTTTTACAGTTTTGTCCGGAACAGGGCGAGAATAATACAGAATTATGGAACTTAGACCGTACTACGGGAGAAAAAGAAAAGATTACTGTCTGGTATAATGAAAATGCAGAGAATGCAGCGCAAGAACCATAAATATAAGGTCGAAGTGAGATAATGTATGAAAACGAGATAAGACGATAAAAAACTGCCGCAAGGCAGTTTTTTTGTACATAAAAGAATGCAGTTAAACTATCAGAGGATACTTGCTGTAAACTGTCAGAAATGCTATATTATAATAAGAAATAACTGTCATACTGTGCAGTTATACCAAAAATAAACTGCATGCGACAGACAGTGAAAAAATGATACCGCCTGTAAGAATATACAGGCGGAAATGGAATGCGGAGGCATAGAGAGTATGTTTAAAGAAATTGGGGATGAACGGGCTTTTAACGGAATTTTAAATCAGATCATAGAGAACATTCAGAATGGCAATCTCAAGGCGGGAGCTGCCCTTCCGGCTGAGCGGACGATGGCGGAGACCATGGGAGTGTCCAGACCGGCAGTCAGAGAAGTTCTGAGAGCACTGGAACTGCTGGGAATAGTTAAGTCGGTACCGGGAGGCGGGAATTATATTACGGAGGATCTGGATACCTGGCTGATCGGACCATTATCAATACTTTTTAAATTAAACAATGGATATCTGCGTCAGAATCAGCAGTTCCGTGCGGCGCTGGAAAGAGAAGCGGCAATTCTTGCAGCAAGAAAGTGCACACCGCTGGATGCAGCTGAATTATGGATGATTCTTGCGCGTCTGGATGCGGCAGAAGATGAAAAGATACGGGGTGAGCTGGATCGCGAACTTCACCAGAAGATTGCAAAGATCGCAGATAACCCGATGGTTTACAGTGTCCTTGCGGCAGC
>OGDN01004931.1_pt1 | contig 11103 bp, 9 predicted proteins | sample 1570271 | NCBI WGS metagenome assembly OGDN01 (sample SAMEA4384481, study PRJEB24528) | human gut metagenome | reverse complement strand
CAGCTTATATACAGACCGTGGGGATATTATGAGATACTAAGTCAGGAAAAAGGCTTCAGGGTAAAGAAAGTTACGGTATTTCCCGGCAAGAACATATCAGCACACAGACATGAACACAGAAGCGAACACTGGTCTGTTGTAAGCGGAAGTGCAAGAATAATTCTTAATGATAAAGAGAAAGAATATGGAACAAATGACAGTGTGTATCTCGAAAAGGGAATTACCCACGAGGTATATAATGATGGTACACAGGATTTGATTATAGTCGAGGTTGGAATAGGTGAAAAGCTTGCCGATAATGATACCGAAGTTGTTCACAAGGATAAATCAGTCAATACAGGAGTCAGTGCCGACAGCATTGTAAAACTTGAACCGGCATTTAAAGATTACCTGTGGGGAGGCATGCGCCTGAAGAGCGTTTATAACAAAAAATGCGATTATGATGTAATTGCGGAAAGCTGGGAGCTTTCCTGCCACAAGGACGGTCAGAGCGTTATCACCGGCGGCGAGTTCGATGGAAAGACCCTTTCCGACTACATAGCGGCAAAGGGTAAGGGCGTCCTCGGCAAGAACTGCGGCCGTTTTGAGTACTTCCCGGTGCTGATAAAGCTCATCGACGCGAAGGACAACCTCTCCGTTCAGGTACACCCCTCAAATGAGTACGCACTGCGTGTAGAGGGCGAGTACGGCAAGACCGAGATGTGGTACATCGTTGACTGCGACCCCGGCGCGGAGCTTCTCTACGGCTTCAAGCACGAGATAAGCAAGGAGGAGTTCGCGGAGCGCATCGCTAACAATACTCTGCTTGAAGTTACAAACAACGTTCCGGTACACAAGGGCGACGTGTTCTTTATTGAGAGCGGAACTCTGCATGCAATAGGCAAGGGAATCCTCATTGCTGAGATTCAGCAGAATTCCAACACCACCTACCGTATCTACGACTACGGCAGAGTTGGCAAGGACGGCAAGCCCCGTGAACTCCACGTTGAGAAGGCGAAAGAAGTCACCAACCTTGTGCCTCCGAAGTACCCGACCACCGCTCAGGGCGCTCCCACAGCCATCGAGGGCGGCAAGGAGACGCTGCTGCGCTCCTGCGAGTATTTCAATGTAAACAAGCTGGAGCTTGACGGCACCACAAAGCTCACAGCGGGCGAAGGCTCGTTCAATTCCCTGCTCGTGCTCGACGGAGCATTTGAGATCGCGGCAGGCTCTGAGAAGGCCTCCGCAAAGAAGGGAGACAGCCTGTTCATCACCGCCGGCACTGGCGAGTACACCGTAACCGGTAAGGGAACAATTATTCTCACCGACATCATCTGAACCTGACAGGAGGCGCAGCATGGCAAACATGGAGAGACACCTCGGCATAGACATCGGCGGAACCAACATAGCATGCGGTATCGTGAACGAAAACTGCGAGATAATTGCACGCTCCAAAGTCAAGACCAACTCACCGAGACCCTACGCGGAGATACTCGCGGACATAATCCGCGCCGCGGAGCTTGCCTGCGCTGAAGCGGGAATAACTCCGCAGCAGCTTGCTTCCATCGGTATCGGCTGCCCTGGAACCTGTAACCAGGCGACCGGCGTGGTGGAATACTCGAACAACCTCGGATTCGTAAATGCTCCGCTGCGTTCCGATATTGAATCCAAGTTCAGCGTCCCCACATACCTCGGCAACGACGCGGACGCGGCAGCCTACGGCGAGTACTGCGCAGGAGCAGCAAAGGGCGCGGGAAGCGCGGTAGTGATCACGCTCGGAACAGGCGTAGGCTCTGGTATCATCATTGACGGGAAAATCTACAGCGGCTCGAATTTTGCGGGCGGCGAGATAGGTCATACGGTCATCGAGGTGGACGGCAGACCCTGCACCTGCGGCCGCAAGGGTTGTTTTGAAGCATATTCCTCCGCGACCGGGCTTGTGAATACCACGCGCGAGTACTCCGAGAAGTTCCCGGACAGTCTCATGGCAGAATTAATAAAGAACGAAGGAAAGGTCAGCGCCCGGACTGCTTACATAGCTATGAAGCAGGGCGACGAAGCCGGAAAGCTCGTTACGGACCTTTATGTGAAGTACCTCGCGGTGGGGATAACGAACGTTATCAACATCTTCCAGCCGGATATACTCTGTATCGGCGGGGGAGTCTGCAACGAGGGCGACACGCTGCTCGTTCCGCTGAAAAAGGCGGTCGCAGAGCAGGTTTATTCCAAGAGAAGCGCTAAAAATACCGAGATCGTGATTTGCTCCCTCGGTAATGACGCAGGCATAATCGGAGCCGCAATGCTCCACCGTTCCTGCAAATAAATTTCGTGACCCGGAATCCGGGCGGAAAGGAAAAATCATGAGAAGTGATCTTATTAAAGAAGGAGTAGAGAAAACTCCTCACAGAGCGATACTCAAGGCTCTTGGCGTAACTGACAGCGAAATGCACAGACCGTTCATCGCGGTTGTCTGTGCTGCCAGCGATTACGTCCCCGGACATATGCATCTGCACGAGATCTCCCGCGCAGTAAAGGACGGTATCAGAAATGCGGGCGGCGTTCCGTTTGAGTTCTTCACCATCGGCGTATGCGACGGCCTCGCAATGAACCACAAGGGCATGAGATATTCCCTCGCTTCCAGAGAGCTCATCGCTGACTCCATCGAGGTAATGCTGACCGCTCACCCGCTGGACGGCGTTGTATTCATTCCGAACTGCGACAAGATAGTACCCGGAATGGTGCTTGCAGCGGCAAGAATGAACCTCCCGGCTATCTTCTGCAGCGGCGGTCCTATGAATCCAGGCTGCGTACAGGGAAAGCGCGTAGGCTATTCTGAGATCTACGAGGCGATCGGTCAGTACTCTAACGGCGAGATCGGCGACGATGTTATCAAGGATTTCGAGGATAACGCATGCCCCACCTGCGGAAGCTGCTCCGGTATGTACACCGCAAACTCCATGAACTGCCTGACCGAGGCTATGGGTCTTGCTCTCCCGACCGCCGGAACCGAGCCTGCTGTAAACTCCGCACGCCGCAGACTTGCAAAGGAGTCCGGCGAGCGCGCTGTTGAGCTTGTAAAGCAGAATATCCGTCCGCTCGATATCCTCACCAAGAAGAACATGCTGAATGCTCTCGCAACCGATATGGCGATCGGCGCTTCCTCCAACACCGTACTTCACCTGCTTGCTATCGCACACGAGGCTAAGGTCGACATCTCCCTTGATGACATCGACCAGATGAGCAGAAAGACCCCGCAGCTTGCAAAGCTGAACCCTGCTTCCAGCGTGTTCATCACTGACCTTAACGCGGTAGGCGGAATCCAGACTGTGATCCGCGAGCTGTCAAAGGGCGGCCACGTAAACACTGATGTACTGACCGTTTCCGGTACTCAGGCTGACCGTATCGCAAAGGCAAAGGACGCAGACGGCGTTATAGTTCACAAAATCGACTCCCCGATACGCAAGGACGGCGGTATCGCTATCCTGAGCGGCAACCTTGCAGAGCATGGTTCCGTAGTTAAGCAGGGCGCAGTAAAGCCCGAGATGATGGACTTCACCGGTACGGCGCGCGTATTCAACGGCGAGCAGGCTGCGTGCGACGCTATCCTCGGCGGCGACATCAAGGCAGGCGACGTTGTAGTAATTCGCTACGAAGGTCCGAAGGGTGGTCCCGGAATGCCTGAGATGCTGGCTCCGACTGCGGCGATCGTTGGTAAGGGTCTTGACGGAAACGTTGCGCTCATCACAGATGGACGCTTCTCCGGCGCTTCCAGAGGCGCGGCTATCGGACACGTTTCCCCTGAGGCCGCCGAGGGCGGTCTGATCGCATTCGTTGAGGACGGCGATAAGATCCACATTGACATTCCGAACCGCAGCATTACTCTGCTTGTTGACGACGCAGAGATCGCAAAGCGCAAGGAGAAGGGCATTCTTCCTCCGAAGGAGCTTGAAGGCTACCTCAAGAGATACGCGAAGATGGTTACTTCCTCCAATACCGGCGCAGTATTCGCTGACTAATAATTACAGCCCCGTCAGAAATGGCGGGGCTTGTTCTATTTCCGGACAGACAGGAATATACATTGTAGCATGATAGAGTTGAAGCTAAAGCGGACGGCGCTCCGCTGGGATTTTTCGTTTTTTGCCGTGCTTGCTGTGTTTTTCATTTGGGATTATTCCGGATTTGGTTTCGCCGCGCTTGGGATATGCACCGCTCACGAGCTTGCCCACCTTGCCGTAATGCGGCTCTGTGGAATGTCGCCCGACAGCCTGACATTCTACGGAGCCGGGATACGCCTGAGCGCCAGCGCCGTGGAAAGCGCTCCGCCGGGAGTTCAGGCGGCAGTCTACGCTGCGGGATGTGCGATGAATTTACTGCTCGGCGGAGTTTTCCTCGCGGCAGGGGAGGCGCGAATAGCTGCGGTCAGCTTTGCGGCTGGAGCGTTCAATCTGCTCCCGCTCGGGGAGTTCGACGGACGCCGCCTGCTGAAACTACTGCTGATATCCCGTGCGGCCCCCGAAAATGTAGATACGGCGCTCAGAATCTGCGGAATTATTTCCGCGGTAATAGCCGGAGCGGTGCTTTTCAAAGCCGGGGGAGCGAGTCCTACTTTCTTCATCACGGCGGCGTATCTGGTGATTCTTTCAGCAAAAAGGCTGTAAAAACTTGCAAAAACAGCTTGACAATTGGATATTTTTACTGTATAATAAGAAAAGCAAATGTCCGGTACCTTACAACTATATATTTGGCTATGGAGGAAAATTATATGAGATATGAAATCAAAGGCGAGCCGCTGCCTGTCGTAATCGTTTATCTTGAGGCTGGCGAGTCCATCAAGTGCGAGAAGGGCGCAATGTCCTGGATGACTCCCAACATGAAGATGGAAACCGGTGCAGGAGGCGTTGGAAAGGCGTTCAGCAGAATGTTCTCCGGCGAGTCCATTTTCCAGAATACATACACCGCTGTCGGCGGTCAGGGAATGATCGCGTTTGCGTCCAGCTTCCCCGGTTCCATCATTCCTATTGATGTAAGCAAGGGCGATTTTATCGTTCAGAAGTCCGGCTACCTGGCTTCCGAGCCTTCCGTTGAGCTTTCCATCGCGTTCCAGAAGAAGCTCGGCGCTGGATTCTTCGGCGGCGAGGGCTTTATCATGCAGAAGCTTCATGGAACTGGTATGGCGTTCGTCGAAATCGACGGCTACGTTGTTGAGTACGAGCTGCAGGCAGGTCAGCAGATGCTTATTGACACCGGTTATCTGGCTGCTATGTCAGGCTCCTGCACAATTGATATCCAGACCGTAAAGGGTATCGGTAACGTACTGTTCGGCGGCGAAGGTCTGTTCAATACTGTTGTTACTGGTCCTGGCAAGATCTACCTCCAGACAATGCCTATCAGCAATGTTGCGGGCGCGATCGCTTCTGTTATGCCCAAGAGCAATTGATTTTTCCGGCATATTGGGGCGGTGCAGTTATGCACCGCCTTTTTTGTACAGTTTCTTAATATAATATTACATTTCTGTAACAGTTATTGACAAATAATATCAAAAATGATATACTGATATGTGAAAATGATATATTGTATCTTTGGAAAAAGTGCAACCTTAACCATATTACGACTGTTTTATTGGTAGAAAGCTAAAGGGGGTGACAGCATGGAAGAAAACGAGAAGCCAAGAAAACGCAGGGTGATGATCCACGTCAAGGATCTCCGTAAGGAGTACACGCTTGAAGGCGGGGAATCCGTAGTTGCGCTGAAACGAATCAACCTCAACATAATGGAAGGCGAGCTCTGCTGCATTTTCGGTACGTCTGGCTCGGGTAAATCCACGCTGCTGAATCAGCTTGCCGGTCTTGAAAAACCGACATTCGGGGACGTTTACATAAGAGGAGTTCCTATAACGCGGCTGAGTGAAAATCAGCTTGCGGCGTTCCGACAGAAACACATTGGATTTGTGTTCCAGTCATATAATCTGCTGCCGTTCATGAACGCGGTGGAAAACGTAGCAATGCCGCTGATGTTCCGTGGAGACGGCAAGCGCGACAGAACGCGTAAAGCGGTCGCAATGCTGAAAAAAGTAGGTCTGGGGAACCGAATGAAGCATTATCCGCGGCAGATGTCCGGCGGTCAGCAGCAGCGAGTCGGCATCGCGAGGGCGTTCGTCGCGAGACCTGACGTAGTGTTCGCCGACGAGCCTACCGGAAACCTCGATTCAAAAACGACCATTGAGGTAATGGACATGATCAAGTCCTTCGCAAGAAAATATAATCAGACCATAGTACTTGTAACGCACGACCCGGAGCTGGCGCAATATGCAGACAGAATAGTAACGCTCGTCGACGGAAGAATAGTAAGCGATACAAAAGGAGAGCACAATGAGCAAGAGAATAAGTAAGATATTATCAATACTTCTGAGCGCGTCGCTGGCAGCGGCGTCCGTTCCAGTGATCCCGTTAGCCGCGTATGCTGATGACGGTACCACTTCCAGCACGTCGGAAACACAGGATCCCGGCGGCAAGAAAGACGACGCGGGACTTACCTTGAACCCTGTTGTAGTAAATTACTCGATACTTGACAGCAAGGGAAAAGAGCAGAAGACGATTTATAAAAATACCTCATTCGTTATGAAAATGACGATAAAGGATATCAAGGTCAAGACAAGCCAGGTGACCGGCGGCGGAGCCGGAATCGACTTCCTCAAGTCCGTGGACAGCTTCAAGGGCACTCTTGAGAGCCTGACTGTCGTTTCGCAGGGCGATGAATTATTAAGATACGACATAGTACTGAAGGACTGCAAGTGGGTCGGCGACGACAAGAACTTCGGCTTCAAGGTAGGCTACATCGGCGGAAGCGACTATGTGGACGGCTCGGTAAACGTGCTTGAGTGCACAACTTCTGACAGCACGCCAACTCCTGACGAGTCCAACCCGGAGCCTATAATCAAGATAACCGCAGTGGAGCCTGACAGCCCCATCAAGGCGGGCGAGGAAGGCGAATTCAAGATCCGACTGAAAAATCTTGGAGCAACCTCCGCGTACAATATACTTGCAGAGGTCACTTCCGCTGAGGAGATACTCATTAAGGAAGGCACCGGCACACAGGATATCGAGAGCCTCGGCTTCAAGGACGAGAAGATACTCACAATAAAGTATAAAGCGCTCGGCAAAATAACATCTGAGAAGCAGAATTTCACGGTAAACCTCAGATATTATTATGACAACGGCTCTACGGAGACCACCGGAAGCGCTACTGCACAGGTAGCCGCCGCCGCGGAGATATCCACCGAGGAAAAGGTATATCCGGTTATCGACGCAAGCTTCTCAATGACAGAGGCTGACATTGATCCGGATAAGAGCTACAGCGGCGTTCTCACGATAAAGAACAGCGGCTCCGCAGATATAAAGGGTCTGTTCGTGAACTTCACAAGCACAGACGATATCGTTATAACCGACGGCACTGCCTCCAGGTACTTTGAGGATATCCCGATCGGAACAACAAAGCAGATAACAATGAAGTTCCGCACTATGAAGGATATCACCGCCATCACCGGTTATGTCCGGGGCGGCTGCAGCCCTCTGGGCATGAAGAAACAGTTCCCGACCGTGATCCATGAAAGTGCAGAAGCTTATCCGGAAATCTATGTCAGCGGAGGCCGGATCGGTACTTCCATCAAGGTAGAGCCCCAGGCGCTGGCCAAAGTTGCTCGGGCGAAGTTTGATGATATTATCCGGAAAGCAGAATAACAGGAAAACCGGACGCTCTGCTGCTTTCAGCGTGGCTTTGATTCTGAAGGGAGGACAGGAATGATCTACCATCAGGCGAAGGATCCGACCGCTTACCAGACGATTTTCTACCGCCAGATCGGTCTGAAGAAACAGGAAGAGGAGACGGGAAACAGCTGGAGAGACGATGAAGGGGGATATATCTATACCTTTGGAACGATGGATACGATCCAGATGGGAATCGGAGAGTATACGGTTCCGGTGGATTTCCTTTCGGAGTTTCAATACGATACGGAATATCTTCATGCAGGGATCATCTATGAAGGGATTACCTATTCACTGGTGGATAACCATATGAAGGAATTTGCCACACCTTCTGCGTTCCTGGCGATGGAACAGGCGGCAGGAGGCATCAACTGCTGGAAAAAAGGCCAGCATTTCAAAGGAGTGGAGATCTCCGTGGAACTGGGATATCTCCGGGAAACACTTCTTCCTTTCCTGGGTCTTTCCGCAGAGGCTTTGGATTTTCTGGAAAAAAACGTTCGTTATCTTCATTTACCGGAGGAACTGCAGGATCTGATCTTTCGGGCAGAGCAGCTTCTTCGGAAACAAGAAATGACGGAGAGCCTTTTAAAATCTCTTGCAGCAGAGTTTGTATCCCAGCTGGTGCGTCCGGAAATCCGTTCCGTTTTTGCGAATGGAGAGGCGATGCTCACCGGAAAGATCAAAGTAGGGAAAAAAGAGATCCGTATGAAGAAAGAGGATTTTCAGAAAATCATGCAGGTTCATGACCGGATACGGGATCATGCGGAAACCTTTGTGACGATTTATGCGTTGAGTCAGGAATTCAGTATCGGAGAACAGAAGCTGAAAGCAGGTTTTCAAAAGCTGTATCAGCAGACGATCTGGGATTATGCCAATCAGGTACGAATGAACCGTGCGGCAGTCCTTCTGAAGGATCCGGAAAAAAGCATTGCGGAGATATCAGCACTCACCGGTTATCAGAGCCAGGCGGCTTTTCGGAAAATGTTCAAGAAATGGAGCGGGACGACTCCGGGAAGATTCCGGGCCTTTATCAGAGAAGAAAACTGATACTTCAGGAGGCCGGAACTCATTGCTTTTTACAATGGGCTCCGGCCTCCAGTTTCTTTTTAAGCCTGTATGGTTTTGTGATGACGTCCCTCGGGAATGACAAGAGGTGTACGGGAGACCGGATCGGGAATGATCTGACAGTCCAGTCCGTAGATTTTTTTGATCAGACCGGGTGTGATGATCTTAAGAGGAGCACCCTGAGCCTCCAGCCGTCCCTGATACATGGCAAAAATATAGTCTGCATACCTGGCAGAAAGATTGATATCATGAAGCACCATAAGGATCGTGGTGTTTCTTTTTTTATTCAGATCCGTGAGAAGATCCAGGATTTCCACCTGATAAGCAATATCCAGATAGGTGGTGGGTTCATCCAGCAGGAGAATATCGGTTTGCTGTGCGAGAGCCAGAGCGATCCAGACCCGTTGTCTCTGACCGCCGGAAAGCTCATCCACACTCCGGTCTGCCAGTTCTGTGATACCCATGAGTTCCAGCGCTTCTTCCACTGCGGCAAAATCCTCCGGACGCATACCGCCAAAGGCTCGCCGGTAGGGAAAACGCCCACGGGCAACCAGATCCGTTACCTTGATCCCTTCCGGAACAACCGGAGACTGGGGAAGCAGTCCCAGAGTTTTGGCTACTTCTCTGGAAGGAAGAGAAGAAATACTTTTTCCATCCAGTGTAATCATACCGGACTCTGGTTTTAAAAGCCGGGCAAAGGTTTTGAGAAGCGTGGATTTTCCGCAGCCGTTGGCTCCCAGAATGACACTGATCTTCTTTTCAGGAAGCGTCAGTGAGACATCAGAGAGGATTTTCCGACCGTCATAACCGGCGGAAATTGTTTCAGCAGAAAGTATGGGATTGTTCATCAGACATGTTCTCCTTTGTCATTCATTTGAAGCAGTAAAAATAACAGGTAAGGTGCTCCGAGGATGCCTGTGACCACACCTACGGGATAGCGGGAGGGGAGGGCGAACTGACCGATGAGGTCAGATGCCAGTACCAGTGTGCTTCCGGTGAGAGCCGAGGTAAGCATGCCGTTTTTTCCGTTTCCGGAAAGTCTTGTGGCGATGGGGCCGGAAAGAAAGGCTACGGAAGCCACCGGACCGGTCACAGAAGTGGCAAAAGCTACCAGAAGGAGCGCCAGAAGGATCAGTGTCAGCCGGATCCTTCTGACGTTAACACCCAGAGTCACGGCATGGGCTTCTCCCAGCTGAAGCATGGAGAGCTGTCGGTTCAGGAGAAGGATTGCACCTCCTGCTCCGAAGACGACAAGCGCTAAGCGGGGGACATTTTCCAGCTTTACGCCGTTTAAGCTTCCGCTGAGCCAGCGGAGTGCGTTGGCCACATCGTACTCGGAGGCTTTCAGAAGCATCCACGAAATGACTGCGCTCAGAAAAGCCTGCATGCCAATACCTGTGAGGATCAGCCGGGCGTTGGAAAAACCGCCGCCCTGGGAGAGAAAGTAGATCAGGACAGAAACCAGAAGACCGGAGAAAACAGCCATCAGGGAGACCGTGCCTCCGTTAAGCTTTAACACCAGAATGCCGAAAACGGCAGCCACACTGGCACCGGAGGTGACACCAATAATGTCAGGACTGGCCAGGGGATTTCCAAGAAGCTGCTGAAAGGTATTTCCGGCCATGCCAAAGGCCAGCCCACAGAGGATGGCAGTGAGCATCCGGGGAAGGCGGAGGGTTCTGATTGTAAAAACAGCACCTTCCACGTCCTCACCGGAAAGCACCTTCAGTACGGTCTTCGGGGAGTAAATGGTGTTTCCATAGATCATCATGATGCAGGCAAGGGCAAAAGTGAGGAAAAGAAGCGTAAGAGCCGTAAAGACGTACCGGCGCTGGCGCTTCCGATAACCGTCCGTTATCGTGGAAAGCTGATTTTTCATTTGTTTTTTCACAGAGAATTCACCTTCGCTTTCCGAATGATAAAGATAAATACCGGAGCACCGATCAGGGCTGTGACAATACCGGATTCCAGTTCGCCTGGGCGCCCCAATATACGGCCAAGTACATCGGCAAACAGAAGAAGACAGGCTCCGCCAACGGCAGAGAGCGGCAGGATTTTTCGCATATCCGGGCCGAGGAGCAGCCGTATGAGGTGGGGGATCATCAGTCCCACAAAGCCGATCGGACCTGCCAGAGCCGTGGTGGATGCACAGAGAAGGACTCCTGCCAGAGCGCTGAAAACCCGGATCAGCGGGACGTTAAGCCCAAGTCCTGTGGCGGCATCGTCACCGAGCGCCAGAGCGTTCAGGGAAGGGGCCAGAAAAATGCTTAAGAAAAAACCAATGACAAAACAGGGCAGA
>OGDN01004930.1_pt1 | contig 11104 bp, 7 predicted proteins | sample 1570271 | NCBI WGS metagenome assembly OGDN01 (sample SAMEA4384481, study PRJEB24528) | human gut metagenome | reverse complement strand
GCTAGGGGAGAAGGAAGCACTTGAAGAAGAGTTGGAATTACTGACTCATGCAGAAAATATCAAATCGGCCTTAAGTGGGTTATCCTGGAATCTGCGGGATACCGAGCAGTCTGTCATTCAAGTATTGAAAGGAAGCCGCAATGCCATCTCCGCACTAGAGAATGCTTTTAAGGAAGCCGGCGAATACCGGGAGCGGCTGGATTCTGTGATTATCGAGTTGAACGATCTGGCCGACGAGGCCGAACGCAGAGCAGAAAGTGTGGAATATAATGCCGGGCGTATCGAGAAAATCAACCAGCGTTTGAATACCATTTACGATTTGTTGTTCAAATATAAAGCCGAGTCGGTAGAAGAGCTCGTAACATTGAGGGAACAAATCCGGGAAAAATTGAAAAAGGTAGAAGGAGGGTCGGAAGAAATAGAGCGACAGGAAAAGAAACTACAGGAGACTGAAAAACGAATGTTGCAGCTGGCCGGTAAAATCCACGAAATGCGGGTGAGTATGGAGGGGAAGTTGTGTGCGACTATGAAAAAACTACTGGTCGGACTGGGAATCAAACATGCCGAGTTTCAGGTCGGGATCACGGCGGTAGATGAGTTTACCCGGACAGGCCGGGATGAAGTAAAGTTTTTGTTCTCGGCCAATAAGAACCAACAGCCGGGAGAAATTGCCCGGGTCGCTTCCGGAGGAGAAATTTCCAGGGTAATGCTGGCATTGAAATATGTGCTTTCCGGAGCAAAACAATTACCGGTGATTATTCTGGATGAAATAGATACCGGATTGTCCGGGGAAGTAGCCCACCGGATGTCGTTGATTATGCGCGAGATGGCCGGGCGGATGCAGGTGATCAGTATTTCCCATCTGCCTCAGATCGCGGCTGCCGGCAATTGTCATTTTAAAGTATATAAAGAAGATCGCGGTGAAACGACGATCTCTGGAATCAGGAAATTGACACCAGAGGAACGGGTACAGGAGATTGCCGGTATGATCAGCGGGCAGGAAATTACACCGGCAGCCATAGAAACAGCTAAAATTCTGCTCTCGGCAAAAGCAGGCAATTGAGCTTCGGAAATTTTTTGTATTTTTGCAGGCCGGTTCTGAACGTATTTTATATGTCCGGAGTTTACTATTTATGAAGAATATCGTAAATAGGAAGATTATTCATTAAAATAAAAAGAATGGCTTACAATTTATTAAAAGGAAAGAAGGGAATTATTTTCGGTGCCCTGAATGACGAATACTCCGCTATCGATTCGGATGGGAGATATACAGGATTTTGCGGCGAAACATCAGATCCCGCTCATTCCGGCGGATGCTACGAGCGTGGAGGATTTGACCCATCTTTTTCAAGAATCGATGACACATTTCGGTGGGAAGGTGGATTTTATCTTACATTCGATCGGTATGTCTTTGAATGTAAGAAAAAAACGTCCTTATGACGATCTGGATTACGATTTTTTGCAAAAGACGTTGGATATATCCGCAATTTCTTTCCATAAAGTGCTGCAAACGGCCAAAAAACTGGACGCCATCAATGAGTGGGGATCGGTGGTCGCTTTGTCTTATGTGGCAGCTCAGCGTACGATGTTCGAATACAACGACATGGCCGATGCAAAAGCTATGCTGGAATCGATAGCCCGTAGCTTCGGATATATTTATGGACGGGAAAAACGCATCCGGGTGAATACGATTTCCCAGTCACCGACAATGACTACAGCGGGGAGCGGAATCAAAGGTTTCGATTCGCTGGTAGACTTTGCCGACCGGATGTCGCCCCTTGGAAATGCTACTGCAGAAGAATGTGCCAATTATTGCGTTTGCCTGTTTTCCGACCTTACCCGGAAGATTACGATGCAGAATCTTTACCACGATGGAGGATTTTCGAGTATGGGTATGAGTTATAGGGCTATGCACCAGTATAATAAGAGTTTTGATAACGAAGATAAAAAATAGGGGAACTTTTTGCAGTTTGTCTTAAAAAAGGGTAATTTTCCGTCTTCAATTTAAAAATCCGGAATATGTATTTATTCTTTGACACAGAGACGACAGGATTACCTAAACGGTGGAATGCACCTGTAACAGACTTGGAAAATTGGCCCAGATTAGTACAATTGGCCTGGATCATGTACGATGACCGGGGAAACATGCTCGAGAGCCGGGATGTCATAGTAAAGCCCGAAGGATTTACTATTCCTCCGGAAGTTTCGCGGGTGCATGGGATCACGACTTTGGTGGCACGTGAAAAGGGGGAACCTTTACAAGAAGTGATGGAGCAATTTGCCCGAAAGATCGATGAAGCGACAGCTTTGGTTGGGCATAATATCAGCTTCGACGAATGTATTGTCGGGGCTGAATTCGAGCGTTTGCGAATGATGACGACCCTGTTCCTGAAGCCGAAATATTGTACGATGAAACTTTCTACAGATTATTGTAAGCTTCCCGGGAAAAAAGGATTCAAATCTCCCCGGTTGGCGGAATTACACCAAGTATTGTTCGGCAGTGGTTTTGACAATGCGCATAATGCATTGGCAGATGTGGAGGCTACAGCCCGTTGCTTTTGGGAACTGAAAAATAGAAAAGTCATCAAGTAGACAGAACCGGAAAAATGAAGCGGTCAGTAAAAGGGAGATAGAGGTTGAATTATTGATTATGGCAAAAAAATCGGATTTTAATACGAGTAGAAGCGTAAAAGATTTGCAGGCGGAATATGGGAAAATGCCCCCACAGGCCGTCGATTTGGAAGAAGCAGTATTGGGAGCCCTGATGTTGGAACGGGATGCTTTTTCTATCGTCGGGGATTTATTGGAACCGGATGCTTTTTATAAGGATGCGCATCAAAAGATATTCCGGGCCATTCATAAGTTGTTCCTGAACGATGACCCGGTGGATTTGCTCACGGTGAGCGAGGCATTGAAGCAAAGTGGGGAACTGGAACAAGTCGGGGGGTATTATTATTTGTCCCAGCTGACGACCCGGGTAGCTTCGGCCGCTCACATCGAATTCCATGCAAAGATCATTGTTCAGAAATATTTGCAGCGTAAACTGATCGGGGTCTGTACAGAATTGCAGGAGATGGCCTATGATGAAGCGACCGATGTTTCTGATTTGATGGATAAGGCTCAGAAAGCTGTATTCGATATTGCCGACGGTAATATTAAAAAAGATACGGCCGAGATAGCTCCGATCATCGACGAAGCGATAAAAGGTATTCAGGCTGCTGCCGAAAAGCCGGACGGGATCAGTGGACTTCCTTCGGGCTTTAATGCTTTGGATGCGGTGACTTCCGGTTGGCAGCCTTCGGATTTAGTGATCATTGCCGCCCGTCCTGCTATGGGTAAGACGGCTTTTGTGCTTTCTATGGCCCGGAATATGGCGGTGAAACACCACCAGGCTGTCGCTATTTTCTCTTTGGAAATGTCGGCCGTGCAGTTGGTGAATCGTTTGATCGCCAGTGAGACCGAATTGAGTGCCGAGAAATTGAAAACAGGGCGTCTCACCGACGAAGAATGGCAGCAATTGCACAGCCGGATCAAGGCTTTGGTGGAGGCTCCCATCCTGGTGGACGATACCCCGGCTTTGTCTATCTTCGAATTGCGGGCCAAGTGCCGGCGATTGAAACAGAAATATGGAATAAAAGTATTGATTATCGACTATCTGCAGTTGATGACCGCCGGTGCCGATATGCGGGGAAACCGGGAACAGGAAGTGAGTTTGATTTCAAGGCAGCTGAAAATTATTGCCAAGGAATTGAGTATTCCTGTTATGGCTTTGTCCCAGTTGAACCGTGGGGTAGAATCCCGGCCGGATAAAAAACCGATGTTGTCCGATCTGCGTGAATCCGGATCTATCGAGCAGGATGCGGATATGGTTATGTTTATCCATCGTCCTGAAAAATATGGGATAACCGTCGATAATGAAGGAAACTCTCTGTTGGGGATTGCGACGATTATTATTGCCAAGCACCGTAGTGGTGCTGTCGGCGAGGTGAATTTGCGTTTCCGGGCCGAATTGACACAATTCTGTGACCTCGATACGACTTCGCCTTTTGCTTCGAGTACTTCGACCGGAGAGATCGTTACCCAAACGTTCAGTTCGAAGATGAACGATGAACCTGTGCCTGCTTTGGATCAGGGATTCGAAGGTATGAGAGATAGTTTCGATAATAATGCTCCTTTTTAAATCGGATCATGAAGAGGCTGCTGCTTATCGGTTGTTTTTGCCTGATGGGATGGATCAGTCTGGCGAATCATATTCTGATTCCGATGGATAATACACAGAGCAATCATTTGAAAGCTTATGGAGTTGTTTATCATACGCTGAAAAAAGGATTGGAAGTGCAGTGGTTGCTCAATTACCGGGGAGGAAGTTTTATACTGCCTTTTGATGCGGACGGACGAACGGAATGTCTGTTGAAAGGAGTGGGCTTCGAAGTGATTCCTCCGGCAAGGCTGAATGCGATCCTGGCTGAGATAGCTTCACCGGAGGTAAATGCAGATGCGGTTAAACTGGAGAAAGCGCCGAAGATTGCCGTTTACTCCCCGAAGGAAAAGAAACCCTGGGATGATGCGGTGACTTTGGCTTTAACCTATGCAGAAATTCCTTATGATGTCGTTTATGATTCGGAAATACTGGACGGATGTCTGAAAGAGTACGATTGGTTGCACCTGCATCATGAAGATTTTACAGGGCAGATGGGAAAATTCTACCGGAATTATCGGCATATGGATTGGTATAAAGCCGAAGAAACAACTAATAAACAAACGGCCCGTAAATATGGTTTTTCAAAAATTTCCGAATTGAAGAAAGCGGTTGTCCGGACGATCCGCGATTATGTGTCTGCCGGAGGGTTTATGTTTGCGATGTGTTCGGCTACCGATACTTTCGATATTGCTTTGGCTGCGATGGAGGTAGATATTTGTGATGTCATGTTCGACGGTGATCCGGTAGAGCCCGGCGCACAGGAAAAGCTCGATTATTCGAAGACATTTGCCTTCAAAGATTTTAAATTGCAGTTGAATCCGAATATTTATGAATACTCGGATATCGATGTCACAGACACCCGAAAAGTAACCGAACGGGATGATTATTTCCTGTTGTTTGAATTTTCTGCCAAGTGGGATCCTGTGCCGACGATGTTGTGCCAAAATCATATGAACCTGATTAAAGGGTTTATGGGACAGACTACCGCATATAACCGGAAACTGATCAAATCGAATGTCCTGATTATGGGAGAAAATAAGGCCGCCGGAGAAGTCAGGTATATCCATGGGGAATACGGGAAAGGTACGTGGTCATTTTTGAGCGGACATGATCCCGAAGATTATCAACACTTTGTAGGTGATCCTGTAACCGAATTGGATTTACATCGACAGTCTGCCGGATATCGGTTGATTTTGAATAATATATTGTTTCCCGCTGCCCGTAAAAAACAACATAAGACGTAAGAGCGGGTAACCGTTTAAGAAATAACGAGATGATGAAAGCAAAATTGATTTTTTTACTGAAGTATTACTTGTTTTGGGTCGTTATATCCATTGTGGCAAAAATCATGTTTTTATTCTATCAATGGTCCGATACGACTCATTTGTCCGCTGCTGACTTTTGGCATATTTTAGCCGGAGGAATCCGTTTGGATTTATCTTTGAGCGGTTATATCCTGATGCTTTCTTCAGTAATCCTGATTTGTTCGGTCTTCGTCGGGGAAAAGATTATCCGGGCCGTATTTGCCGGTTTGACGCTGTCGTTACTTCTCTTTTTTTGGGGAGTTGTTGTGGTCGATCTGGAATTATTTAAGAACTGGGGATTCCACATCGATACGACTCCGCTGATGTATCTGAAAACCCCGAAAGAAGCGATGGCTTCTACGCCTTTGTGGCTGAACTTATGTCTTACCTTGCTTATGCTGGGATGTGTCGTTTTATCCTTTTGGGTATTCCGTCGTTATGTTTTGAAAGGGTTGCGATATAAAAGGGGAAATTATTGGGGGATTCCCGTATTTCTGCTGATCGGTGGTGCTATGATTTTACCGGTAAGAGGGGGAGTGAACCTGGCTCCGTTGAATAGTAGTGCTGTGTTTTATCATGCTGAGAATATGTATGCCAATCAGGCTGCTGTAAATGCGGTTTGGAATTTTATTTACGAGTTGATGCACATGAAAAATCTGGATAAAAAATATAATTATTTGCCGGAACAGGAGGTGGCACAAGTGGTAGATAGCCTGATGCATACAGGAACCGATTATCCTCGTTTGCTGAAAACAGAACGTCCGAATATCGTATTTTTACTTTTGGAGAGTTTTACGGCGAATGCAGTCGAAGTTTTAGGGGGGATTCCCGGAGTGACGCCGAATTTGAATCAGCTGGCCAAAGAGGGAGTACTGTTTACGAATATTTATGCTACGGGGTCGCGTTCCGACCGCGGAATGGTCGCTGCAATCAGTGCCGTTCCTTCACATCCTGCCGTTGCTATGATCAAGTATCCCAATAAAATCATGGAACGTCCGAGGTTTCCGAAAGATCTCGAAGAAGCCGGGTATTCGACCCGTTATTATTATGCCGGGGATATCGATTTCGGTAGTTTCCGTTCTTTAGTCACCATGAGCTTTCAGGGGATGGTGACCGAAGATGACTTTTCCGGTGAAGCTATGGCCAATCGTTTCAAATGGGGTGTACACGATCAATATATGTTCGAACGACTTTATGAGGATATTGCCAAGGCCCGGCAACCTTTCATGTACATGGCTTTTAATATGAGCAGCCACGAACCTTTCAATGTCCCCGGCGAAGTTGCGATACCCGGCGACGACACAGAGCATAAATTCCTCAATGCCATTCATTATAGCGATGCTTGCATCGGAGAATTTATCCGGAAATGTAAAGCTTCGGGGTTATGGGACAATACGCTTTTCATCCTGATGGCAGACCATGGGACACGTCATATCCGGCATGTGGATCCTTCTACTCCGGCAGCTTATCACATCCCCCTGATATTGTCAGGAGGGGCATTGAATGTGCAGGATACCGTGGTGACGACCATCGGGTCACAAACGGATATGGTGGCTACGGTTTTGGCCCAATTGGGTATGGATCATTCCGGATACAAGTTCAGCCGTAATTTATTGGCCGATCAGGTGATTCCTTTTGCTTTCTTTTCTTATCCCAATGGAGCCGGTGTAGTGACCGAAAAAGGGTCTACTTATTTCAGTTTACAGAGCCAGACTTTTGTCGAGAAAGACAGTGTAAAAGAAGATGGCCGCTTGCTGAAAGCCTATCTGCAAGCGATCAATGAGGATTTTAACCGCCAGTAGATCATTTGCTTCCCGGAATCCCTTTGTATTTGATCGCCAGTAAGGTGAGGTCGTCCGATTGATTGCCCTGACCGATGTGGCTATGGATATCTTCGAGAAGTGCCTGAATGATAAAAGCAGGTGTTTTCACTGTTTGTGCTTCCACACATCTGATCATTTTATCCTGACCGTAGAACTGTCCCGACTGATTTTCCGTATCGGTGATGCCATCGGTATAAAATAACAAGGTTGTATTTTTATTGAAAGTATAGATATGTTCTGAAAATTCATGTTCCTCGAGTACACCGATCGGAACATCGGGGTATTTATTCAGAAAACTGGTCTGTCCATTGTGATGTATGATCAATGGATAAGGATGACCGGCATTGGTAAATGTCATGATTCCGGTATTGATATCTATAATCCCGATAAAGATCGTGGTGTATATATCGTCGTCGGCATCGTCACACATATGTTTGTTGATCAGATTGCAGATTTGTGCTGTAGAAGTGTTATTGCTGGCGATATAGCGGAATAGTTTACTGATGGAGGCCATGTATAAGGCGGCCGGAGTGCCTTTGCCCGCTACATCTCCGATGGCAAAGTAAAGTTGGTTGCCCAGCTGAAAATATTCGTAAAAGTCTCCGCCTACTTCACGGCATTGACGTAAGTCTGCTGCCAATTCGATATTAGGAGGAAGAAGGATAGGGCGGGGAAGAAAACGTTGTTGAATACGGCGGGCCAGACGCATCTCAGAATTGTACTGTTCTTTCTCGGCCGTAGTGATTTTAAGCCGTTCTATATAATTCATCAGGTTTTGTTGCAGATAATGAAAAGAATCGTACAAGTCATAAATTTCTTTACAAGATTTCGGGGTAGGAAGTACGATATCGAACTGTCCTTCCGCAACACGACGGGTGGAATAAGCCAACTCGAGTAAAGGAGAGGATAAACGCTTGACAATGTTAACGATACCGATAAACAGGCAGAGTAATCCCAACCCCATAGAAAGGAATAACATGAAATAAAGTTTACCGGATGAATATAAGATCTCGTTATAGGGACAGATGATACCTATTTGCCAATCCATAGGAGAAAAAGGGGTGTAATAGAGGTAGTGTTTTTGTTTGTCCAATTCCACGGTGGTCGCACAGGTTTCCCCTCTCGATATACTCCGGTGGATAAAGCTGGCTTTGGGACCTGTGAGGTGGCTGATCAGATTTTGTTTACCACTCGGCGATGGAGCCGGATGGGCAATGTAATTTCCTTCCCGATCGACGACAAATAAATTTCCGGATCTGAATAACTTATAGCTGCCGATCAGAGTATTCAGATTCTTCAAGGGAAAGTCTACTTTCAAAATACCACAGGGCTGATGCTGGCTGTTGTGGATCAGATGGCATAAAGCGATGGTCTTGCAGTGGTTTACTTCGGAATAAATCCAATATCCGTTATTGGGTGCCGACTTGATGATTTTAGCTGAGTCCGGATGACAATAGTTGCAACAAGGATCGGGTTGAGTGAAATGGATTTTCTCATCTGCTGTACGGTAAGCATTGATATGAATGAAATCGGCTACTTCCGGATTTTTCAGATCGTAATGGACCGAACTTCCGATGAGTGTCTTATAACTTCTCAGAATTCGGATGGGTAAATCAGGGATATTTTTATAATTCAGTTCTCCTTGCATGTCGGTTACATTTTGCGGAATACTTTCGATTCTTGCAATTTCACGTTCGAAGATGATCAAGGCATTATTGGCGATCGCTTTTGCCTGGCTGTAAGCATTGTTATTGATAAATTGTTCCAGTGAATTGACCAGAGCCAGAGAGATTAAGAAAAATACGACGAATAAAACAAGGATTAAGTAAATAATCAATTGTTTTGAAAAACTGATGTTCTGACTTATTTTCATAGATGATAAAGAGGCACTTAGGGAGAAGTTAGCTAGCGGTTTGGGTGCAGGATGAATTCGGTGATCACAGGTCTCAAACCGATTCTACCGGGAAATCCAAGATAACCTTGTCCGCGACTGACATATAAATATTGATTTTGATGCCGGTATAATCCGTCGTATTCCGGATAAATATATTGTGCCGGACTCCATTCGTTTTTTCCGATCTTGATTCCGAATTGCATAGCATGGGTATGACCGGAAAGGGTCAGGGCTATCCGGGGTACTTGTAATACTTCACCTCTCCAGTGTGACGGGTCATGGGATAAAAGGATGATGCAAGCTTGCCCAGGGAGAGAATCTATAGCGACATCCAATTTCCCGTAACGGGGAAAAGGGGGATTGCCCCAATTCTCGACCCCCACAAGCCAAAGCGTGTCCCTGCCTTCGACGATGGGAATACGGTCATTGTTCAACATATGAAATCCCATCGACTTCATATTTTCAAAAAATTGGTTCAGGTTGTTCCGTTTGTCCGTTTCAGTGGGCCAACGGGTATAATCGCCGTAATCATGATTCCCGGTAATGGCATATTTACCGTAAGAAGCTTTCATTTCTTGAAATAGAGTGATCCAGGGAGACATTTCTGCTGCGAAATTATTGACCATATCTCCTGTAAATACAATGATGTCCGGTTGTAAACGATTGACTTCCCCGACTAATTTCCGTATACCGGGGTAACTTTCTCCAAAACTTCCCAAGTGGATATCCGAAAGTTGTACAATCTTGAAATGATCGAATTCGGCCGGCAAATTTTCCAAAGTCAGATTTACGGTTTCAATTTTATAATTATAACGCCCTAGAGTAAGACTATATAGTAGAATCAGGAAAAGTGCTCCTGCCAGGATACCCGAAAATAAACGGATCAGTTTGGATATTCTCTGACAACATCTCCGTAATAACAGACCGATTCCGTTGAAAACGGTATAAATGAGTTTCGGTGTATAGAATAAAAATAACAGACCGATCAGTTTTTCTATCCAAAAATAACTGTCGGGACCTTTTAAGCGGGATACGCTGTACTGAAAAAGAATTAGGGTACAGATGAAAAAGAGAGTATGTAATCCATATAATAGAATTTGCCATTTTTTATTCAAATATTGTTTCAATTGAATCCAGAATATAGTATCTGTCAATAAAATAAAAATGAGGCATGCTATAAATATTAAATTACTACTCCGCATATAATTTTTAAATTATAATATCATAAATATGATATAATGTTTAATAGATAAGACATACATTTATGTCAGGAATGATTATACGCATTCCTGACAAAATAGTAAACCTTAGAAGTTTTTAAAATAAACCGGTGATATGACCTTGTTCGTCGATATCGATATTCTCGGCAGCCGGTTTCTCGGGAAGTCCCGGCATTCGCATGATTTCCCCTGTAATCGGTATGACAAAACCTGCTCCGGCGGCAATTTCTATTTGGCGGACGGTAACGACAAAATCTTTCGGCCGACCTAGTAATTTAGGATTATCGGACAGTGATTTTTGTGTTTTGGCTATACAAACCGGGAGTTTATCCAATCCCAGAGCGATGATTTTTTTCAAGTCGCTTTTGGCTTGTGCTGTATAATCGATAGCTGCAGCTCCATAGATTTCTTTAGCGATGGTTTCTATTTTCTTTTCGATATTCCAGCTCCATTCGTAGAGCGGTTTTAGTTTGCATACGCATTGTTCGGCTACTTTGGCTGCCAGGATTGCCAGTTTCTCAGCTCCTTCACCTCCCTTGGCCCAAACTTCCGCTACTTCCATTGGTACGCCCAGTTCTTTGCATTTGTCTGCAACAATTTGTATCTCAGCATCTGTATCGGTGACAAATTTGTTCAAAGCAACGATGGGGCAAATATTGAAT
>OGDN01004929.1_pt1 | contig 11112 bp, 10 predicted proteins | sample 1570271 | NCBI WGS metagenome assembly OGDN01 (sample SAMEA4384481, study PRJEB24528) | human gut metagenome | reverse complement strand
GTGGGTCGCCCAGTACAAACATGCCATCCAGGTAGTGATCCCAGTGACCGCTGATTTTGTACAGCTCTCTCTTTGCCATGTACGGGGTTTTGGTCAACTGGTAGCCACGCTGTGCCTCGGTGTCCTCAATCCAGCGCTGAAGCTGCTGGATGACCTTGGCGCCGTTTGGCAGGATAATCGGCAGACCCTGACCGACCACATCGACAGTGGTGAAATATTCCAGCTCACGACCGATCTTGTTGTGGTCGCGGCGGCGGGCTTCCTCCTGCTGCTGCAGGAAGGCATCCAGCTCGCTTGCTTTCGGGAATGACACGCCGTACATACGGCACATACTGTCGCGGGCAGCATCGCCGCGCCAGTATGCGCTGGTTGCCTGTGTCAGCTTGACTGCTTTGATTACACCGGTGCTCATCAGGTGCGGTCCGGCACACAGGTCGGTAAAGTCGCCCTGTGTATAAACGCTCAGCTCCCAGCCCTTTTCGGCATATTCTTCCAGCAGCTCCAGCTTGTAATCCTGTCCTGCAAAGAGGCTTCTGCCCTCTTCCACGGTGATGATACGTTTTTCAACCGGGATATTTGCCTGGACAATCTTTTTCATCTCTGCTTCGATTGCACCAAACTGGTCGGGGGTGAACGGTTTTACCCCGCCGATGTCATAGTACCAGCCGCTTTCCAGAGCAGGACCGATACCAAACTTGGCTCCCGGGAACAGATGCTGGATAGCCTGTGCCATCACATGGGCAGCGGTATGCCAGAATGCCTTTTTTCCGTCCTCGTCATCAAAGGTGCAGATTTCCAGCTGGCAGTCCTCGGTGATTGGGGTGCGCAGGTCAACCGCTTCGCCGTTGATTCTGCCGCAGCAGGCTGCTTTTGCAAGACCTGCGCCCAGCGATTTTGCTACGTCGATGACCGAAACGCCCGATTCAAATTCCTTTACGCTTCCGTCTTTGAGTGTAATGTGAATCATAGAAATATTCCTCCTCTATTTTCTTTCTTCCGGTTTTCGATTTTGTTGAAGGAGATTGTACCTGTTCCCGCTTTTTCTTCGCCGTTCTTCCAAAAAACGGACCACATCAAAAAATTCCGGGTAACGATAAAATTCCCTGTGTCCTGCCATCTGCTTGAGCTGGCTGACGCTCACCCATTTGATCTGGCTGACCTCTTCGGTCTGCAAAACGGCGTCTGCCGTGTCAAAATCCTGTTCGACCACAAAGTTTTCCGACAGCAGCTTGCCGCGCACCTTGCGGTTGAGCTTGTGCACTTGGGAGGGCAGGATGTGGATTCCAATTTCCTCGAGCGGCTCACGGATGCACGCCTGCTGCGAGCTTTCTCCTGCCAGCACACAGCCGCTGTGGGTTGCCCAGGTGCCGGGGAGGTCCTTTTTCAGGTCCGAGCGCTTTTGAATCAGAATCTCGTCTTTGCTGTTGACAATCCACACGTCCACCACCATCACATACTGTCCGTCGGACAGCGGCTCTCCTCTTACAAAGGTTTTGCCGGTGCGGTTTCCGTAGATGTCATAGATGTCGCAGACCTCGTCCGCCTGCTTTTCCCGGATGACACTGGTATCATGGGTTTGCGTGTCCTCCATCGGCGCTCCCTCCTTGTCGCGGATTTGCCAAAAAGCATTTAAAAAAACAAAAAAGCTCCATCCCATATCCTGGGATGAAGCAGATTCTATTCGCTCCACGGTTCCACCCGTATTATGCCCTTGCTTTCCCAAGAAAGCGGACATCTCTTTTTCGACCTGTAACGCTGTCGATGCGTCGCATTTGGAGCAGGCTGCCCTTTTCATGCGCTCTCCGGGGTGGTACCGAACGGCGATCCGACGCGGGTGCTTTCAGCTACATCCTGATGATGCCGCACCTTTCTCTGTTGCGCAAAATCCTGCCTGACGGCTTCCCCTTCTACGATTTGCGGGATGTTCTTTTTTATTTTGCTTTCATGTTACCACCCAAACCCGTAAATGTCAACATAAATTTCTTGACAAGTCTTACTCTAACAGATAAAATAAATATATACCATTCATCTTTTGGAGAAAAGATGACGGTACCCCATGCGACAAAGCGGATTGCGTTCCGCTTTTTTGGCTGCCTGATTTTTTCGATTGCAGCAGAATCCACCCTCTTTCAGAGTTTTTTCTCAAATTGAGATCGAATACACATTTTGAAAAGACCCTTTTTGATGCACGGCGCCTGCGCTGCCTATTTTTGCAGCATACGGCGTGCTGTCTGGAATTTGTTTTCTTTTTATGCCCATTTGTGATTGCAGATAGAAAAAGTCAATATCGAAACACAGGTCAATTCGCTTCTTTCTCCCCCTTTCCGCAGTTTTACCGGCGCTGTCCGGCCGTTTGGGTCAGGGTGTTTTGAGGAATCACTCTGAGCGTGTCCTTTTTTATTTTACAAAGAAAAGGATGGGTTCGGATGTTTTGTTGTGTCTTAAAAAATGGGCACCGATTTTCAAAATCACCCCCGGGCGGTGTGTCCGGCTCCGAGCAGATTTTGCTCACAAACGATAGAAGGAGGAATAACAGTTCCATGGACCCGATTTTTACTTATCTTGTCTGCATCCTGATTGCACTGGCAGCAGGCGCAGCGGTCGCATTCCCGCTGGGAATCCAGTACCGCAAAAAGGTGGCGGAAGCCGAGCTTGGCACCGCTGAGGAGGAAGCAAAACGCATCATCAGCGATGCCATCAAGGACGCTGAAGTCAAGAAAAAAGAGGCACTGGTGGAGGCAAAGGACGAAATCCACAAGCAGCGCACCGAGGCAGAAAAAGAGGTCAAAGAGCGCCGCAATGAGGTACAGCGTTTAGAACGCCGCATCCAGCAGAAGGAAGAATCCATCGACCGCAAGATGGACAATCTGGAGAAAAAAGAAGAAACCCTGCAAAATAAAATCAAAGAGGCAGAGGGTCGCCTGAAGGAAGCCAACGAAATCAAAGCCAGCCAGTTTGAAGCGCTGGAAAAAATCTCCGGCTACACCGCAGAGCAGGCAAAGGAATACCTGCTTTCCAATCTGGAGAATGAGCTGGTACATGAAAAGGCGGTTAAAATCAACCTCTATGAACAGAAGTTCAAGGATGAATCCGACCAGAAGGCAAGGGAGATCATCGCAACTGCCATCCAGAAATGTGCCTCCGACTATGTGGGCGAAGTGACCGTATCGGTCGTTCCGCTGCCAAACGACGAGATGAAGGGACGCATCATCGGTCGTGAAGGACGAAACATCCGCACACTGGAAACCCTTACCGGCGTTGACCTGATTATCGACGACACACCGGAAGCAATCACCCTGTCCAGCCACGATGCTGTTAAACGTGAAATTGCCCGCACCGCTCTGGAGCGCCTGATTCAGGACGGAAGAATCCATCCGGCACGCATCGAGGAAACGGTAGAAAAAGCACAGCGTGAAATCGAAAACAAAATCAAGCAGGATGGTGAACGTGCGGTTCTGGAGACCAACGTCCACGGTATGCACCCGGATATGATCAAGCTGCTAGGTCGCATGAGATACCGTTCCAGCTACGGTCAGAACGTATTGCAGCACTCCATCGAGGTGGCTCATCTGGCAGGCGTAATGGCTGCCGAGCTGGGCGCAGATGTTGCTACTGCCAAACGTGCCGGTCTGATTCACGACATCGGCAAAGCCCTGACCCACGAAATCGAGGGCAGCCATGTCAAGATTGGCGTCGACCTTGCCAGAAAGTACAAGGAAAGCCCGGCTGTCATCCATGCTATTGAAGCACATCACGGCGATGTAGAGCCAAAAACACTGGTTGCCTGCATCGTACAGGCTGCTGATGCCATCAGCGCAGCAAGACCCGGCGCAAGACGTGAAAATCTGGAAAACTACATCAAGCGTCTGGAAAAGCTGGAGGAGATTGCAAACTCCTTTGACGGCGTTGAAAAGTGCTTTGCTGTTCAGGCAGGTCGTGAAATCCGCATCATGGTTCGTCCTGAGGTCATCAGCGACGACCAGATGACCATTATCGCCCGCGACATCGTCAACAAGATTGAATCGGAGATGGAATATCCCGGTCAGATCAAGGTCAACATCATCCGCGAAAGCCGCGCTGTTGATTACGCAAAATAAAAATTCTTCTATTGACCGCTGCCCAAAGGGCAGCGGTCAATTTTTTTGATACCGGTCTTGTAAATCAGACATAAAAATTGGCACAGCAGGTTTAATCTGCTGTGCCAATTTTTAAAAAGACAGCGAAAGGAACCGTCAAATATTTTCCAATTCCTTTTGCTTTTGCAGGGCAATCTCCTGATTTTGCAAAGCTGCCTGCGCATACCAGTACTTTGCCTGCTGCATATCGCGCTGTGTGCCGATTCCGTCCTCATAAAAGGATGCCAGATTGCACTGGGCATCGCGGTCCCCATGCTGTGCGGAACGCTGTGTCCAGTAAAATGCCTGTTCAAAGTCCTGGCAAACCCCCAGCCCTTTCAGATAAAAATATCCAACCTGACATTCTGCCAGCGGATACCCCTGCTTTGCCAGCACAAGGTGTCCGTCAAAGCATTTATCATACTGCTTGGTGTTCCAGTACGCCTCGATCAAACGGTTACATTCTTCCAGTTCGGGAGATGGTTTATAATACCCTGTTGCCATCGCTTCCACTTTCTTTCCGTTGCAAAATTTTCGGAATCTGCACCAAAGGAAATTAGTCCTCTTTGAGTTGGTACTGTTCAATCAGCTGCTGCATATGCTCTGCACCGTTGACCAGGATGACCTGATCGTCCACCACCAGGCAAGGGATGCCTGCACGATGCTGCTCACGCACCTCCTGCATTTCCGGCGCGGTGTCGCGGACCTTCAAAAAGCTCTTGAGTTTACCAACACCTTCGCAGATGTCGACATACATATACTTAATGTTATTCTCTGAAAGAACCTCTTTCACCGGTGGGCAGCCGCCTCATGTGCCGGTGCCGAACAAAATAATCTTTCTCATAGCACTCTCTCCTTGCTTATCGGTTGATATTGGATAGAAAAAATGTATCGTTTTCTTTTATTATATAGATTTTATCAATCGTTGTAAAGAGGATTTTAAATGGTTTTCCAGCTTCTCCCGCACAAAAACGACCGGCTTTGCTCGACACCGCTGCCGATTCAGAGTATAATGAAAGGGTAACTTTCCTGCTTTTGGCAGGAACAGGGTAAATCTATTGGAAGGGAAGGCTTTTTCCATGAACGAACGACTCAACTCCTTTTACAGGGAGCTAAAAGATAAAAAGGTATCCTTCATCGGTTTGGGACGCAGCCACCGCGAACTGCTGGGAATGTTCGCTGCTAAAGGCGCACAGGTATCGCTGCGCGACAAACGCACCCGCGAGCAGATTGGAGAGGAGGCAGACCGGCTAGAGGCCATGGGCATCCGGCTGCTGCTGGGAGAAAACTATCTGGAGGGACTGTGCAGCGAGGACCTGCTGCTGCGCACACCCGGAATGTACTACTTCCATCCCGCTTTGCAGCAGGCGCGGCAGGCAGGTGTGGCAGTCACCAGCGAGATGGAGCTGTTTTTCGACCTGTGTCCCTGCAAAATCTATGCAGTTACCGGCTCGGACGGCAAAACGACCACTACCTCGGTGATTGCAGAGCTGCTGAAAAAACAGGGCTATCGGGTCTTTTTGGGAGGCAACATCGGCTTCCCGCTGCTGCCGCGCATCGAGCAGATCGAGCCGCAGGACCGCGCTGTGGTGGAGCTTTCCAGCTTCCAGTTGATTTCCATGCGCCGCTCACCCGATGTGGCTGTGGTCACCAACGTCACACCGAACCATCTGGATGTCCACAAGGATATGCAGGAATACATCGATGCCAAAAAGAACATTCTGCTGCATCAGGGTGGCATCAGCCGCACGGTACTCAATGCAGATAATCCCATCACCGCCTCCTTCCTGCCGCTGGTGCGGGGGACCGCTGTCTTTTTCAGCCGCAAAACTGTCCCGTCGCTGGGCGCTTATCTGGGCGAGGACGGAATGCTGTACTGCAACGACCGAAGCGGAACGACCCCTGTGCTGCCGATGGAGCAAATCCGCATCCCGGGCATCCACAATGTAGAAAACTATCTGGCTGCCATCAGCGCCGTATGGGGTGAGGTGGACTGCGAAAATATCGTGCAGGTGGCACAGCAGTTTGCCGGCGTGGAGCACCGAATCGAATTTGTGCGGGAGCTGGACGGCGTCAAATGGTACAACGACTCGATTGCCTCCAGCCCGACCCGCACCATCGCAGGATTAAACTCCTTCCGCCAGAAACTCATCCTGATTGCGGGCGGCTACGACAAAAAAATCCCCTTTGAGCCGCTTGCACCCAAAATCATCGAAAAGGTCAAGACCCTCATCCTGATGGGTGTGACCGCACCGAAAATCGAAGCGGCTGTCACCGCCTGCGAAGGCTTTGACCCGCAGCAGCTGCGCATCCTGCACGCAAAAGATATGCAGCAGGCGGTTGAGCTTGCCCGCCAGTGCGCACAGCCGGGGGACATCGTTTCGCTGTCGCCTGCCTGCGCCAGCTTTGACCTCTACCCGGATTTTGAAGCAAGAGGCAGACACTTTAAGGAGCTGGTTCATCAGCTGTAAGATGAGGGAGGGTTCTCCATGGATATTCAACTGAAAGCACGCACGCTGGAAAATGTGATCACCTATTTTGAGCGCACAAAGGACCCCGACATCGAACGGATGTTTCCCCGCAGCGTGCTGACCCGTGAGCAGGCAAGCGCCAACTTTCAGGCTTCGCTGCTGCCTGATGCCGACAGCTTTGGGCAGACCATCTGGGCAGACGGCGAATATGTGGGGGACATCTGGTGCTTTTGCATCGACCGCAGCCAGCAGCCCAACGCCATGCTCAGTCTATGCCTCTTTGCCAAGGAGCGATGGGGACAGGGCATCGGAAGTCGGGCAATGCAGCTCTTTCTGCCGATGGTGACCGAGCGGTTTCGTCTGCTGTTTATTCCGACAATCTGCCTTCTTTGCACCTTCTGCAAAAGAATGGCTTTGTTGTGCAGGAACGTTTTGTGGAGGGCGGCAGGGAATCGGTCTATCTGGAGCGGTAAACGGTCGGCGCAAGAGAATGTATCAGAGAAACTCCATTTGATAAAAACCTTTTTGTGCAGGGTACAGCATTTAAACAACCCGAACGGATCCCCAAAGCGGACAGGGAACCCAAAACAGAAGAAGGAGGAGGCTCATGTCCAGCATCACCAAGCAGGCTTTGGAGCACGCTTTAAAAAGTCTGCTGCTAAAAAAGCCCTTTCATAAAATCACCATCAACGACATCACCGAGGAGTGCGGTGTCAGCCGCATGACCTTCTACTACCACTTTAAGGACATTTATGACCTGGTGGAGTGGTCCTGCATTGAGGATGCCGCCCGCGCACTGGAGGGAAAAAAGAGCTATGACACCTGGCAGGAGGGGTTTTTAAATATCTTCCATGCCGTACTGGAAAACAAGCCGTTCATCACCAATGTCTACCGCAGCGTCAGCCGCGAGCAGGTGGAGCTGTACCTGTACAAGCTGGTACACGACCTGATTTACAATGTGGTGGAGGAAAAGGCACAGGGATTGCACGTTCCCGAGGAAGACAAGGCATTCATCGCTGATTTTTACAAGTACGCCTTTGTAGGAATCATGCTGGATTGGATCAAAAACGGCATGACTGAGCCGCCCGAGCGAATCATCGAGCGCATCAGCATCCTCATTCAAGGGGACATTGCCCGTGCAGTGGGCAAATTCTGTACACCACCCATCAAATGATAAAAAATCAGATACTTTCGGCGCAGTGATAAAAATTTGGTCACTGCGCTTTTTTTGTTTATTGTGGGAATGATAAAAAGGCGGTATGATGACAGCATCAACCAAACATCCACAACGGATCGACATGAAACGGAGGTATTCTGTATGTATTATTCCAGCGGTAACTATGAAGCATTTGCACACCCGAAAAAACCGGAAGGGGTCGAGCGCAAATCCGCTTATATCATCGGCACCGGTCTTGCAGCACTGACTGCCGCCTGCTATCTGGTGCGTGACGGACAGATGCCCGGCAAGCACGTACACATCTTTGAAAAGGACCCGGTTGCCGGCGGTGCCTGCGACGGTTACGAGTTCCAGAATATAGGTTACGTCATGCGCGGCGGACGTGAGATGGACAACCACTTTGAGGTCATGTGGGATCTGTTCCGCTCGGTTCCTTCCATCGAGACCGAAGGGGTCAGCGTACTGGACGAATACTACTGGCTCAACAAAAAGGACCCGAACTACTCCTCGATGAGAGCGACCCAGAACCGCGGCGAAAGCGCACACACCGACGGCAAGTTCGGTCTTTCCGATAAAGCCGCTATGGAGATCATGCGTCTGTTCTTCACACCGGATGAGCAGCTGTATGACAAACGCATCAACGAATTTTTTGACGACGAGGTATTCGACTCCAATTTCTGGCTGTACTGGCGCACCATGTTCGCCTTTGAAAACTGGCACAGCGCACTGGAGATGAAGCGTTACATCCAGCGTTATATCCACCATGTCGGCGGTCTGCCGGACTTTCGAGCTTTGCGCTTTACCAAGTACAACCAGTATGAGTCGATGATTCTGCCGATGGTCAAATATCTGGAGAGCTTTGGCGTGCAGTTCCACTACAACACCAAGGTTACCGACATCCAGTTTGACATCCAGCCAAACCGCAAGGTAGCAAAACGTATCGAGCTGCTGGCAGACGGAAAGACCGAGCAGCTGGATTTGACCGAAAACGATCTGCTGTTTATCACCAACGGCGGCTGCGTAGAAAACTCCTCCCTGGGTTCCCAGAACGAGCCTGCTGCCTTCAACACCGAGCTGAAATCCGGCGGCGGCTGGGACCTGTGGCGCAAAATCGCTGCGCAGGACCCTTCCTTTGGCAATCCTGATAAATTCTGCTACGACCCGGAACAGTCCAACTGGATGAGTGCAACGGTCACCACCCTGGACGACAAGATTCCTCCGTATGTTCAGAAAATCTGCCAGCGCGACCCGTTCAGCGGCAAGGTCGTCACCGGCGGTATCGTCACCGTCAAGGATTCCAACTGGCTGTTGAGCTGGACCTTCAACCGTCAGCCGCAGTTTAGAAATCAGCCAAAGGGTCAGCTGGTCGGCTGGATTTACGGTCTGTTCAGCGACCGTCCCGGCAACTATGTCAAGAAAGCGATGCGCGACTGCACCGGCAAGGAAATCTGCATGGAGTGGCTGTACCACATGGGCGTGCCGGAGGATCAGATTGAAACGCTGGCAGAAAACAGCGCCAACACCGTTCCCTGCATGATGCCATATATCACCGCCTTCTTTATGCCGCGCACCGCAGGCGACCGTCCTGACATCGTACCGCAGGGCGCTGTCAACTTTGCCTTCATCGGTCAGTTTGCCGAGACAGTCCGCGACACCATCTTCACCACCGAATACTCCATGCGCACCGGCATGGAGGCCGTCTACACCCTGCTGGACATCGACCGCGGTGTGCCGGAGGTATGGGGCAGCGTCTATGATTTGCGCGACCTGCTCAACGCCACCGTACAGCTGCGCGATGGCAAAAAAATCACCGATATGGAGCTGGGCTTCAAGGAACGCCTTGCTCTCAAGGAAGTCCTCAAAAAGATCGAGGGCACTGACATCGAAAAACTTCTGAAAGAATATCATGTAATCTAACTCCCGTCACACAAGCAGAAAAAAGGACCTTTCCAAATGGAAGGTCCTTTTTTCCTGCCCTTTTGTTATACAAATAGTATTTTAACTAATAAAAACAACAGAATCCCACCTGTTTTTGTCGGAATACCGATTGAAAAGGGGCAGAATCCGCTGTATAATAAGGCGTACTGAAAAAGGGGGAAAGAGGATGGAAAATAATCATAAGGAATATCTGGAGTGCGAACGGCACTGGGTATTTGCTCTGCTGATCTTTGTCGGAGGCTTTTACGGGGTCTATACCTATCTGCTGCGGGGAGGGGTATTCTGCAACGCCCAGACCGCCAACTTTGTATTGTTCGCCATCGAGCTGGGAAACTTTCACTGGTCTAAGGCTGCTTATTATCTGATTCCGATGACCGCTTACATGGCAGGCGCGTTTGTGTCCGAGGCAGTCTCCATCAAGCTGACCCGCGTGAAGTTTCTGCGCTGGGAAACGGTGCTGGTTGCCATTGAAATCCTATTCATCATCGTTTTAGGATTCATCCCTGACTCCGCTCCCTTTCAAATTTCGCAGATTGCCATCAATTTTATCTGCTCGATGCAATACAACACCTTCCGGCAGGCGGAAGGTATCCCGATGGCAACCACCTTCTGCACCAACCATGTGCGCCAGGTGGGCATCCATCTGCACTACTTTTTGACCAAACGGGACCTTACCTTCCTCAAACGCTCGATGCGCCACCTGGGGATGCTGGGGATGTTTGTGCTCGGCGGGGTCATCGGTGTGTTTGCCTGTCACTGGATGGGCGGAAAAGCCATCTGGGGAACCGCTGTGCCGATGCTGGTGCTGTTCATCAGTCTGCTGCGCGCCGACCTGACGGTGGAAAAGGAGCGGCTGCACACCCTGCCGCATGGACACTAAGAAAAAAACAAATCAAACATAAAAGCACCCTGACCGTTTTAAAGGTCAGGGTGCTTTTTAATCTGCCGAGAACCGACAAAATTATTCTTCTTCCGGCTGCATCGCCCTCTCGAGCAGCTGATTGATCTGTTCGTCCTGCTTGTCACTGTCCTCCAGTGTCGACGGCTGCGCAGATTTCGGCAGGGAAGTGGTATCTTCTGTTTCTTCCGACTCCTCTTCCTTCTCGGTGACTGCGATGCCGATGATGCTGGTCTGGTCGTCCACACGCATCACCTTGACGCCGCCCGCATAACGGGACTGCTTGGAAATCTGGTCCGCCGGGATGCGGATGATGATACCGCTGTCGGTAATCAGGATGATGTCGGTCTGATCGTCCACCATCTCAAAACCGGCAACCGGTCCGTTCTTATCACAGTAGTAGTTGCGCAGACCCTTGCCGCCGCGGGTTTGCAGGCGGTATTCCTCGCTGTCGGTACGTCTGCCCAGACCGGACTGAGAAACCGTCAGGATGTCACCTGCTGTTTGATCCGC
>OGDN01004926.1_pt1 | contig 11119 bp, 10 predicted proteins | sample 1570271 | NCBI WGS metagenome assembly OGDN01 (sample SAMEA4384481, study PRJEB24528) | human gut metagenome | reverse complement strand
TGACCCGTTTCGCGTTATCAAAGGATTCAGCGAAGCGAAAAAGTTGATTAAACTCTTAGAACCTGATGTTATTTTCTCAAAAGGCGGATTCGTATCCGTTCCGGTTGTCATAGCCGGAAAGAAATGCAAGGTTCCGGCTATTATTCATGAGTCCGATATGACGCCGGGGCTTGCGAATAAATTATCCATACCTTCCGCAGCCAAAGTGTGCTGCAATTTTCCTGAGACGGTAAAACTTCTTCCGGCTGACAAAGCGGTTCTGACCGGTTCCCCAATCCGCCAGGAACTGTTGTCCGGCAGCAAATCCAAAGCTATTGAATTTACCGGACTTACCTCTGACAAACCGGTCATCCTGATTATCGGCGGAAGTCTGGGCGCCGCTGCAGTTAATCAGGCCGTCAGAAATGTCCTTCCGGAGCTTTTAAAGGACTTTCAGGTTATTCATCTCTGCGGCAAAAATAAACTGGACACTTCTCTGCAGGGAGTAAAGGGCTATGTGCAATATGAGTACATCAAGGACGAACTGAAGGATCTGTTCGTTCTAACCGATATTGTCATTTCCCGTGCCGGCGCCAATGCCATCTGCGAACTGCTGGCACTTAAGAAGCCCAATATCCTGATTCCCCTTCCTGCGGAAAGCAGCCGGGGGGACCAGCTCCTGAACGCAGCTTCCTTTGAAGCCCAGGGCTTTTCCATGGTGATTCAGGAGGAAGATTTGACAACAGATTTGCTGGCAGCCAGAGTGCAGGAGCTGTATTTTACAAGACAGTCCTATCATGATGCCATGAGCAAAAGCGGTCAGATGGATTCCATTCAGACGATTTTAAAGCTGATTGAGGAAGTCCAGACAAACCAGAAGCAATAGCAGAACCTTTGTAGTTACAGATACGCTTCCTCGTAGACTGCTCTGGAACCGCCGATAAATTTCGGTCTTGTCCTTGCGCAGACCACATGGGCATCCCCAATCTGAGTAGTGCGGATTCTCACAGGAACCGCCACATCCTTTAAGTGCATCCCGATTAACGTATCCCCGATATCCATTCCCGCATGGGCTTTGATATGCTCTACTGCTGCCGGATTTTCAAAGGCCTTCCATGCCGCCGTTGCAAAAGACCCCCCAGCCTTTGGCTGGGGTACCACATTTACCACCTCGTATCCATACTTTTCCGCCGCTTCCCTTTCCAGAATAATCGCGCGGTTTAAATGCTCGCAGCACTGGGCAGCCAGATAGACACCTGCCTCCTGAGTTGCCTGATAGATGCCCCCAAAAACCACCTCCGCCAGCTCCGGACTGGAAAAGGTTCCGATTCTTGCACCGCTCACCTCACTGGTAGAACATCCCACCACAAAAAGCTGCCCTTCCTTCAGATTCGCTTCCGCCAGCAGCTCCTTGGCTGCCCGGTACGCCTCTTCTCCGATAATTGTCATTTCCTCTGTCATATCCGCCCACACTTTCTCTGTTTTTACGCTTTCTCCGTTAATGCTCTCCGATATATTTTGTTTCACCCGGCTTTACGGATAAGAATCCCTCTCTGGTGCTTACCCACACCTCTGTTGCCGCAGGGTTATACATCGTCAGTCCATCCGCAGAAAATTCCTGTGACCGCACTGCCTGAATGTATGTATAAATCTCCATATTGGTAGCGTACCAGATATCCTCTTTCCCTGCCATTTTCTCCACAAAGGCTTCAATAACACTCCAGTCCCCGGAACGTCCAAATTCAAAGCTGTGTCCCCAGACATACATAACCGGCAGCTCGTAGTATCCCGGTACATCTAAAAATCTGTCCCCAAGCTCCAGCAAATGATTGTCATGATGACAGGTAGGATGCCACTGCATAAAATCGGCGGGCGGGAAAAATCCCTTCGTATCCTTTACCGTTCTCGAATATTTGATTCCCAGGGATTTCGCAATCTCAATAATTTCCTCATTGTAATTGCCAAATGCGTAGGACATTCCCTGCACCAGATGCCCTGTCAGCTTTTCCAGTGCCTTTCTGTCCTCCTGGATTTCCAGCACCATCTGCTGTCTGGTAATCGTAGTCGGATTTCTGTGCTGTACGCCATGGCAGGCGATTTCATGACCGGCATAAACTTCTTTCAGTTCTTCTGCGGTAATGAATTTCTCATTTCCCCAATCTGCTCCCACCCTTTCAGAATTTAAGTGAAAAGTTCCCTTCATCCCATGGCTCCGCAGTAATTCTGCCAGCCTCCTGTCAAAGCTCTGTCCGTCATCATAACTGAAGGTCAGTGCCTTCCTCAGTCCATTCGGATACACAAATCTCATAACCCCATTCCTTCCTTTCCTGCTTTTACCTTTTTACTTTTATCCTTTTTGCTTTTACCTTTAAAATAGCACCCTTTTTTCAGATATGCAATGGACTGTCGGAATTTTCCGCAGACTGTTACACTTTTCCTGCCTTGGCGGAATATATTAAGATGAATATTGTATGCTTTAGGAGCTATTCTTATGCAATGGATTTCTTCCCTGCTTTTTGGTGTATCCTCCAGTCTGGATGCCTTTCTGATTGGCATTTCCCTTGGACTTCGCCATGTCCGGCTGAAATGCAGCCAAAATCTGTTCATCAGCCTGATTGCTCTGCTTGGCACCTGCCTTTCCGTGGGGCTGGGAAAATTCCTCTCTCCCATCCTGCCAGCCTGGATTGCCGTCTACCTCGGAAGCCTTGCTCTGATTTTACTGGGATTTTATTATATTGTTAAATGGCTGAAGAAGCTTTTTTCCAAAAAAGCTTCCGCCGATACCCCGTCCTTCCAAAGTCTTTTTGCCCTGAGTGTTGCCCTGTCTGCCAACAATATCGGTATGGGACTTGCAGCAAGCCTTGGAGGGCTTTCCCTTCCCTATGCCGCGGTTTCCACCTTTCTCTTCTCCTTTCTCTTTCTGTTTACAGGAAGCTGCTTCGGTAAAAGTCATGTATTTCTGTTTCTTGGCTCCCTGACCGAGCCTCTTTCCGGGCTTCTCTTAATCGGGCTTGGACTTTTTCAGCTCTTTTCCTGATATCTGCCGTCCTTTCTTTATGCAAAAATGCGAAAAGGAAACCCCTTTTCGCCTACATACTTTCCCGGATAGATGGGTATCCTATTGTCACAGATTTCCACAAGAAAGGATATTTTCCATGGAACTTTCCACACCTCTCTCCACAAACCTCAATGAAAATATTTCTCATATCAAAGCCTCCCTTCCCGTGGGGACAAGCTTTGACCTTATCACCAGAAACCTCCTTCTGGGCGAAACCCCTGCCTTTTTTCTCGGTGTAAACGGTTTCTGCAAAATGGATTTGCTGCAGCAGATTTTTTCCGACCTGCAAAATCCTCTCTTTTCCTCCAACGGACAGATTGCAGATATTTCCCTTTACCTGCAATCCAGAATCGGATATGCCCAGGTCAGCCTGTCTTCCTCCTGGGAGGACATTTTCCGCAATGTTTTAAGCGGCCCTGTTGCGTTACTTGTGGAGGGCTTCGCCCAGGCTATCCTTATTGATGCCAGATCTTATCCCGCCAGAAGCATGGCCGAGCCGGATTTGGAAAAAGTGACAACCGGTGCCAGGGACGGTTTTGTGGAAACCCTGCTTTTTAACGCTAATTTAATCCGGCGGAGAATCCGCTCCAGGGACCTCTGCTTTTCTATCCATTCTGTGGGAAGTGAAAGCAAAACCGATGTAGTCCTCGCCTATCTGGAGAGCAGCGTCAACCAGTCCCTTTTGGAAAAGCTTACCAAAAGCATTGATGCGTTACAGGTTTCCTCCCTGACCATGGGAGCTAAAAGTCTGGAAGAGCTGCTTCTGCCCAAGCGCTTCTGGAACCCCCTGCCCTCCATCAAAATGACAGAGCGCCCGGATGTGGCATGCAGTTACCTGACAGAAGGACATATTCTGGTGCTGGTAGATAATTCTCCAATGATTTTAATTTTTCCCTGCACTATTTTTCAGTTTACCCAAAGCCCGGAGGATTACTATAAAAGTCCCTCTGTGGGAACCTATTTCCGGCTGGTTCGGTTTTTATGTATTCCGGTCAGCCTGCTTCTGCTGCCCTTATTTTTACTGCTTACCCTTTCCTTCCCGGAGCTTGCCGACTCATTAAAGCTTATCCATTCGGAGGCAATTTCCCCTACCCGGCTTTTTTTCTATACGCTGGTAACGGAATTTCTGCTGGATTTATTCAAATATTCTTCCTCCTTAAGCTCCGGCAAATTTTCCAGCTCCCTTTCCATCGTAGGCGGGCTTCTTATCGGGGATGTTGCCGTCAGCTTAAACTGGGCATGCCTGGAGGTGCTTTTCTACGGCGCTATCACTCTTTTAGCCTCCCTGTCCGTTTCCGGCACAGAATTCAGCGATGCCCTGCGGCTTTACCGGATTCTGCTTCTTCTCGCCACCGGCTTTTTCAGACTGCCGGGCTTTTGCACTGCCCTTTTTCTCATCCTGTTTTCCATTGCCACAACCCCTACCTTCGGCGGCTTCAGTTATTTCTGGCCCCTCTTTCCCTTTAACAAAAAGGCTCTGGGCAGTCTGCTCTTCCGCAGCCCTACGCCCAAAGCCCAGCCGGATAAAATCTGGCACCGGGGAAAGGTGCACTAATATACTTACTCAACGTAAAAAGCAACGCCCTCATCCCAACAAGATAAAGCGCTGCTTTTTGTACTATCATTTTGCCAACAGTCAGGAGTACACTGGTCATTGGCTCGCTTGTTAAATATATCCTATGCTATAAACTGCACATTTTCAAAATAATTTTAAAATTATGGCACAAAAAAAAGCGATAGACGGGACTCGAACCCGCGATTTCCACCTTGGCAAGGTGGCGCTCTACCAACTGAGCCACTATCGCATATGTTACAGGTTTACACCTGCATAGGAAGGTATGAAATTAATTTGTAATGACCGCAGCGCAATCTCTTTGGTCATACAAGAGCGGGTGATGGGAATCGAACCCACGTATCCAGCTTGGAAGGCTGGTGTTCTACCATTGAACTACACCCGCAAGTGTTTGTCGCTGACAACATAATGTATTATATATTAACCAGTCGAGATTGTCAAGAACTTTTTTAACTTTTTTTGAAAAGTTTTTTGTTCCTGGCATCGGATGAACCAATAATGCCCAGAACCGGAATCGAACCAGTGACACGAGGATTTTCAGTCCTCTGCTCTACCAACTGAGCTATCTGGGCCTGTAACGTATATCCTTGCGTCACAACGTAGTTAATCATACATTATAAATTACATTTTGTCAACACTTCTGTTTCACTTTTTTTGTAAAATTTTTAAATTTTTTCTTTTGTACCAGATTTCGGGGTTTTTATAGACAACTTGCTATGATGCCAGGGGTTCAAAGTCAAAAGCCTTATCATGCAAGCATGAACGGCTTTTTGACCTTTAACCCCTGGCATCATAGTATTGTATCAAAAGCTTTACGACCCGGCTGTAGCTTATCTTCCCATCGGAAACCCCGTTCAGCTTTAAAGTCGTATCAATAAAGGTATCTGCCGCCTTGTCCACTACCTCCGTGGAAATCAGTTCCTTTGCATGAATACGCTCCCATTCCTCCTCCGTCACAAAAATATCGTCCTCCCAGACCTGACCGGATACAGCAATGGGCGTAACCGCTTCGGCTGCCGCCGCAAAGGTTTCCGGCTGTGCCTGATACAGCTTGTACAAATCATTATATAAATAAACCAGAACGCTCATATAGCCGGAATAGGCAATGAAATCATCCTCGGACTGAATACATGCCAGATAGCCGATAAAGTTCGCCTCATCCTCATAAATATAGCCTCTTAGGTGCGCAAGCTCATGGCACATGGTGGCGGGAATATTCAAAAGATACATCACGTCATTATAATTTGCCTCCATGGAAAAAGGGAAATAATAGCCCTGCATATACTGCTGGCACATAAAATCCGAGGAAAACAGCGCCTTTGGTCCTGGATACCAGCCGGAAAGCTGTCCGTAGCTTTCCCCAAGCTGCGTCATCAGCTTCCTCGCCTCATCCGCCATTTTCTCTTCGCCGCCCGGATAAACAATCCTGCCTGAGGCATCCCTCTGCATTGCTTCCGACAGCCGGTTACAGTTTTCCGCCACCAGATTGTAAACAGTAATCAACTGTTCCGGGGTCTGCTCCTCTGTATTTTCTCCGAAATATTTTTCTGAAAAGCTGGAAGCATGGTACAGGATAAAGCAGTTCAGGGTCATAATCAGGCAGACGCACAGAAGCACCCAGGAAAAGAACCGATAATATCCCTTCGCAAACCGGCAAAACCTTTCTGCACAAGTTTTCCTGCGAATCAGCCTTATTATTCCAACACCCGCGAGCAGAACCAGCAAAATCAGTGCTGTTGCCAGAAGAACAAGCCCTGCTGCAATCAGCCATTCCCCTACGGAAAAAGGAAAAATGCCCGTTATCCTGCCGTAGGTGTTGACCCAGAGGGGAAAAATATGGGCAATATACCAGTCGGAGAATGCCGTGCTGTTCCACGCCAGAATATTTAAAAACACCGTTATAACTGCTATGCCTATAAACACGATGCCTCTCTTTTTCATGTATGCCCATCCTCCTTTTCCCGTTTTCTCCTATTTATGTGCAAAGCGTTCCCTGTTTGTATTAATCCCCCGCAGAAATTCCAGTGCCTCTTCCAGAGTCATGTCATGCTCTGAGATATAATGCGCCCAGTTCTTCACATACCCTCTCTCATTGTCCAGATAATTCTGGGAAACCTGCTTTTCGTACATTGCTTACTGCTCCAGCAGATTCACATTCAGGAAAGTATCTATATACCTTTCTACGCTTTCCCAAATGACAACATCTGCATCATATTCATCCAGCATACTCATTTTAAAATCTTTTGCGTAAACCCAGCGGACTTCTTTATAATAGTTTCTGGCGATGGCAGACAGTAAATCTGAAAAGGAATCTCCTATCAGCAGCAGTACTTCATCCCGGTACTGCTCCCTGGCAACAGTCTGTGCATCAAGTACATAAACCGTATCGAGGTTGTACTTATCTTCCACACCACCAATGACAGCCAAATCTCCTGCAAAATCAGTGGACGTTATATCAAAGGACACGGAATCTGGATCCTTTGCTTCCAGACCATATGCCTCGTGTAACAACTGCTGCATTCCCACAAAAGCACCCTTCTGGTTCCAGTGGGTATCTGTCTGATAGTAGATTTGTCCTTCTGCTTTGGCATCCAAAAGCTCCTGCCTGGGATATACATATACCAAATCCGTGTTGTCCCGGATATAGTCTGCCAGTTGGTCTGCCCTGGAAACATTGTCTACCCGGACTATTGTATCCGGCATATATTCCTCATAGACAATCTCCTTATTCGGAAGTGTAATCACATAAAAATCCACTCCAAGCGCATTAAAACCATCTCTCGCGCTCACAAGCCTGGCTGCCGTTGCTGCCAGTTCATCCTCCGTAAAATGATTGATTCCCATGTAGTCCCACAGCGGATGTCCGTCCAGCTCCGACTTATAAAAAAGCCAGTTGTTTTTACCCAGTAGCACCTGGGTAGATTCCATATAAGTACCGCCTGTCAGCCGGGAAGTCAGCTCCGAGTTGAAGGCAATCAGCTCACTTCTGACACATAAGCTCTCTGTGAAGCCCTCCAGTGCATCCTGCAGTGCCGTAAACCATGCTGCCCCGCCGGTTCCTGCTGTCTGCATGATATCGTTATGATTTGCCGGCTCCTGCACTCCTCCGGTAAGCACTGCCTGCGACTGTGGCAGAACGCCCCTGACTACCGTAGCAGCAGGAAGAGTAAAAATAAATAACACAAAAATGACTGCTATCCATCTATCACGTTTCTTCATAGTCCGTGTCCATACCCTTTCCTAAAAATTAAAATAAATGAAAGGATTGTATGCATTATTGCTGATGAAAGATACCGATACCACAAGAATGACTACAATACCAACTGTATATGCTATATTCCAGGTTCTATACTTACCCAGTTTTTTATCAATCTCAGGCATAATCGGCGCACAGCCAATCAGAGCGAAGACAAAATAAATCCAGTTCTGTGCAATATATGCCCACACCGCCTTGTCAACAAGTCCCTTTGCTCCAATGCCGAACATCGCCTTGATATAGAGAATCGCCGTTCCCATACCTGTCGAGCGGAAAATAACCCAGCCAAGAATAACAAAGACCATGGTATAAATATGTCCCCACCAGTAATTCTTTTTACTGAGTCCGGTCAGTTTTTCAAAAGTCAGCAATAGAAAATATAATAGTCCCCAGGCAAGAAATGTCCAGTTCGCACCATGCCAGATACCGGTCAGTGCCCAGACTATGAACAGATTCAGTACCATGCGTGGTCTGGATACCCTGCTGCCTCCCAAGGGAAAATACACATAATCCCTGAACCATGTCTGCAGGGAAATATGCCATCTTCTCCAGAATTCAGATACTGTACCGGAGATATAGGGGTATTTGAAGTTCTCTTCAAAGTGAAAGCCGAACATCTGCCCAAGTCCGATTGCCATATCGGAATAACCACCGAAATCAAAGAAGATTTGCAGTGTATAGGCAATAGCACCCAGCCACGCCATACCGACAGATGCCTGGAACTCATTATTGATAATCAGTCGGAAGGCGTTATCTGCAATCAGAGCCATATTATTGGCAATCAGCACCTTCTTGCCAAGACCGATACAGAAACGTGTCACACCCGCACTGAAATCTGCCAGATTTTCTACTCTGTTCTCAATCTGCTCTGCAATTGTTTCATAACGGACAATAGGCCCTGCAATCAGCTGTGGGAACAGGGCTATATAAAGACCTACCTGCAACGGGTTCTTTTGCACTTTTCCATGCTCTCTGTATACATCTATTACATAGGACATTGCCTGAAAGGTAAAGAAGGAGATACCGATGGGAAGCTCCACATCCGGCACTGCGAATTCCGTATGCAGGAAACGGTTGACCTGCAGCATCACAAATTCACTGTACTTGTACCAGCCAAGGACACTTACATTCGTCAGTACCATAACCACCATTACTATTCTTACAGGGATTCTTTGATTTCTTACCTTGTCCACCAGGATTCCGAAAAACCAGTTGACCAGAATCACGCCCGCCATGAGCCATACATGCCCCGGTTCTCCCCAGGCATAGAAGAAAAAGCTCGCAGCCAGGAGAAATATATTTTTCAGATGCTTCGTTTTTCGCAGAAACAGATAATATATCCCCAGTACTACGGGTAGAAATACAAACAGAAACACTTCACTTGGAAAAAGCATAACGTCCTCCTAAACATCTAAACGCAATCCGCTGCCACTGGCATTTCTAATACTTTAGCCTAACAGTTTAGCAGTAACCAGGGATTTCGTCAAACCCTTTAAATTTGCCTTTCGATGCGTTCCACAGGGATTTTCATAAATACCAATTGAGTTAAAAATAACGCAGACAAATAGAAGCGGCTCTCCCGGGAGATTGCCGCTTCTTTCGTTCTCTTGCTTTTGTTTACTGATTATCCGAAATCTTACTTGATTACCAGGTCAGACCAGCTATCAGAAGGAATCAGGGAAATATAGGTCTTTCCTGTATTCAGCTCGATTTCCTTACCTGTTTTCTTGTCATAGTAAACAGTAATGTCAGATTCACCGGACTTTGTCCAGGTTACTTCGATTGCCTGTCCATTTGTAATATAATATCCGTCACGTCCGCTGTCGATTGCATTGTAAATCAGGTATCCCTCGCCCAGCTCGGAGAATGTGGTATTCTGCAGAATAACATTCTTGAAGGTCAGCTGCGCGCTGTCGTGCAGCGGGTCAAGATGTGCAGCACCATACTCATAGTAGTCATAAGTACCGGTGGACTCGTTATACTTCAAAGTAGACTTGTTATGGGGGAAAGGCAGCTCTACTACTGTTGCAGTATCCGCATCGCTTCTGTCAGAGAAGGTCTGCTCGTCAGCTGCAAACTGGAAGTGAGGTCCCTCATAGTACTGATTGTAGGTGGTTGTGTACTTGGAGTTTGCAAAACGCTGCTTCAAACCATCATAAGTCTTACCCTTATTGGAGTTTGTGTACTTATCATAGGTAATATACTCGGTAAACTCGGTTGCCTTTCCGTTGCTGAAACGGGCAAAGCCGCCGCTGAAATTGTTGGTATAATCCTTTGCTACCCATGTATCAATGAAAAACGGACCGCCATCATGGCAGAGAACTGCATTCCACTCCGCTGCCAGCATAAAGTTGGTAGGACGTACACTTCTGATGCTGCCGAGCTGGGTAATGCTCTCCCAATCCTTTACCAGTACCATGAAACGGGTAATTCTGTCATTCAGAGTACTGTTCATGATTTCATATACAACATCTGCTTCTGTTAATCCATAATGAGGAAGCGCTGTCTTTTCGTTATCTACCATGACAGCAATCGGACGCTGATCCTTCAAATCCTCGTCAATCCACTCGTTTGTCAGCTCACTGCGGTAAGAATGTTCCGGAGCGACTTCCTCTTCCTTTGTTCCCTTGCTTTCCTCTGCTGCGGAGGAAGAGTTAGTGCCGGATGCGGTTGTGTTATCCTTTTCTCCCATACTTATCGGTGCCGGTGTCTGAATCGGGGAAGAAACCGGTGTATTCTCCCCGCCGCATCCTGTCATCATCAGACCAACTGCTATCAAAACTGCTGCTAATGTTTTCTTTTTCATTAGAACTTCCTTTCCTGAAACTTATTTTACATATTTTTGAACAGCCGGAATTTCCCGCTGCACTTTTTTCTATTTTATATCCAATTGCTACCTTTTGTCCATTTATTCATCAAAATTTTATGTAGAAAATATTTCAAGTTTTTCATCACATTGACAAAAATTCCGCATTTTTGCTTATAAATTATTTAATAATTCCTTAATTTTCTCCGCCTGCCCGGAAAAGTCCCCCAGACGGCTTTCTGCATCTGCCATTTTTGCACTCCACAATTCCAGCCTCTCCTCATCCCCGGCTTCCTCGTACATCCGGCAATAACCCGCTGCCTCATAATAATCTGCCACCGCGTAATAGGGCTGGTAATTGTTCCCGTCTGCTCCCATAGCCCGGTTTCTCCGGGTCATTCTCAGAAGATACTGGTAATTCCCGTCCTGCAAAGCATAATAAAAGGA
>OGDN01004923.1_pt1 | contig 11129 bp, 10 predicted proteins | sample 1570271 | NCBI WGS metagenome assembly OGDN01 (sample SAMEA4384481, study PRJEB24528) | human gut metagenome | reverse complement strand
AGGTTCTGAAGACCTTGGAAACGGCAATTCCGTTTTCTTCAAACTGGAACAAGGTTTCAAATTAAGCAATGGTAACGAAGCTTCGGAAGGTAAGGCATTTAGCCGCGAAGCAGCTTTGGGCCTTTCTGGGACTTGGGGTACAGTTGCATTCGGTCGTTTCGGGGGCTTGTCTTCTGACTGCGGAACATATTCCATTTTAGGCGGTGCTCCCTATACGACATCTTTTCAGACAATCGGCAGCATGTATAGCGCCTTCTATCTGACAGACAGATACAACAATTCCATCATTTACCTCACTCCTGAATATAACGGTTTTCAGGGTTCCTTCATGTATTCCAATGGACGTGACAGTGATGAAAACAAATGGTCTTACAACCAGCACTACTACGGTGCCGGCCTGACCTATGGCAACGGACCTCTGAATGTTGATTTGATTTATGAGGCTTTGGACTACAAAGGAGAGGCCGACAAGAATAAGACAACTCAATTGTTGAACCTCGGTGCTTCTTATAATTTCGGAGCTTTCACTCTGTACGGTGCTTATGAGTATGCGATGCACGCACCATTACCCGGATTTGTTACTTTCCAAAAAGATGAAGACGACTTAGACGGCAAGGCTTTGGACAATAAATACAACAATGGAAAAGCGAATAACTATCACGCTTTTGCACTGTCTGCTTCAACCAATGCACTTGGCGGTGAAGTAATGCTCCAGTCTCAATTTGCTTTCGGTAAGAATAAGAACGCTTCTGAAGCAGGCTTGGAAGATAAATTCAACACCCTCTCTATCGGCGCGGCTTACTTCTATCATTTCTCAAAGCGTACTTTGATGTATACCCAGGCCGCTTGGGGTACAGCAGGGAAGGCTCTGAAGCATAACACAGACGATCTCCGCGGCTGGAATGCCACAATCGGCATGACTCATACCTTCTAATCCTAAAACGGATAGAAAGTGAAAAACGGGGAGCTTCGGCTCCCCGTTGTGTTTGTGTGAGTTTCAATGACTAGGAGGTACGGGAGAAAATTTCTAATGCTCTGAGCTGACCGGAGAGGGATGGTGAGGACGGGGAGCTAAGAAATTCGGGTCCTGTGCGAGGCTCTCAGACAAAATTTTGAGATTGTCCGAAATGTCCTTCAAATTGAGAATCAACTCTCTGATGTTATAACGGTTATCTACAATCGCTTGGTCCGCACCGGAAATTGTCTTATTCAGCTGAGTAACGAGTCCCGATCCTTTAGTTTCATGAAGAGTAGTGTTTAATTTTTCCGTTGTTTTAGTGAGTTCTGAAAGCAATGAATTAACGCGCGCAACATCTACTTTTGAGAGGATCGAATGGCTGGAGTTGACGTAATTTTCTGCATTTGAGAGCAGCGTGTGCAGTTTATCCGGATCCAGCATACTGACTGTATTGTTAAGTGTTGTGAGGAGCTCCTTTGTGGACTGAGTTTTTACTGCATCCGGAGTTACATCATCAATTTTGGTCTTAATGTTTTGCAGCGTTGTCAGGAAATGCTGGATATTTTCCAAAATCTCATTAGTCAGACTGATGGTCGCCGGAACGTAGATATATTTCGGTTTCCAAGGCACATCTTTAATTTCGGGCGGATAAAGTGTCGGGTTTAAAAAATTAGCCGCTAGGTAAATTGTTCCGGTGACTCCGGCCAACTCCGTTTGGAACCGCAATCCTTTCTGAATGAGATCTGGCAGCTGTTCTTTGAGCTGATTTTCATCTATGTAGACAATCATTCGTACGACTGCTACAGACGCATCAGGTGAAAACAAACTGATGTGGTCATCGGGGTATACCTTGCTCGACAATGAAATTTCGGTGACTTTTCCGATATCGATGCCCTTGAATTTGACCGGTGCCCCAGGGGAAAGGCCGTTTACCGATTCTGTGAAATAGGTTTCAACGATCGTTTTAGGCCGGAAATAATTTGGTGTGAAGACGGTGCAAAGCAGACCTATGAGTATTGCGATCACAATCACAATGCTCATGCCGACCCAAAAGTGAAATTTGTCTCTTGATGCACTCATCTTTCAAAATATAAAACCATTGCCTAGCTCATCATTATAGGAAGGTGACGGCGGTTTAAGTTCTAGACAACTCAGGTCGATCCCAAAAGTGAGAATAAATCCAAGGATGAGAAAGCTTTCTGCAAAACAGTTTCTTTTCTCTTGACTGCCTATAATCTTCGGCAACCAACTAAAAGCAGTGGAGACATTCAATGGAAACAATGCAGGAATTGTTTTATCGTGATCCGTACGCAAGAGAATTTTCAGCAACTGTTACTTCCTGTCGCGAGGGCAAAAAAGGATTTGAGGTTGTGTTGGACGACACCGCCTTTTATCCTGAGGGCGGCGGACAGCCCTCTGACGAGGGGACCTTAGGAGAAGCTAAGGTTATTTTTGTAAAAAGGGTCGGTCCAGAGATTGTTCACTATATAGATAAGCCTCTGGAAGTTGGGTCTACAGTGATTGGGAAAATCGATTGGGAACGCCGTTTTGACAATATGCAGAATCATACTTGCGAGCATATTTTTTCCGGACTTGTTCACCAAAAATATAAATTGGAAAACGTCGGGTTCCATATGGATCCGGACGATATTACCGTTGATTTCAGCGGTGAAATCCCGATGGAATCGATCCCTGAATTAGAACAACTGGTAAATCAGGCGATCACTCAGGATATTGATATCAAAATTGAGTTCCCAACTGAAGAAGTCTTAGAGGCGATGGAATATCGCAGTAAAAAGGAATTGCATGGCGTAGTTCGCATCGTGACAATTCCGGGATGCGACCGCTGTGCCTGTTGCGGTACCCACGTTCGTCGTTCCGGAGAAATCGGAATGTTCAAGATCCTGGATGCGTCCAAACACCGAGGAGGAACAAGAGTTCGTTTTGTAGCCGGTGAACGGGCCAGGAGAGATTACGGATGGAGGGTAAAGGAGATAGCAAAGGTTTCTGCTTTATTCTCCGCTAAGCCGCATGAAATTGCTAAAGCAGCGGCAAATTTCATTGAAGAAGGAAAAGCGAAAGACCAGAAGAGTGCCCAAAGAACCGAAAGATATCTTCAGTTTGTGGCTTCCGGCCTTGTGTCTAGGAACGGTCTGGTGAAAGTTTTTGAAGAGGATTTGTCTCCTTTTGAGTTAAAACGTTTTGCCGGAATGCTGAAAGAAAAATTTTCCGAAAGTTCAATAGGAGTTTTCAGTTCGATAGAGGGCGGATTTAATTATGTTATTGCGTCATCAGATCCGGAACTCCCGAAAATCAGTAAATCCTTGAATGCCAAATTAAATGGGCGTGGAGGAGGCCGAGACGGAATGGTTCAGGGAACGTACCGTGTGGACAAGAAAGCCGTTGAAGAAGCTTTTGACGAGATATTTTCAAAATAAAACTCAAGTGTGAACATGTTCACATGTGTTTACACGTGCTGATTTTGAGTTGAGATACGTGCCCTAAAGAAAGTCGATTCGTAGAATGGATTTCGTAGATAGGTCACATGAAGTCGATGAAAACGACTAGAGGCTTGAGGAGGAAGAGATGGCAATTAGCGGATCAAACGATATATCGCTCTTGCAAATGGGCATCGGTTTATTACCGGTTGGGATCTCCCTGTTTTTATCCTGGAAGTACAAACTAGGTCTCTCTAAGTCGTTAATTATCGGAGTCGTCAGGGGTACGATTCAGTTGGTCGCTGTTGGATACATCCTTCTTTGGGCTTTTCGACAATCAGACCCCTGGGTGCTCGCTGCCCTTATCTTGTTTATGGTGGGGGCGGCTTCCGAGTCCGCTTTAAAACGCTTGGGCGGTCTCCAGAATGCAAAAAGTCGGAGAAAGTATCGGTGGATCCTGTTTACCGCGATTTTCTTGGGGGCAGGTTTAACGGTTTCTTACCTTGAATTTGTTGTAATTCGTCCGACACCTCTTTGGGAAGGCCGTTACTTGGTTCCGTTAGCTGGGATGATTGTTGCTAATGCTATGAATTCGGCTGCTTTGGGCGTTGAACGTTTCAGAAGCGAGCTTGAATTGCGATCAGGGGAGATTGAGACATTGTTGGCGCTTGGGGCAACGCAGCAGCAGGCTGTGCTTAAAACGGTCCAGGTTTCTGCTTCTGCCGCGATGCTTCCCGCGATCAATATGTTGATGGTTTTAGGCATCGTGGCGCTCCCCGGGATGATGAGCGGCCAAATTTTAGCTGGTGAATCCCCCTTAACTGCTGTCAGGTATCAGTTATTAATCTGTTTTTCTATCGCTGCAACAGCAGCGATCGTGACTTGGGTCAGCATTCAGATGACTCAAAAGCTTTATTTCACCAAAAACGATCAGTTTATCCGTTCACAAGATTCCGGAGACTGACGAAAGAAGAGAAAAAACAGAGGTCCTCGCAAATCGCCTCGGCGATTTCTTGACAATCTCCTTGTCATAAATGACAAGGAGATTGTCAATTGTTCTTACGTCAACGCACGGGGCGTTCTGCAGTACCTGTTAAAGAACGAATGCGCTTATAGATTTCATTACATAAACACTGGTAGTTATTAGCAGCTTGTTCGATAGAGGCAAATGGTGGGCGCTTACATTTTTTAGCGAGGTCTTTTTCCCACAAAAGTTGATCTTCCAATACTGCTTTTGGTTGTGGGCTAGAATTTTCTGCGGCTTGGACGGTTCCGAACAAAATTTGCTCAAGTCTTTGATACTCTTCTTGATGACAGAGAATTTCGTGGCTTTCTATTTTCCCTGCACGCCGTAAGCAAACTTTAAAGTTTGAATTTGTTTCAAGCTTCTCACCTTCCAACATGTCTAGGCGGTCTCTTGCAGCTTGGAGGTAGCAGGCCAAGCTAAGATGCTGCTGATCATTTTGTTTGCGGAGTGAATAATCGCAGTGACTTTGACGCCAACTTTCCCATTGTGATTGGTAACGCTGAGCGGTAATTCTTTCCGACTCTGCCAACAGCGTCATATTTCTATCAAGTGCCTTTGCAATGGACATATCAGACGCTCGAGTAACCGCTCTTGACAAGCCGTTAATTGTCGATCATTGACTGCTCCTTTACGACAGGAAATATATTGCTTGTCTTCCTCGAAGTCCGAGGCTGATACAGCAGAAGAAAGGGCCAAAATAACGACAGCGAGAGATAAGCTTAGGCGTTTCATAAAAAATCCGTTGCGTGCATCACAATTGCGAGATTTTATTGTAGAGATTTATGAAACTGTTCTCTTCGTTGATACTAATAATTTTTCCTTCCAGAAGCTCCGAATAAGAACAAGCCGCCTCAGGAAAAACGAGGCGGCTTGACGTAACTGTGATCGTTGCTTAAGTTATTCGCCGTTTAGAAGTACACCGGCATCCGGAACAAACGAAGCATCTAATGTCGAGCCTTCCGGCAGTAGTGAAGTGCCGGGGAGGAAAGGAACTGACATCGAGTAAGGTTTCGGATTGATACCATTTACTACTTCGAATTGGTAGTCTATCCGGTCTCCTTCAAAGAGGCGGTTAATGAGTTTGACTGCCAGACAGTTTTCCGAGGTGCCGATGTTGAGGTTTTCTGGTCGTACGATCAGGAGCGCTTTTCCCCCAATTCTTGGAGGATTTAGGACGCCCATTCGAGCTTTGACCCTACGGCCGGCAACATCGACAAGGCCGTACTTATCTTCAACAGAAACAAGCGTGCCGTAGAAAAGGTTAGCCTGCCCGATGAAATCGGCAACGAAAGGCGTTGCCGGGTCATCATACAAATGCATAGTCGTACCGATTTGTTCAATCTTGCCCTTGTTCATCACCATGATCCGATCGGACATGGTCAAAGCTTCTTTCTGATCGTGAGTCACGTAGAGGCAGGTCAATTTGAGTTCCTGTTGGATTCTACGGATTTCCGTTCTCATGTGCAGGCGCAGTTTTGCGTCAAGGTTCGAGAGCGGTTCATCCATAAGAATCAGTTGCGGTCTTAAAACCAGTACTCTGGCTAAAGCGACACGCTGCTGCTCACCGCCTGAAAGCTGGTTAGGGTAGCGATGCTCGGCTTTTTCCAATCCGACCATAGCAAGCGCTTCTTTGACTTTCTGTGCAATGAGGTCGGAAGATTCTTTGCGAATACGCAGACCATAGGCCACGTTATCGAAAATCTTCATGTGCGGGAACAAAGCGTAGTTCTGGAATACGAAGCCCATGCCGCGTTCATTGGCAGGGATTTTTGTGACGTCTTTGTCTCCCAAAAGGATTTGGCCCTCCGTAGGAGTTTCAAAACCTGCGATCATGCGCAGAGTGGTAGTTTTACCGCAGCCGGACGGTCCTAAGAACGTGAGGAATTCGCCCGGTTTAACTTCAAGATTTACGTTTTGAACGGCGAAAAACTTTTCGTTGTCCTTAATGTAGCTGCGGGAAATGTTTTTAAGCGTAAGAGATACGGACATTTAGCGAAGTCCTCCGGAAGCGTCGCCTACCGGACAAAGAACTTTTGCCATTAAAGCCATAAAGGCAGAGGCGGCGAAGACAATCAAAATTAAGACGATGGAGAATGCACAAGCTTGAGCGAACTGAAGCTCGGTCATACATTCCAAAATACGTGTAGTTATCAAGGTCCAATTCACAGAAACCAAGAAGATCGTGGCACTAATCGCGGTCATCGAGTGGATGAACAGGTAGCGCATACCCGTTAAAACCGCCGGCAAGACAAGCGGAACGGTGATTTTACGGAAGGTGTAGGCCGAAGAGGCACCCAAACTTGTAGAGGCTTCTTCGATAGACGGATCAATCTGAGTTAAGGCTGCAATGACGTTTCGAATACCGGCAGAAGAGTACCGGAACACATAGGCGGCAATAAGAATGTAAACCGTGCCTGTGAGAACCAGCGGCTGATCGTTAAACGCAATAATGTATGCGATACCGACAACCGTACCCGGCAGCGTGTAGTTCAAGAGAGAAACGGTTTCCAGTGTTTTGTGACCGCGGATCTTGAGCCATTTGCAGACGTAGCCGATGAGCACGGCCAAGAGCCCGCCGAGCGGTGTGCCGATGCAAGCAATCAGCAAGGTGTCTTTGATGGCTTTCATGCCGAACGTAAAGACGTAATGATAGTTTTCTAATGTCAGGGAGTTATCAACACCCCAAACTTTCACCACTGAGCCCACCAGAATGATGGCATAGAGATAAAGAACAAATGCCGTAATAAAAGCAACGGTACCGACCACAATCGAAGAAATGAGCGGTCCCGGACCTTTAATCGAGCTCCTTCCTCCGGCTTTACCGCTGACGGTGACAAAACTTTTACGGCTGACCCAGAAATTCTGTAGAGCATAAACGGCAAGTGCCGGGATTAAGAGCAGGAAGGACAGAGCCGCGCCGCCCTTGAAGTCGTACATGCCGGTAATTTGTAAATAAGCCTGCGTCGGCAGAACCGGGAAGGAGTGGCCGCCCAAAACCAGCGGAGTTGCAAAGTCTGCGAGGGAGCAGGAGAACACAAGGAGAAAGGCGTTTGCCAAACCCGGGACTGAAAGAGGAAAGGTGACGGATTTGAAGACGTTGAACGGGGAAGCACCCAAGGAGTAGGCCGCATCTTCCAAGTTCGGATCGATTCTCATCAGAATCGTAGACAACGTCATAAAGGCAACGGGGAAGTAGGTCAGCGTTTCAGAAATGAACGTTCCCCAGAAGCCGAAGAAATTAAAGTTTTCCAGACCTAAGGCAGTCAAAATAATGCCGTTGGGTCCCAAGCAAAGCGTTAATGCAATACTTGATGTGAAAGGGGGAGAAATCAGCGGCAGAAGCGTGACTGCGCTGATAAAGAAAGTCAGCCATTTCGGAAGCGACAGACGCGTTACCGCAAAGGCAAAAATGAATCCGATGATCGTGCCGGCAAAACCTACGGCGCAGGCCAAAATAATACTGTTGACTATGGCGCGACGGTCATACCAATTGGCGAGGAACGGCAAGAGGTTATCAAATGTCAGATGACCGTCGACAATGAAAGTCATTGCCAGCAGGCGAACGATCGGGTACAGGACGAATACGCCCATGGCGAGCCAAAGGACGCAGATGGTGAGCAAGGTCACCGGGTCCCTCTGCTGCTTATTTCCGCTCGTCATTTAAGTACTCCTAATGAAACGGGGGTTCGACTTAATCAAGCAGAACCCCACAATTTTTAAATCACGTTAAAACGGTGAATGAATTACTTAATGACTTCGTTGATCCAGCGATTTGTATACTCTTTGCGCTTTTCGCCTTTCCAAGCGACGTCAACGTCTTTCATATTGATTTTGGAGAGGTCGAGCAGAGGATTGCTGGTCTTAACATCGGAGCGTGTCGGAACGTAGTTAATCTTATTTGCAACGATAAAGTCAGCAAATTTCTTGCTGGCAGCCCAGTCAACGAATTTCTTAGCGGCATCCATATTCTTGGCATTTTTAACGATGCCGGTGGCCTCAATGCCGTACGAGACACCGTCTTTCGGATAGGTAATCACGACGGGGTAGCCTTGCTGCTGAATGTCAAGCGCGTCAACAATGTAGAAGATACCTGAGCCGCACTGGCCGGTAGCGATAGGCATTGCACCACCTGCACCGCTCTTTGTGTACATCTGGATATTGCCGTTTAACTTCTTCTGATACGCAAAGGCGGGATCTTCGCCCATAACTTTTACGAGGGAGTAGATACGTTCCGTAGCCGTACCGGAAGTACGGGCGTCGGCCATCTGTAGGTTGTTTTTGTAGCGCGGATCGAGGAGATCATTCCAGGACTCCGGTGCATGCATTTTGTTCTTTTCTAAGAACTTGGTGTTCGTTAAGAAACACAGAGGAATGATACCGATACCGGTCCAGTGATTCTGAGGATCGCGCAGGCTTGTAGGGATGGCATCGGAGTCTTTGGGGCGATACTGTTCGAAGATGCCTTCTTTAACGCCGGCAGCGTAAGTGTCAGCTGGGCCCCCGAGCATGACGTCAACCTGAGGATTTTTCTTTTCAGCATTCAGACGGGCCAAAGCTTCGCCGGAGGAGAAACGCATGAAGTTAACTTTGACGCCTGTGTCTTTTGTGAATTCTGCGAAAACCTTAGAAGCATATTTTTCAGGCATGATGGAATATGCATTCAGTTGTTCGGCAGCATTGACAGATCCTGCCAACAGCGTAAATGCCATTGCGGCAACGGTAAGTAATTTCATAGAGACCTCTGAGTTAACCGACGAAGCGTCGTAATAGTCGTAATTGTAACCACGACAGCTTGATTTGTTGAACTTTTTTGCACAAGGCCGATACAAAGCGCTTATTTCTCGGGACTTCCATGAGGCAAGAATCCAACAGACGGGAATTTCAACGGTTGCGCCTGACCTTGATACAAACAAGTACCTCATTGAAAAAAACGGAATTTTTAAGGAAAAATCCTGAAAAAAGTCAAGGCAGCAGAAGCTGCCTTGAAACAGAAAAATCAGACGGGAGAGTTTTCACCTTCCAAAACAGAAGGGAAGTCTCGGAAATCAATTTTGGTCTTCTGGACTTTTTCTTTAATGGGAAGAACTTTGTGGAGCGGCTCGTTATGGACTAAAGAGAGCAGCAACGCCTGATACTGATCTTCCGTCATTTCGCAGAAAACGGATTCTCCATTCACCATGCAGAAACGCACGGGTTCTTTGAAGGAACGGGTGTCGGTGAAGCAGACAAGATTAAGGTTGATGAGTTTCCCATCCGGAAGCAGGACGATCATAGTTTCTCCTTGGTTTTCATTATTCATACTTCAACTTTTCTATTCTAGCTGTCGGGGATAGCCTATTCTTGAAAGGACTACTTGGAGTTTGAGAAAATTGAGTTTTCCTTTAGATCGACAGAAAATAATTATTCTGCCTACCGCGGTACATTGAGAAATATTCAGATAGCTCGAAGGTAAAGAATAGTTCCTATGGAGAAGATCCTCAATGAGTCCAAGATGGTCCCTAAGAGCGTCTTCTCCTCAATTACCCAAACTTGGAATGGAGTTGAAAATCAACACGATGGATGGAGAACTTATAGAGGTTGGATCATCGGAGGCCGCAAGAAAGGTAATACTGCTCCATGGATTGACGGGGACCGGTTCCGTTATTAAGCCGGTTGCCGAATATCTCCGAAGGAGTCTGGGGAATGACTATTCTTTCCTCCTTCCGACAGCATCCGTTATCAGGGTCAAACAATTTAATGGAGAACCTGTTCACGCCTGGTTCGACGTTAAAAACTGTGATTTTCGAAAAGAAGTAGATGTAGACGGTATTTTTGAATCCTCCCAGCGTATTGGCTCCATGATCAGAAGAGAGATGGCGCGAGGAATTAGTCCGGACGATATCTTTCTTGGAGGATTCTCCCAAGGAGGCGTCATCGCATTAACAGCAGCCCTTTTAGAGCCCTTTCCGACAGGCGGAGTTTTTGCTTTGTCTTCCTATCTTCCCTTAGATGAACCACTTGTCAGTCGACTTACGGATGCTTCTAAGACTATTCCGGTTTTTCAGGCTGTATCTCTTAAAGATGAGTTCATTTCCCAGGAAGCATCCGAAAGAGCCTCCTCTTTCTTAGCAAATCGAGGCAACCCCATCCAGACTAACACGTATGACATGAAACACGAAATCAGTAATAGAGAACTTGATGACGTCGCGGCGTGGATGAAATCTTTAGGTTGAAAATTTAGCAAGCTCAGAAATCCGGCATAAAAAATCCGCCGGCGAACAATCTTTGCCAGCGGCTTTGTTAACTTCAGGAGTACTTCTCTAACGGCTCCTATTATACATTTTCTTAGTGAAAATACTAGTATTCATCCTAGGGGAGCACCCCGTTTTGAATAAAATATAACTAATATGAGTTATATTCATATCGAATTTTCTAATGAGAATCTAGCGGCAATGCTTTCTTTGCCGGTGAGGGAAGATGAAATAATTCAGAAATGATTTCGTAATCAACGCTGTTTCCTTCAATGTTGTGGTGAACAAATCACAAAAAATATCCTAGGAATTACACTTAAAAATTTCGTAAGGACAACAAGTTAACAAAAGGTTACACCATTCCCAAGAAAATTTTAAAGTTCTAGCATGACCACATAATTATTAACTCAAATCCATAGGTGCAACTGAAATTTTGCGCTTCTAGATCTTCATTATTTTAAAAATCCTCAATTAAA
>OGDN01004921.1_pt1 | contig 11131 bp, 9 predicted proteins | sample 1570271 | NCBI WGS metagenome assembly OGDN01 (sample SAMEA4384481, study PRJEB24528) | human gut metagenome | reverse complement strand
GGGAGCAATGATTGAGATTGACCCACGCTATTTAACAAATATTGAAAACAAAGGGCAGCACCCAAGTTTACAGGTGTTCTATGACCTTGTATCATTACTTAATATTTCCGTTGATGAATTTTTCCTGCCTGCGTCAGATCTGGATAAAAGCACCAGAAGACGACAGTTGGAAAAGCAACTTGACAACCTTTCCGATAAGGATTTAGTTATCATGGAAAGTGTTGCTGACGGAATCATCAAGTCAAAGGAAGTGGAGGAATCGTAGTCCTCCACTTTTTAGTTCTTAAATAAAATAAGCCGATAACCCAAGAAATTCTCACTCATTCTCGGTGTTATCGGCTCTGCGTCTTAGCGTCTGGCTCTTTTACAATGGTTACTATTTGATTCTTTACATTGATTAGACTTTCTTTCCTGCATTTAGGACAATATAACGGAAAGTTTATCAATTTTGTATCTTTTCTTATTTTTATTCGTGTTTTATTACCACAAACAGGACACATTACCCATTGTTGGCTTATCATAATTTTCTCTCCTTATTTTATCCTGCTTTTTCAGATAGAAATTTCTGCTTTGTCACATCTAATTCCTTGTGTAAATGTAATGCCATAAATATTGTAATAATCGCAGAAAGTACATCTGCAATCGGTTGTACATAGAGAATACCGTTTATCCCCCAAAACATAGGCAATATCAAAATAACTGGTACAAAGCAGATACCTTGTCGGCAAGCTCCCAAAATAAATCCCGCCAATCCTTTTCCGAGTGCAAGGAATAATGATGAATACACAGTGTAAAATCCAAATAATATGAATGAAATACCGTTTATTCGTAATGACTGTGTTCCTACACGAATCATTTCTAAATCGCCTTTTGTAAATTGGGATATGATTCCCTTTGAAAAAACTGTCAATACTAATCCGTAAATGACACAAAATACAGTAGACCATATAATTGAAGTTTTTATTGCTTCATGTAATCGGTCAAATTTTTTTGCACCATAACTATATCCAGCAATCGGTTGGAATCCTTTAATGAATCCGAATACCATCAAACTTCCCATAGAAACAACTCTTGTCACAGCACCCATACCAGCAATAACAGAATCTCCGTATGGTCTTGCCTGTGTATTGACAAGTGAGATAGAAAGACTTGTCAATATCTGAAATACTAATGTCGGTATGCCAATCTTAAATATCTCTAACATAATCTCTTTTGTAAAAGTACAGTTTTTAATCTTAAAATGGTAAACACTCTTTTTTCTAAGAACGAATGTTAGATAGACCAGCGTTGAAACAATCTGTGAAATGGCGGTTGCGATTGCTGCACCTGCAACACCCATATCCAATACATAAATGAAAACTGGGTCTAAACCAATATTCAATATTGCACCTGCCATCAATGCGAGCATGGTTGTTTTTGCAGCACCCTCACTCGTTACAATATTATTCATTGTGACATTGAATACATTAAATATGCACGAAACAATATAAATGCTGGCATAAGTAATAGCATAAGGCATGATACTGTCTGTCGCTCCTAATAGTTTTAAAATAGGTTGAAGAAAAATCACGGAAAAGATAATCATAATCGCACCTACTGTAATACTACTGTATAAAGCGGTGCTTGCGACTTTATCTGCTTTTTCCTTATCTCCATTTCCTAATAATCTGGAAAGATAAGAAGCAGCACCATTTCCAAATAACAACCCCAAACCTACAACGACTTGACCGAGTGGATATACCACAGAAATTGCTCCCATCTGACTTGTTCCCAAACCACCAACAAAATATGCGTCTACCAAGTTGTAGATGGCATTTACCATCATACCAAGCATGGTAGGGATTCCCATTGCCATAAGAGCTTTGGGTATCGGAGCATTTCCTAAAAGCTCCATCTTATTGTTTTTACTGTTCACGTTAAATTCTCCTTTCACTTGACACAAAGTGTAAAATATAATACTATAATTTATAGTAATCGCAGCTGCGATATTCATACTACTATAATTTATAGTAGTTGTCAAGAAGAAACGGAGGACTATTTCATGGCAACGATTGATTTAATTGTTTTAGGTATTCTGAAAAAAAAATCGCTAAGTGCATACGATATTCAAAAATTAGTTGAATACCGCAATATATCTAAATGGGTAAAAATCAGCACACCATCAATATATAAAAAAGTAATTCAGCTAGAAGAAAAAGGATATATTACCAGTACAACAATCAAAGAGGGGAAAATGCCAGAAAAGGCAGTCTATACATTAACCGATTCTGGACACCACCAATTTGAAAAGTTAATGATGGAACTATCCTGTAAACCCATCAATATTTTTCTGGATTTCAATGCTGTCATTGTGAATCTTGATAGTTTATCCAGAGAAAATCAAAAATCTTGTCTTATCAATATTGAAAATAATGTAAAAACGCTCAAATCTTATCTTGAGGAAAATATGAATCTCAAAAAAAATGTTCCCGAAATTCCAGAAACAGGAATGGCAGTTTTGGAACAGCAATATATTCTTGCACAGGCAATCGAAACATGGATTGCGTCAATGAAAGAGCGTTTTGAATTATAGTATTACCTTGAATATAATTTGCAAGTATTCTATGACCTTGTATTTTTGCTCAATATTTTCGTTGATGAAATTTTCCTACCTGCGTCTGATCCGGTGAAAAGCACCAGAAGACGACAGTTGGAAAAACAATTTGACAATCTTTCCGATAAGAATTTAATTATCATGGTAAGTGTCGCTGACGGAATCATCAAGCCAAAGGAAGTGGAGGATAAATAATAATCCTCCACCTTGCATATTCAATCCTATCTGTTACATATCTTTTTTGCAAATCCTAGACGGGCATACCAACCATGATATGATGTATAGAATTACACTGATTATTGCAAGTATGCCAATTACCATATCAATATTTTCCTGAAGGTTCATATACTTATTGAATATTAAAACAACAGCTACAATAACGCCTGAGGTAATCATATAAGCTAATATCATTCCTATCATACTTTTTTCTTCGTCAAGCCAAAATGAACAAGGTATGCTGATACTTCCCGGAAGCAAAGAAACAATAATTGCCAAGCTGGAATACATAAGTAAGGATTCTATATCAAAGCCTTTTTGAAACCATGCACATATAATGCTGATTACTGCTCCGATTGCCAGTCCTGCAAGAGAAAGCAGTATATACATGACATATTTACTTGCTATCGTCTGCTTTCTTGATACTGGAAGTGTAACAGAAAACCTATCCCATTGAGATGATTTGTCCGTTTGGACAGTAACCGCTGATTGAAAGCTCAAAGTAACGGTAAAAATAACAATCAGTACCAAAGGGGAAATCAAAAATGACATACCTGCTCCAACAAAAACAAAAGTAAGCAGTAATATCAATAATCCTGAACGTATAATATAAAAATCTTTCAACAATAATCCTTTCATTCTACTTCCCCCTTTACATACATAAGCATAATTTCGTCAATACTTGCAGGAACAATCAAAGCCTTTGGATATTGTTTTTGAGCGGATTTCCTATCATCTACTAATATCTGCCACTCATAGTCCTGCTTTCTGTAGGTAATGATTTTGTCTTTGTCTATTTCATCAAACACGCTTGCACCGCATTTTATAATACCGTAGTTTTCCAGCAATTCATCTTTTGGTTTTGAAAACACGATTTTTCCATTATGGATAAATACAATGTAATCAGCGACTTTTTCTAAATCACTTGTAATGTGTGAAGATACCAGTATGGAGTTTTCCTCGTCCTGAATAAAATCTAAAAACATATCTAGTATTTCATCTCTCATAATTGGGTCTAATCCGCTGGTAGCTTCATCGAGTATCAACAATTTTGAATTGTGAGAAAAAGCAACCGAGATTGCATATTTCATTTTCATACCCTTAGAAAACTTTTTGATTTTCTTATTCAATGGAAGATTGAATTTTTTTAATAATTGTTCATATTTTTCTTTGTTCCAAGAACTGTATATATTTTCAAAAACTTTCCCAAGCTGTTTAGGGGTAAGCATATCAGGATAATTATTCCCGTCAAATACTACACCTATATTTTCTTTACATACAGCGTCAATATCTGTTTTTCCTAACATAGTGATAGTTCCACTGTCTTTGCTGATAAGCCCTAAAACAGCGTTGATTGTCGTACTTTTTCCAGCACCGTTTTCCCCAATCAAACCAACAATACTCCCTTGCGGAACTTTAAAGGAAATGTTGTCTAAAGTAAAGTCTTTATATTGCTTTGATACATTGCTTAACTCTAATGCAGTCTTTTCCATGCTATCACTCCTCCTCATATAACAATTCTAATAGGGATTGCAGTTTATCCAGCTTTATACCACTGACTTTCGCTATCTCGATAGCTTCTGTAAAATGATTTTCTATCTTTTTTTGCTGTTCTTCCAAATAAAAGTCCTGATTTTGAGCAGATACGAAACAGCCTTTTCCTGCTGTTGTTTCAATAAAACCGTCCGTTTGGAGTACATCGTAAGCCTTTTGTACAGTCAAAACGCTGATGTGCAAGGATTTTGCAAGTCCTCTTATGGATGGAAGTGCTTCTCCTGCTGTTAATTCTCCGCTAATAATCATAGATTTGATTTGAGATGAAATCTGTTCATAAATAGGTATGCTGGCATGATTATTTATGAAAATCTCCACTTTAACACCGCCTTTGTCTTATACTGTATTATATATACAAGTACAGTATAAGACATATATGTACTGATGTCAATATATATAACTTATTTCCTAAAAAATTGATATAGTATTTTGAAAATACTAAAAAACAGGGCTTACATTTCAAAATGCAAGCCCTAATTCTATGTTATCCTACAATCTTCCAGTTGCTATCTTTTTTTAATGTTAAGTCAAACTGTGAAATCTGTGTTGCCTTTGTCCTCTGGTCGAGATATTTCACCGATACCGATACTTTCACCTGTTCCCCATCTTTGACAAAGATAGGATTTACCAGCTCCGAGAACACATAGTCGCAATTTACAGGTTCCAGCACATTCCCCGATACATAGTAGGCAAGCTCTTTTTCTGTAGCGGTAGGGTACAGCTTGAAGAATGTTTCCAAAAACTCTGTCACTTCCTCCGTAGTGGCAGCGTCCACCGTTCCGTCTGATTCTTTGACTTTTGGTTCATAGCCAGATTTTGTTGGTATGCTGCTGATGGTCGGATTCTGTGTGATAACCAGATTCCCGTCACCATCTACATGAACTACCACCATATAAGCGGAAGTGTAACCGATAGAGGTTTCTCCCTCTGTTACCGTTTGATCTACCGAGTAGACAACGGTAAAGTCGTCCGTTCCAACCGCTTCAACCTCCCAAATCTTAACGTCCGTCACCGTAGAGCTTGTAGGTATATCCTGTCGTACCGTATCGACATTCAAATCCTGCAAGCTCTTTGTCAGATATTGGTTGATGGCTGCGGTTCGTTTCTCAATGGATTCCTGCGTGTTGCTCCAAGAATAGTAGGACTTCGCAAAGGATTTTACAAAATTCTCTATCTTGTTGGTATCGACAATTTTCTGTTCAATGACTTCTTTCTCATGTACCGTGTGCATATCAATGGCGGTGAAATTCTTATACACCCCAAAGCTGACGCTGGCAATCAGCACCAGCCATAAGGCAATTACGGTTTTCTTATGCGTGCCGACTTTCATCACAGGCACTTTCTTTTCTTTTTTAGGTTTTGATTCCTTATCCTTTTTCTTAAATAGCATAGCACCATTCCTTTCTTATTTGGTTTTCACCCGTCCAGCACCAATCAAGTGTTGCTGCCAGTACGAGCTTGTTAAATCTGCATATCCGATAGGGTCGCCAGCGTGATACATTCTGTTGTTTCCTGCATAGATTCCTACATGAGTGACATATGTTCCAGCATTATAGGTCGAGTGAAAGAACACCAAATCACCAGCCTTTGCCTGTGAAAGCGGTATGTGCTGCGTAGCGTCATACTGTGCCTGTGCGGTACGAGGTAAGCTGATACCAGCCTTTCCATAGCACCATTGAACCAATCCCGAACAATCAAAAGAAGTATTGGGATTGCTGCCGCCATACACATATTTCCAGCCTTGATATTTCAACGCTTCATTAAAGATTGCCTGTGCGGTAGCGTCACTGAAACTAGGCACAGCCAAATACTGACTGACTAATTTTACATAGAACATATTCCCGTACCTGTAACGCCAGCCGCCATTTTCTTTTATGGAAATCTCATTCTTATAGGTGACTTTGACACCGCCGGATTTATCCTTTGCGAAGCTGACCGCCAGCTCAAAGGTGTACTTTTTGCCATGACTGGAAACGTAATCAATGAAGCCGCCGCCATAGTTATAGGACTGTACCACTGTGTTGATGTCACAGCCTTTCGCTTCTGTGGATTTCAAAAGCTCCGAGAAGTATTTACACCCAGACAGAGAATTAAGCGGTAATCCTAATGATTCACTGGCTTGCATAACGTCTGTCGTGCCAGTGCCGCCGGATTCCACCTGCATAATCGCAAGCAGATAGTTCACATAGTCGGAGATTCCGTATTCCTTTGCGTACTTTTCTACGGTAGGCTGATGTTTCAAGACTTCTTGTGACAGGTTCAGTCCAGAAAAATCAAGGCTGGAAGAACCGCTTTCTTCATCATCTGCGGTCACGATAAACAGGAACAGAAGCAGACAGATAATCACTGTGAAAATCCCACCGAACACAGCGAAATGCCTTAACTTCATTTCTTGCCGCCTTTCTTACTGGTAGATTTCTTCACAGAAGATTGATTTGTGGTCTTTTTCTGAACCGTCTTTGTCTGCGACTTTCTCTGCACAGTCTGTCGTGAACCATCTGTAGCAGCTTGCGAATGTTTACTTACTGCTGATGAAATCTGTTTATCTGCCGGACGGGATTCTCTGACAACCTGTGTTCTCACATTCTCCTGTGATTTTGTCACAGGCTCTTTGGTCTTGCTTGACTGTGGCTGCTCCTTTGTCACCGTGACAGGACGCTCCTTGACATTCTGCTCTGGCTTTGAAGCTGCCGCCTGTGAATCCGATTTTACAGGAACAGGCGTTGTGGCTGGTCGCTCATGCACCGGGGCAGCTCGCTTTGTCGCTGATCCGTTGCTTTGTCGCTCCTTATACTTTGATTCCTGCTTGTCCTGTGCCTTATCTACAATCGGACGCTGCGGATTCTGTTTCTCTGACTGTGGCTGCTTTGATACCGATTTTTTATCTATAATTCCACGTTTTGAAGTGGATTGCATTTCCTGTGTCTGGCTGGATAAGCTATTATGTACTTCTGATTTTGACGAATCCTTCTTCTGGCTCATGTTATCGGATAAAGCTGGCGGCTTACTGCTACCTCCACTGTAAGGAGTGGACGTATTATGGTTTGGTCTGGTATGACCTACGCTTGACGATTTTGTATTGTCTGCTTTTTTCGTTGAAGCAGAAGCAGCCGCCGCACCAGTAACACCGCCAGCAGCACCAGCCGCAACCGTTCTTCCAATTTTACGCTCTAAGCGTCTGGCTCTGTGGCTTAGGAACATATAAGGTCTACGCATGATACGTCTGCCAACCTGCTGTGTATCGTTTGCCTGTAAGCTGAACATAGACATCAAATCTCCCAACTTCATGTAAATACCAGCAAACGTCACTATCTGCAAAAAGGCAACCATAAAGAACGGATAACCAGCAGAAATGGAATAAAACATAGTGGATATGCTGAAAGCTGTGGTGATAATCAGCGTAATGCCAGCTCTTAACATAATCGTATTGAACAGTTTTGTAAGTGCTTTTTTCGCCATGCCCTCATAAGTCGGAATCATGGACAAAATAAAGCTGACAGGCAAAAACATAGCGTAGATGATAAATAGCACCTGTGAAAATATCATCATGCCTGTGAGCAGGAATACAAAAATCGAAATACCGATATTGAAAATAAACAGGAATACGACTGTACCCAATCGGCTCATGGTCTTTGTAACACTTAAATTCGCATTATCCCTGTCCTCAATTTCATCAATAACAACGTCCTCTCTGTCGTCTGTATCTGGACTTGCCGATAACAGGCTTTCCACACGGTCAGCACCAAGTGTTTCTACATCTGATTCTCCATACTGTAAGAGCAGCCACGGTTGTTTTACCTGTATGGAAAACAGGCTGTCCCTTATCAAATCAACGCTGTCTTTGCCTTTGCTGTTGGAATCGGGCAGCACGATCTTTGTACCGAGTGACAAAGCAGAGCTGCTTATATCTGCGGAAAAGTCGTTGATTTTGCTGATATAGTTTGGGGCATAGGCAATAAAGGACGCTGACAGGATAAATACCACAAGGAAATTGACTACCGCATGAACCGCTTTTGTGGTTTCCCTCTTGATAAGTCCTGTATAAGCTACATAGATACCCATTACCAGAATGAGGATAAGCAGGAATCCCACATAAAATCCCTCACTGGAAAAGCCGCCGGAAGTAACGCCAGCTAATGTCTGAATGTTCTTCCCGATTGAGCTTGCGGTATCAGAGATAAAGTCCAGCTTGTAGGCTTCCTGTACCACATAGCCTGTCGCATTGGAGATATACAGGCTCACCGTCCAGACAAAGTTTGTGATAGCGTACAAGCCATACTGAATACTCTTTCCGATACCGTCCAGCCAGTTCCACGGTAGCCAATCCCAACTTGAATCCACATAGAAATCGAGCTGATAATTCTCTAGGGGATATTGAGAGTAAGCGTTGCTGTCGCTCACCGTGTTATCCACCAGTCCAGCCGCATGAGCCACCGTACCCGTGATTGCCAGAAACACCAGCACACCGAGAATCACACAAAGAGCGATACCGAAGAATCGTAAGATTTTTCGTTTTCTCATAGGCTTCACCTCGTTTCCTCTGTCTGTACTGGCGGTCTGGTGTCAAAGGCATGGAACAGGTCAGCGAATACAGGGTGAATCTGAATAACGCCCACACGCCCGTATAAATCTTGAAACAGGCATTGCCCGTTTTCCAAATCCCTAAGCCTTTTCTGGTTGCCCTCGTCCTCTTTGTCCACACCGAAAAATTCAAGGGTATTCTTGATTTCCTTTATGTCCGTACTTCTAAAGGCAAATTTCAAGCCAATATTGTTCTTCATCTTTTCGTCGTCCACATCACCAGAGTTTTGCGTGACAAAGTAAACAGCGGCGTTCATGGAACGTCCGGCACGAATCAACTTGTTAGACAGTGCTTTTCCCTGTGCCACCTGTAAAAACGTCCATGCTTCGTCCAAGTCCACCATTTTAAAAATGCTCCTGTCGGAATGGATAAAATCAAGGGCAAAGGTACTAATGACAATCAGCATAGCCACTGATAATAATTCCATTGTGGTGTATTCTTCAAACTTTGTGTCCTTATCCGGCAATACAAGGTCTGCCACCTGTATGATATTTAATTGCTTATCCAGACTGATTGACTGTCTGATACTTCCATCTGAAAAAAGCAGATGTGCAAAGTCATAATCGGTCATGCTCTCGATATGGTCTGCGATATTCTCTGCCACAGGAGAACCGTCTTTGCGGAGTTCATCAATGACACGCACCAAGCCACGCTGCTTGCTCTGTGTCACGGAACGGATTGCACGCCTTAATACAGGGAACTTCTCACCGTCACGACTGCTGATTCCAGTTAAAAATGTGAGTATGTCGATTGCCAGGCTTTCAGCGTCCTTTGTACGCTTCATAATCACATACGGGTCAAGAAGTCCTCTGTTCTTATCCTCACTGGTGAGGTTGACGATTTTAATTTCACTTGCTATATCGGGTAGCGTTTTCTGCCAGTTACCACGCTCTGATTTTGGGTCTACAATGACCGCTTTCCCTCCAAACAACACCGCATAATAGATAATCAGATTGTTACAGAATGACTTCCCACCGCCGAGCGAACCTAAAAACGCTGCCGCAAGAGCATTGGTGACCGAACCTTTTACGCCCTGTGCCGCAAGGCTAGGCTTCAAGTACACGTTTTTTCCTGTGTCAAGGTTGTAGCCGATATAGATACCGTCCGTTTCCCCAAGCTGCTGTGTCGCACCAAAACCAAGTCCGGCGAGAAAGTCAGAAGTGACATACTGGATATAATCATTGATATATCTTTTGCTTGACGGGATAAACTCACCATGCAACCCCAACATATCCCCGAATGGGCGTACCAGCTTCACGTTCAAATCATCATAGAAGTCTTTGACTTCATCACAGCGGCGTTTCAACTCGTCCAGAGAATCCGCAGCTACACGGATAACGTAGGATAACTTATACATGGATTCTTTTGACTGGTCGAGATTGGTTTCCAGTTCATTGACCGAATCCAGAGCGTCCATGACGTTACTTCCTGTTTCGTTGTTAGATTCCCACGCATGGTTATCCAAATCTTTCAATTCCTTTTTCTTATTACGGACTGTAGTTAAGGCTTTCTTATTTGTCACGATTTCCACATTCATAGAAGTGGAAACAGGAAATGTGAATTGCTGTTGCTGGTAATAAAATATCTCGCTTGACGGGAAATCCAGCTCGCCCACGATATTGTTAATCGTGAAGTAGGCAACAAAAGTTGTCTGATCTTCACGCTCAATCTTTAGGTATCGCTGGTTTTCCTCTATCATGCAGCGTGTTGGACGGATAAGGTCATATCGCTTTACCAGCGTTTCACGTTTTAACTTTTTTATCGGGAGGTCATAACTGTAATCACTGTAGGCAACGCCAGTATTTCCGTAGATATGCTCCAAGAGATAGCCGAAGTCGTTTTTATCCAGCCTGCGGAACTGAAAGCGGCGTGAGATTTTGCTTTCCAAGAGCTTTTCCATCTTTAGGAAACGGTTGATTTCATCATTGCTCATGGAAACGAAGTCACCCATGAGCTTGTGATTGACTTCATAGATAAAATCCATAAAAGTCATAGCTGCTGATTTTCGCATAGCTTTCAGATTGATTTCTTCCTCATTGACTAATAACTTGAAACCAAGAAAAAAGCGGTAGTCAATCTGGTTCTCGCCAATCATCTCAACCAACGCTTCTGTCTGTTCGTCTACCTTTTTACAGGCGATTTCTTTCAACCTGCCTGTGATTCCTTTTTTGGAACGCTCCTGTACC
>OGDN01004912.1_pt1 | contig 11164 bp, 16 predicted proteins | sample 1570271 | NCBI WGS metagenome assembly OGDN01 (sample SAMEA4384481, study PRJEB24528) | human gut metagenome | reverse complement strand
TTTACGACTGGATTGACGCCTATCTGCACGATCCGGAGTTGGACATCGTCTGGAATTCCTGGCTGACACAGCCCGAGGCGCGCCTGGACAAGGCGGTCTATTCCTATAATACCGGCCTGCTGTTGCAGGGCGCCGTCGCGTTGTACCGCTATACGGGGGATACGGCCTACCTCGACAACGCCCGCCGCCTGGCCGAGGGGGCCCGCAGATTCTATTTGCAGGAAACGCACGCCGGACAGCCCGCAAACCGCGACCTGCCGTGGTTCTACCTGGTGTTGTTCCGGGGATACCACGACCTTTACAACCTCGACGGCGATTCGAAGTACGTCGACATTTTCATTCGCTGGATGGACTGGGCCCGGGAAAATGCACGCGACAGGGCCGGCTTGTTTTACAACGACTGGTCAGGCAGCAGCGACGAAGCCAACACGCCCAAGTGGCTTTTGGACGAGTCCTGTATCCCCGAGTTCTTTGTCCGTGCGGCGATGATTCGCGGGGAAGTGCCGTCTGCCCGCCCGGCGCAGTAGAGCGGAATGCATGCCGGCTGATTTCGCCGGCAGGTAAAAGTGTCTGGTAATCCTCGATTATCAGGCACTCTTTTTTTACATTTTTTCAAGGTGTCGTCCGGTTTACAAAGTGTCGTCCTGCAGCTCCGCCGGTTGAGCGAACAGCCAATCTACGCTGTGCGACCAGCCGAAGAGGCTGAAAATCGGCAAGTCTGCGGACTGGATTCAGGGTATTTTCGACGTGTCATTGTAATGTAAGTGAATTATTTTTCCAATGTTCTGATTATTAGTGCTATATGGTGGTCTTGTAAGGTTGTTGCAGCTTGGCGTTTCGGGATTTATCTGCTAACTTTGAAATACACGTCGGCTGATAAACCTATGGAAAAGATGTCGCTCAAGAAAGGGATAATCTGCATCCTCATTTTGCTTTGCGGATTCCCATTGCATCCGGCCGACGGCCAACAGGCCGGCCGGGCGCTGGACCCTGTGCAGGTCGAATCCCGCAGCCTGCATTACCGGCAGGCGTATCTCGAAATGGCGGATATGCTCGACGGGAAAATCCCCTTGAGCATAAAACGTGCGGTCTTCCTTGCGGAGTGGGCCTATCTCGACGGCGAGCTCGATTACGATGCTTATTGCCTCGGCATCGATACGGCTGTCGCGTTTCTGCAAAGGTTCATTGCTTCAAACGGACTTGAACAGTACAAGACCGGAAAGAACCTGGCGCTCACGGAATACTTTTTCCGTCCTTATTCCGGGAACGGACATAAACCCTTCACCTACGATTTCGACGATACCGGGGGCCAAGCCGATTTTACGAAACAGTTCGTAACCAAAGTCATGCGGACGCACAGCGGGCAGTGCCGTTCCCTGCCGATGTACTACAAAGTGTTGGCCGAAACCCTCGGAGCCGAAGCATATATAGCGTATGCCCCTGCCCATGTTTTTATCCGCTACCGGAACGAGGATAAGATGTATCCCGAAGAGTGGGTGAACGTGGAACTTACCACGCACCAGATCACCCCGGAGTTCTTTTACAGGGAGCATTTCGAAATCAGCGACAAGGCCATCGCGAACAAGATCTATCTTACTCCTCTGACGGATCGGGAAACCGTTGCGGCGCAGCTTGCCGACCTCGCGTTCGGATATTGGAACAAATTCAAATGTTACGACGCATTCACCCGGTGCTGCACGGAGAAATCCCTGGAATTCTATTCGCAGCACCCCAAAGCGTGCATTATTCTGGGCAAGTCGCTCGATGCGGCCCTTGTAAAACATCTGAAGGAAAACGGGTATAAGGAGGACGCTTATGCCCGGCAGATCGAAGCGCAATCGGCCGCTCTTCACGAAAAGCTGCAAGCATTGGGCTGGGAAGCTATGAGTGAGGAGTTGTATGACAAACTCGAAAAAGGCAACGAAGAGGGGATGAAAATGCAGGAAGCAACCACCAAATAACCTGCCGATACAATAGTCCTTAAAATTATACGATTATGAAACCTAAACTTTTGACTTTTGCGATTTGCATTGTTGCATTATTTTCAGTAGATTTGACCTACGGGTATCATCCGATTTCGCCGTATGCGTATTGTGCCAATAATCCGATTCGATTTGTCGATCCGGATGGGGAAGATGTATGGGAATTTGACAATAAAGGAAATATTGTCAACCATATTGAAACAGATAAAATCGATGCTTTTTATATGGTGAAACAAGTAGACGGCGAATGGCAGCGCACGGGACATGGACTGGAATATGAATATGGGACTATTGAAGCTCAAAAAACCTACACATATTCTCCCGACGGTGTTGCAGTAGGTTCTTATGATGTTTTTCAGGTGAGAGGCGATGACAATGGAACGGCGTTATTCAATTTCATGGCGGATCATATTACCGGGAGTGAGAGCCAGGTCGAAATTGGCCAGATTATGACCGGGATAGAAGGCGACAAAGGATTGAATTTTATCACTACTTCGCATACTGCACGCCAAGAGGCTGCCATCCCCAATTTGATTAATGGACAAGTGGGAGCTGGATATACAGTACGGGAAATTAATCACAGTCATCCGAATAATCCATTCCCGTCAGGTTTAAGTAATATGACAGGGGATATGGGCGCATCGATTTATCTCACCAATGAATATAGAAAAGTCGGCTGGAATATACCTCGTTTCCATATTTATCATGTCCCGACACAACAAAAGATACCATTCGGCCCAAGAACGAAAAGAGCCGACTTTAATAAATATAGGCGATGAAAAAGTTCCTTTGTATATTGGCACTATTGACGTATAGCGGAGAATTGCCGGCCCAGGTCGGTGGGAAACATAATCCCATGATGGAAACAGTGCAATATTCCTTGCCTGTTTTGGCGGTTGTGGATTCGACATTTTTAGTCGGATTGGATTCGGTGTTGCAGAAATCATGTGAGCCGGATGTAAATTACAACGAATATAAATATTTCAGAGTAAGCATAAAACCGATTGAAAACGGAACGGATTTTTTTGTCGAATTAAGCAAATACCCCGGTCGGAAAAGAAACACAACAGCAGGTTGTTTTACCCATAACAACCGGATTTTCATTGTGTCCGGCAATATACCAGAGGGAATGTTTGATAAAACCGCAGAAACAAAATCTTTTTCTTATAGAGATTATGTACAACCATCAATTTTCTCGCTTGAAGATGATATTCCGACTTGGATATTCCAAATAAAAAATGGACGGATTTATTCCGAACATCCGAATTATCAATAATCTCGGAGCCCGTCTCGGCAGTATTTCTTTTAAGGCTGACAAATTATTGTCAGCCTTTTTTGATTTTATTCTATCCAGTCAGCTCAAGGCTTTGTACCAACAGGGCGCTGTTCCATGACAGGTTCTATGATGCCTTCGTCAAAAGGGTACCCATAGTTGAACTTTTGCCGAACCGCCCATGCCGTCATTTCTTCTTCGGGATATACCGTGAGTAGAGCGGTGCGGCTTCCTTAGAAACAATCGCCGGATCGAGCCATAAACGCTCCTGCTCCGAGGTGAGTATCTTCGGCATCTGGAAGGGATTACTGCCGCCGTTGTGGATCTTCCGCATCATGGCGTTGGCCTCAGTAGTTATCAAGACGAACGACGCACTTTCTCTCCGGTCTGGGGATTCGTCCATTCGTCCCGAAGCCCGGCGAACGAGAAAATTTCCTTGTCTTTCAATCTACGCTGTGCGACCAGTCGAAGAGGCTGAAAATCGGCTTGTCTTAAGACCGGAAAGAACCTGGCGCTGACGGAATACTTTTTCCGGCCCTATTCCGGAAACGGGCATAACCCCTTCACCTACGATTTCGACGATACCGGGGGCCAAGCCGATTTTACGAAACAGTTCGTAACCAAAGTCATGCGGACGCACAGCGGGCAGTGCCGTTCCCTGCCGATGTACTACAAAGTGTTGGCCGAAACCCTCGGAGCCGAAGCATATATAGCGTATGCCCCTGCCCATGTTTTTATCCGCTACCGGAACGAGGATAAGATGTATCCCGAAGAGTGGGTGAACGTGGAACTTACCACGCACCAGATCACCCCGGAGTTCTTTTACAGGGAGCATTTCGAAATCAGCGACAAGGCCATCGCGAACAAGATCTATCTTACTCCTCTGACGGATCGGGAAACCGTTGCGGCGCAGCTTGCCGACCTCGCGTTCGGATATTGGAACAAATTCAAATGTTACGACGCATTCACCCGGTGCTGCACGGAGAAATCCCTGGAATTCTATTCGCAGCACCCCAAAGCGTGCATTATTCTGGGCAAGTCGCTCGATGCGGCCCTTGTAAAACATCTGAAGGAAAACGGGTATAAGGAGGACGCTTATGCCCGGCAGATCGAAGCGCAATCGGCCGCTCTTCACGAAAAGCTGCAAGCATTGGGCTGGGAAGCTATGAGTGAGGAGTTGTATGACAAACTCGAAAAAGGCAACGAAGAGGGGATGAAAATGCAGGAAGCAACCACCAAATAACCTGCCGATACAATAGTCCTTAAAATTATACGATTATGAAACCTAAACTTTTGACTTTTGCGATTTGCATTGTTGCATTATTTTCAGTAGATTTGACCTACGGGTATCATCCGATTTCGCCGTATGCGTATTGTGCCAATAATCCAATAAAGTATATTGATTCAGATGGACGGGATGGAATGCTTTCAGGTGCAGGTACAAAAGATGATCCATACGTAATAAAGCCAATTATTATTACGAGAATGGATCATTGTCTCAAGTCAGATTAAGGGATTGAATGGCGCTATAGACTCGTATAACAACAATGGAAAAGCAAGAACTGTAAAAGGCGCAGATGGTAATAAGATTTATGTGAAATATGATTTTACTGCGCAAGGAGTAGATGATGTCGGTGCGGCAGTAACAGGAGATATATTTACGAAAGATTCGGATGGACAGGCTATATCATTGGGAAATCGTTTAGGAACTTCGCCTAATGCAGGCGGAAATGGAGAGGAATTCGGATCGGCTAATGGATGGAGAGTAGATATAAATTCGGCGAATATAAATGAAGCGGAAAGCGGAGGGCAATCCGGTTACAGTGTTATAAAGGGAACTTATATTCATGAAATAGGCCATAATTTAGGTTTGGATCATCAACACAATACTAAAATTATGAGTCTGTTGAACGTTGTGAATATTGTAAACCGAATGGGGCCTTCTACTACAATATATACATATCCTTCTGTGGACAACAATGGTGTCGGTATAATGATAAACAATGTCAATAAGCCTCGCGTGGGAAGTTTGGGGGTAATAAGAACTAAATAGAGTTAAACGGATGAAAAAGACAGCACTGACATTAATTATTCTTTTGACTTGCTTTGTTTATGCTGTAGGTCAGGATTTTGTTTCTGTGAAAGGATACCAGATAAACCGATATTTAAAATCAGAAATAGAGTCCAAATTTCAGAATGAAATATTGCAAAAACACGGAGAAACGTATGAAAGAGCTGTGGATTACACGCTACAACAATATTTTTTCACGACAGAAATTGATTCCCGAATTAAACTATTAGATGCAGATATAATTTATAAATTACTGGCAAGTAATCCTGACTATTTTAATATAGAGGTATTTAAGCATCCGCCCTATGCGGGAAATATAAAAAAAATATTGGCAGAAAACGAATTGCTGGCTTTGGCCCCTGATTGTATGCTACCTCAATTTCCACCTGTTTATTACATTATAGATGGGGATGATAAATATGTTTATACGATATGCTATATTGTGGGTGAAGCTCTTCGTATAAAGGTCGATAATAATTATCTGGATTCACGAAATAATATAACTCAGGCGATTGAATGAGATGTGACAAACATTTCGAAAGCGATTCCATCCTTTTATATTTATATATTGTACCATTATGATAACATATTTTATGATAAAATACTACAGGGATTTGTCAAGTATAATTATAGCTGCGGCCCGACAGGGAAAGATGATGCACGAATTGCGGGAACAATATGGCAAAGTTATATCAGGAGTTCCGTCGGGCAGTAGTAATATGTACTGGCATAAACACGAACGGGCGATAGGTTGGGAAAACGCTGTGAACAGGAATACCCGTCTGATAGATGGGGTACAGTCAAGGAATGTAATAATTCAATCGTACCAGTTGCCAAATGGAACCGTAAACAGACTGCTTGTTAGAACAGAAATACCGATAATAAAAGTCACACCTTATGGGAGCCGTTAAAAAATTATTTCTGATAGTGCTGTGCTTGAACAGCCTGTCGTGTTCAAAATGTAAGGAAGATAAGGCTTTCAAGGCCGAGTTTCAGAATTGCCTTGAAATTGTGGATTTAGTTTTTAGTGACGGTTATTATTGCGATGATGGAACCCGAATGCACGCCTTTGAATGTCTTATCGCCATTACCGGTTACGAAGGCCGTGTCGATCTTTTCGCTAATACCCCAGCTACCTATACTTATTATTCTAACGATTGCGATGAGGATTTAGAGGGTGAGGATCTGAAGAAATGGAAACAATGGTATAAGGCAAACAAATGCTCTTTTACCCTTGCAAAGGCCGATTCCCTGATTGCGCAATATAGAGAAGTCATCGGCGATCCGGAATTGACATGGCCTGTGCGGGACAGTGTCAAAGTTTTTGAGCTTTAGTCCCGACTGCTCTTTGCAGGTATATTTATCCTCGGCTTGTTACCCGGAAGCGATATCGGATTTTATAAAACTACTTACAATTTTATCAAAAAGAATATCTCGATGTTCCGGTTTATAGACATGCCCGACGAGCATTGGAACATGCAACATTTCTTTAGGGTTTCAATGCCGCTGATTCATACGGATACAATATTGCTACTGACGATATGATGAACAGATTTCCCCAAGGGCTATATCCTCGTATCAGAAAAACAAAGCCGGATTTAGCTATGTCAGCACCTCTGGAGATACATCTGCAACACATTACATAGAAGTTTATATCGACAAAGATCAAAATATAAATTATAGATTTTACGACAATGAAAAAGACTACCGAAATGCTGTGTCCAACTGGTAAGAAGACGCGTATTTTTATTTGGGCCGTAATTATTCTGTCATGCTTGTATATAGTGATTGATCCGATTAACCGATATTTCCAGGAGGGTATATTGGGTTTGGTCAGTTATAAATCATATCTTTACTCTGCACAGGATATGTTTTTTGCTCTGTGTGCTGTAATCGGACTGCTGAATCTTACAAAGTATCCTCCTCTGGGGTGGACATTGGCAAATATAGCTATTGCGGGGTTTATTGTTTTCCCAATCTATTGTCTTTGTGCGGGAGTGTTATTCCGAACCAATCTCATGGATTTATTGTGCATCATGCCCATTCTTTCAGTCATCTTACTATTCGTCATAAATAAAAAAGGGTGCAGACCTGAATACTGGTATTTTTATTTGCCGTTAATCTTCATTTTGACACTTGGTGAAATTATATTTATCGTGTACGCCAGCCGAAATTATCTCTTGATGGGTTGAAAATGGACATAACGTGAATAATCATTGATAAAGGATCGGTAAGAAATTTTCTATGGTAATTCGAAAGACCGGGATGAAAACATTCCGGTCTTTATTAATATCCACCCAAACTATTTATAGTGAACTTACCAAGCCTAAACTTTTGACCTCAGTGATTTGCATTGTCGCATTATTTTCAGTAGATTTGACCTATGGGTATCATCCGATTTCACCCGAACAAATGGGATTTACACGCGAAAACGAGATTGCTTTTATCCATTCGTATCCCGGGAATTATAAATCGGTAACAGGTCCGTTTAGTGAGCATAGCAGTATGGGGTCGCTGCCCGGTGGGAGAATAATACAACCGTCCGACTCTTGGAATGTTTACAATAACTCCGACCGTTATCCGGGCAACAGGAACTCATTCGTGTATTTTCCGAATTCCGGGAATATTCACCATGTACGGGGAGTGCGGGCGCCTGCGTTAATACGAAATGTGAGAAACCACAATAACAATGGACGGAGACTATTTTGGGGAACACTTAATGGCAGATAATCTATGAAAAAAATCGTTTTTTTATTGACTGTGTTAGTACTTTTTGCAGGATGTAAACACAGGAAAGCTATTCGAGAGGAAGATGAAACACCACAAAATAGTGAGGAATCTTTTGTTTTGCATCCCACAATAATGGCTGCTATTAAGGAATTTGGATTGAGTAACCATACGGACAGAATCTTTGCAGTTTATTTTACCGATACGAATGACGGATTTACCATGTTGAAGCAAGATACGCTTATCTATCTGTCATTTTTGGAAGAAGAACCCTTAATTGATGCAAATTACAAAGGTATATTGGATGTAGATTCCCTTTCGGTTGTAATTTTTGATAAAAACAGTTGTGGAAATAATTTTTATGATTCGACAAAACTTTCCCTTGTACCATTGAGTGACCTGAATAAAATCCCCGAGCACGAAATCAAACCTGTTGTCGCTTGGGGAGTACAGGCGGATAGTATAATAAGATGGGTCGCTCCATAATGCTGGAGTGATGCAAAATGGGGAAACTCAAAAGATTTTAGAAGATATAAATGCTGGCTGATGAGCAATCGTGGGTGTCGAATCCTGGCCCGTCCATGCAGGAGTTCAATATGTTCAGGGCACAACATGCAGGTCAGGTCAGCGGATATAAAGGACGCGGTTCAAATACAAAAGCAGCATGGAACGCTTATCTCAAGACATATGGATATAAATAAAACCCCCAAGAGCATCACTTTATTTTTTTTCGTATCGTTATTGACGGTATTTGGTTGCCGGCCAAAAGACTACGAATATGTAAGGGCGTATGTGTATGAAACGAAGACCTATCCGTTAAGGGATAACTATTTCAAGATGAATATCAGCTATGAGTTCGAGTATAAAGGTGATACGATAAGAGGAGTTTACTCCACGCATAAATTGCCTGTTGCGCAGAAAGGTGATAGCCTGGTACTGAAATATCCCATTGGTAAGCCCGAAAACAATAAGGTCGTAAATGTTGTGAAAGTTATAAAAGGCAGCATTCGGTTTTAGGACTTTTCTATATTATGCAAGGTCTATTTTATCCCAGAATGAGAGATGGAAAACTATCAGTCTTTTCCTCCGATAATTTGGCTCCAATCCGTAGTGGTTTTGCCTGATAAGTGCGGTCGATTCCTCTTGAATTGCTATACTGTTTTTTTTGTTAATCCTTATTTTGATACTTAATGAAGTTATATTTATCGTTTCAGCCAGCCGAAATTATCGCTTGATGGGTTGAAAATGGACATAACGTGAATATTCATTGATAAAGGATCGGTAAGAAATTTTCTATGGTAATTCGAAAGACCGGGATGAAAACATTCCGGTCTTTATTTATATCCACCCAGACTATTTATAGTGAACTTACCAAGCCTAAACTTTTGACCTCAGCGATTTGCATTGTCGCATTATTTTCATTAGATTTGACTTACGGGCCTCATCCGATTTCGCCGTATGCGTATTGTATGGGAAATCCTATTCGATTTGTCGAGCCCGATGGAAGACGACCCGATATTGCTTTCTCATCTCGAAATGCTGCAGCCTTAAATTGGGGAAATTATTGCAATGGGAAATCCATATTAACCGGAAAAGAAATGGGATCTTCAATATATGTCGATATAAGGAATAATAAAACTGTCTATATATATACTGATGCCGCAATAGGTGGCAAAGCTGGGGTTACACTGAGTGTCGCTCCTGATGGAAAAACGAGCCCAAACAACGAGAGAACAAAATAAAAAACCGGAATTACGATCCCCGATACTTGAGTCTACAATTATTTGGTTTTTTAAATATTAAAATTATGATTCGTTACCGTTATGTGATGATGCTGGGAAGTCTTTTATGTGTGAGTTGCAACATGAAAACACTTCCCAAGACCGCTCATGAAAAGTCTAATTCTCTCGATTATGTTGTAAATGAGAGACTCTCTTTGAAAGACTATTCGAATGTGCAGGGATATTTCCCGTCAGGAGGACTAATATCTACGGCAGAGTTGGCATTTCAAATCGCCGAGCCTGTATTTATCAATCTATACGGCAGAGATATCATAGAAGCTGAAAAGCCGTTTTCTATTAATATAGAAAATGATATATGGATGATAGAGGGGACTCTGAAAGAAAATATTGACGGAGGTGTCGCGTATATGGAAATTGACAAAAACAATGGGGCGATCTTGAAGGTCATCCATACAAAATGATCAAGGCGATCCGGATGGTCTGGAATACCGCGTTTCGTTCCATGGAGAGGGCGCGCGGGAATTATTTGAACAAATTTACAATAGCGGGTTTAACGGACAGTTTAAAGTGACATTGACAGCTACCGATACGAAGGGAGTGTATAAGGTCGGACTGGAAGCCACAATGGGCGGCAGTGATTTGAGTAAGCTGTCCGAGGGTGCGCAAAGTTTTTACAGGGGCACAAAGAACGTTGTATTTTGTTGGGTAGCTATCAATAATTTATGAAGTCTCATCTCAAAAAACAACTCATAAAGTGTCATTGTTTCATCTGTATGCGTCGGGTACCAGAACCCGCGAGAGCTGCGATTTGATAGAAGAGTAGTTAACGAGCGAAAACCTGCTCGTTTTCCTCCTTGCCACTCCCCAGAGCGTCCAAACCCGCTCTGTCCTCGCGAGCAACGTCGGTTTGACAATAAGATCTCGCAGATACGATCTCGGCCATTCCCGACCGGGTTCTTCCGGAGTTGCAGAGCTGGCTCAAGGCCTGGTCGGATTCCCATCAACTGAAGAAGATTAAGGCAGATCGAAAAATTCGTGTCGTAAATATAAGGGAGGTGTTTAGTTATACTAACCAATTGCGAATACACTTCTTTTTGATCATATATTATATGCCACAGAACAAATTCGCACTCGCTCGTTACAGCGTCATCGACGCTATGTTGCGGCGCAACGACTATGTCAAGACCTCTTCTATCGTAAAGAAATGCATCGAAAGCACTGGATACAAGGTTTCTGCACGCACGATACAATTGGATATTGAGGCTATGCGTTATGACCCTTTTTTAGGATATAACGCTCCCATATCATACAACTCCCGTCATAAAGCATATTACTATGAAGACCGTAGTTACATGCTTTATCCTTTTAC
>OGDN01004906.1_pt1 | contig 11181 bp, 7 predicted proteins | sample 1570271 | NCBI WGS metagenome assembly OGDN01 (sample SAMEA4384481, study PRJEB24528) | human gut metagenome | reverse complement strand
CAGGAGCAGGAAGCGCTGATAACACTGTGGCGGAAAATACAGAAGACGGGGAGAATGCGGACAGAGAAAATGCCGAACCGGATAATGTAAATAGTGCGGTGGCAGTTGATGCCTCCCAGACTTCTTATGAAGTAATAGAAAAAATAGGACCGGAAGGCATGGATGAGGCATTGAATATACGTCTTAGCATTTATGCGGCATATCTCCGGAACTTAAATTGGTTTGGGCATCCGGACGCAGAAGGGCATTATCAGTTTGCAGATATAGATTATTTTTCCTGGCATGCGCAGAATGTATGGCTTCAAATGGCATTCTCCTATGGGATTCCTTCGGGCATCCTGTTTCTGATACTTACAGTGTTGCTTTTCAGGAAAAACTTTGGAATTCTGAAAAATGCGGGAAATGTACCCTATAAGATAATTCCATTTTTTATCTGTCTGCTTTTCTTTGTGTACGGGTTGATGGAACTGGACTGGAATGTGGGGCAATATCCGCTGATATTACTTTTTATCACCCAGCATCCGCAGATACGGGAACAGCAGGAATCAAATTAAGATAGCATGGCAATAATGGATTTTAAAACAGAATATAAAAATACTCCATAAAAATTGCCTTTTGAACAAGGATATGCTATGATAATTTCATGTCTGTTTCTTGAGCAGAAAGGACGAAAGGGAGAAAGTTATGTTGAATAATAAGTCAATTCTGATAACCGGTGGTACCGGAAGCTTTGGTAAGGCATTTACAAAATATGTATTGGAGCATTATGAGCCGAAAAAAATTATTATATATTCCAGAGATGAGTTTAAGCAGTTTATTATGCAGAATGAATTTAAGGAGTACAAGGATAAGCTTCGTTTCTTTATTGGCGATGTGCGGGATAAGGAAAGGCTGAGAAGGGCTTTTGAGGGCGTGGATTATGTTGTACATGCGGCAGCGTTAAAGCAGGTACCGGCGTGTGAGTATAATCCGGCGGAAGCGATTAAGACGAATATAAACGGAGCACAGAATGTAATTGATGCGGCTCTGGATACGGGTGTAAAAAAGGTTGTGGCGCTTTCCACGGATAAGGCAGTGAACCCGGTCAATCTGTATGGTGGGACAAAGCTGGTATCGGACAAGCTGTTTATTGCGGCAAACGCATACGCAGGCAGCAAGGATATCTGTTTTTCCATTGTCAGATATGGCAATGTGGCAGGCAGCCGCGGTTCCGTTATTCCTTTCTTCCACAATATTATTAAAAACGGCGGTACAGAGCTGCCGATTACAGATTATCGGATGACCCGTTTCTGGATTAGCCTGCAACAGGGAGTGGAACTGGTGATTAAGGCTTTGGAGGAAGCAAAGGGCGGAGAAACTTTCATATCCAAGATTCCTTCTTTTAAGATTACAGATTTGGCAGAGGCGATGCTGCCGGGATGCAAGATGCCGGAGGTTGGAATCCGTGAGGGTGAAAAGCTTCATGAGATTATGGTTACAGTAGAGGATTCTCTGACCACCTATGAATATGAGAAGCATTTTATTGTATATCCTCAGATGGTCTGGAGCGAGAGTCGGAAGGCAAAGCCTACCGGAAAGAAGGTACCGGAAGGGTTCTCCTATAGTTCCGGAAATAATACCGAATGGCTGACGGTAGAGCAGATTCGGGAATTGCTTCATACAGTTGATTTGGAAAAGTAAAGAACAAAAGGAAGGCTCCCTTGGAGAAGATTGCCAGACAATCGGCTTTGAGGGGGTTTTTTTGACAGGTAAAAGCAGGATGAGATGGGATTATTTGTTTTACAGGCAGATTTTAGCCAGAGGAAGAGAATATTTTCGGTCTGGTAAGGTGCAGGACTTAAAGCATACTGGAGCCCGATATGAGGCGGATGTAGTTGGAACGAAGGACTATCATGTGACAGTATATCTCGGCGACCGGGTGCATCCGCAGCTTTCCTGCAATTGTCCTTATGCCGGGGATGGACATTATTGTAAGCATATGGCAGCAGTCCTTTTTGCAGTGGAAGAGGAAGAAAATATGCCGGATGTCAGGATGCGTGCAGTGGAAAAATTCAATGGAAGGGTCTATCCTTTTGCAAACAGAGAGCGGGAAGGGGCTTTGCAGGAGGAGTATGCCTATTTTGATTTGGCAGAAATAACAAAGAATATACTTATTTATGAGGATGTTTATGAAGAAGCGAAAAAGCTGGTAGCAGAGGGCAGACTTGTTCTGGAAGCAGTGGAAACGGGTTATACGATTGCAACAGGAACGAGGGAAATGACAGGCGTTGCAAGAGGGTATCTGCATGGGAAAAACAGAAGAGGAGAGAAAATAGAAGACGAAATAGAGATTCATTTTAAAAAGGATGGAATTATCAGTGCTATCTGTATGGCAGAGGGACGCCGCTTATACGAAGGAAATGCCAAAGTGTGTGCTCATGTTCTGGGAATCCTGCTTCTTTTGCAGGAAAGGCTGAGAATAGAAGCAATCGGCGATGCCACGGATGTTTATGCCAGCCAGATGTTTGAAAGGTACAGGAACAGCAGGGCATGGCGGAATACAGGGGAATATACGGGAATGGTGGAGCTGGAGCCGGTTCTGGAACGGAAGCAGGAAGAACTTCAGGTGGGCTTTCGTATTGGCAAGGAGAAAAAATATCTGCTGAAAAGTTTGCCGGAGTTTGTGGAGAGTGTTGAAACAAAGGGCAAATTTGTTCTGGGGAAAAATAACCAGCTGGATTTTGCAACAGACAGATTCTCGGAAAAATCAGGAGAGTATTACGCTTTTATCCGGGAAGCGGTGCTTGGGGAGAAACGGAGAGGAGAGTATGTCCGGGAAACCAGACGGCAGTACCGGGAGAGCGGGGAGGAAACCATCAGGGGGCGCATGGCGTTGTATGGGCAGCGTCTGGATGAGTTTTTTGAAATTGCAGAGGATGAAAAAATTGGATATGCAGACAAAAGCGGATACCAGACGGTAAAAAAGGTGATTGGTTTCGGGGAAGGGAATTTCAGACCGAAGCTGGTGATTGCCAGAGAAGTGGATGACCTTGGAGTTTTTCAGGGGGTTCGGATGACAGGTATCCTTCCGGAATGGATGCAGGGAATACAATACAGATATTATTTCGAGGGGGAACAGCTTCTGCGGCTTTCCGGGGAATGTGAAGAAGCGTTGCAGCCGCTTCTGGAGATGGCTGTTTCCGGGAAAATTTCCATGAAAATAGGCAGAAAGCGGTTGTCAGAATTTTATTACCGGGTATTGCCGACCCTTCGGGAGTATGCAGACATTGAAGAGAAGGATGCAAGGACGGTACAAAGGTATCTGCCGCCGGAGGTACAGTTTGTGTTTTATCTGGATGCAGAATTCAGAAATGTAAGCTGCCAGGTAAAGGCGCGGTACGGCGAGGATGAATATGATGTGATGGACTGGCTGATGCCGGACAGAAAAAAAGAGATTTTCCGGGATAAAGAGCGGGAAAATGAGGCATTGGAGTGTGTTCAGAAATTTTTTCCGGAACAGGATATGGAAAAGCAGTATTTTCATTGCGCTAATGATGCAGACAGAGTTTACAGGCTGCTGGATGGCGGTGTTGCGGATTTGATGAGAATCGGGGAAGTGCAAAGCACGGATGCCTTCCGGAATATGAATATCAGAAAGCGGATTCCTGTTAGTCTGGGAGTATCGGTAAGCAGCGGGCTGATGAATCTGGAAATCAGTTCCACGGAATTATCCCAGGAGGAATTGCTGGACATTCTTTCCCAGTATCGGAGAAAAAAGAAATTTTTCCGGTTGAAGAACGGGGATTTCTTGAAGCTGGAAGACCAGAATATGAGTGAACTGGTGACAATGCTGGATACGCTTCATATTTCCTCAAAGGATTTTGCAGCAGGGAAAATACAGATTCCCCTGTACCGGGCGCTTTATCTGGACAGGATGCTGGAAAATCTGGAGGGAGTCTATACAGACCGGGATGGGGCATTCCGCAGGCTTGTGAAGAATTTTAAGGCAGTGGAGGATGCAGATTATACATTGCCGGAATCGCTGCGCCCAGTTTTAAGAAAATATCAGAAATATGGATATCGCTGGCTCAGAACGCTGGAGAGCAGCAGCTTTGGCGGCATTTTGGCGGATGACATGGGGCTTGGGAAAACCCTGCAGGTAATTGCTGTGTTGCTGGCAGCTCATGAGGAAGGAAAAACGATGCCCTCTCTTATTGTAACACCGGCATCTCTGGTATATAACTGGCAGGAGGAGTTCGCGCAGTTTGCACCGCAGCTGCGGGTTGGCGTAGTTGCAGGAAATCAGCAAAAGAGGCAGGAATGTTTGCAGCAATATCAGGATTTTGATGTGCTGGTAACGTCCTATGACCTGTTAAAGCGGGATATTTCAGAATATGAGGACAGGGAATTTGCTTATCAGGTGATTGATGAAGCACAATATATCAAGAATCATACGACAGCGGCTTCTAAGGCGGTTAAGGTAATCCGCGCGCGGGTCAAATATGCGCTGACAGGTACGCCCATAGAAAACAGACTGAGCGAGCTTTGGAGCATCTTTGATTATCTGATGCCGGGATTCTTATATGGGTATGAAACCTTTAAGAAGGAAATCGAAACCCCGATTGTGAAAAACAAGGATGCGGAGGCGACGGAGAGGCTGAAAAGACTGGTGTCCCCCTTCATCCTGCGCAGACTGAAAAAGGATGTATTGCGGGATTTGCCGGAAAAGCTGGAAGAAATTTACTATGCAAAAATGGAAGAAACACAGCAGCAGCTTTATGACGCCCAGATTGTGCATATGAAGCAGCTCTTAAAGGGGCAGTCAGAGGAAAATTATCGGAAGAATAAATTACAGATACTTGCGGAAATGATGAAATTACGGCAGATTTGCTGTGACCCGTCTTTGTTTTTGGAAAATTATAACGGGGAATCGGCAAAGCGGGAAACCTGTATGGAGCTGATTCAGAGCGCCATGGAGGGGGAGCATAAGATTTTGCTGTTTTCGCAGTTTACGTCTATGCTGGAGCTCCTGGAAAAGGAGCTGGCGGACAGAGAAATTCCCTATTATAAGATTACCGGGGAAACCGGAAAAGAGAAACGGATGGAACTGGTAAAGGCATTTAACAGTGATGCTACACCGGTATTTCTGATTTCACTGAAAGCCGGTGGTACAGGGTTAAACCTTACCGGGGCAGATATTGTAATTCATTATGACCCATGGTGGAATCTTGCGGTACAGAATCAGGCAACAGACAGGGCACACCGAATCGGTCAGACGAAGGTAGTATCTGTTTATAAACTGATTATGAAAAATTCAATAGAAGAAAAAATTCTTCATATGCAGGAGGAAAAAAAGAATCTTGCGGATGAAATCTTAAGCGGTGAAACAGGCGGAATTGTCAATATGACAAAGGAAGAACTGTTGGAGCTGCTGAATGAGTGAAAGGGCAGTTCGGATACTTTCTTTGGGGGAAGTGATTGAAACTGCCCTTTCAATTTAGGTAAAAATGGCAATAAGAAAATTGCCATGATACCTCATGCTTTAGCCGGGATAGTCACAAACGTAAATCCAGTCACCAACCCATTCACCAACGGTGTAATTGTAAAGGCGCTTGTACATTTTTCCGTTTTCGATTTTGTAACGATACTGAATATCGTCCTTTAAGGGCATGATTCCGTAATCACCAGATAAGGTGACGATGGAGTCGTCCTGTACAGTGGAGGCTGCATTAACGGTAAGACTTGTAGTAGGACAGGCAAATACCATCAGGGTCAGGCAGGCAGTTCCTGCCAGTAAGGCTAAATTTTTAGTTAGTTTCTTACATTTCATATGTAATTCCTCCTTCTTATTGCGCAATTCTATTATATACTAAATAAACGCTACTAGTCAATAAAACAAAAATAAATGACGACGAACGATTACGACAGAATAAACAAAAAAGTGTCAATCATCGACAAAAAATGAAGATTGACACTTGGAAAAAATTATTCAGCCGGAATAATTGAAATTTTGCGGTAATATTCGAGAGAGGTAACATTTTCTAGGAAAGTACCGTTGAAATAAATGTCATAACTACCATCACTTTTAGGTTGCGCATAGAAATCTGTTGTGACATCAAGGGTATCAGTACCGGCAATAGATTCTATATAATAACTGGGTTCAACTATAACCAGATAGGAACATATATAGATACTGATTACCATAATTAGTAAGGGTAAAAGCATGAAAATATCAGTTCGTTTATGCTGGTAACACATCATATGGAAACGCTGTGTTAATTCACTTTCCGTTTCTCCGACAGCAGAAACAGTAACTCCTGCCGGGGCGGTATTGGCGTGGTTGGAAGAAAATTCCAATAGCCTTACCAGAGTGTTCAGGTAGTCTATCGTAACAGAAGAGTTATTCTGGACCAGAGAATCATCCACGTGCATTTCCAAAATCAGGTTTACCTGTTTTTGAAAAACATGACATGCCGGGTTCCACCAATAAACAGCACAAAGCAGACAAACCATTTCCTTTTTCAATAAATCATGGTGGTAATGGTGAAAGGTTTCGTGCTGTAGAATATAGGGCAAATCTTTATCCCAAATATCCAGTTGCGCCGGAATTAAAATCTTAGGTACAAAAATACCTGTAATCTGCGGAATCTTTAGTCCGGGTACAGAAATAACATGAAAAGGATTTTTCCGCTTTCCGTAAATTTCTGCTAAAATATCCGGTATGGGTTCTAAACTGGAAATATCCTTTCCATACAATCTAATATAGCTGGAAAATTTTTTATGGATATGTACATGCTTTATCAGACATACCAGAATTCCTACAAACCAGATACATTCGATTAGAAACCAACAGGAAATCTTAAGAACCCCTATTTTGTAAAAAGAATGTCTAATAAGAGTAAGCCCTTTGGAGAAAGATTCCGGCAAATAAATACTCTTTGTAAACGGCAATTCAAATGGAAACAGGAACCGGATTGCGGTTAATAAGAGAAAAGCAGCCAATAACCTGTACCCTACAGATAACAAAATCTTCTTTTGCCGGAAGCAAAAGGTAATGAGGATAATGAGCAGGTTACTGGCTAATATTGTCATTAGTACGGTTGAAAGTGAATAATGCATAAAGTCCTCTTCCGAATTATAAAGTCTTCTCGTAATCAGCAATAATGCTCTTTAACTTAGAAATCTCGGATTTGGTTTTTTCCGGAGTACTGTTGATTTGAAGAATAGCAGCGCACATATCAGATTGAGAGATTACATTGGTAAAGCTGGCGTAATCCTCTGTGAAGTGCTGCGTAATATATTCTTTTGAACTCTCAGTAGGACGGTATGTTCTGCTTAATACTTTTCCACTGTGGGTAACACCGGCTACTTCAACGAATCCATCCTTTGCCAGTTTTCTTAAAACGGCAATAACAGTACTTTGAGTAAGTCCGCGCATCTCATTCACAATATCTGTGGAAGTCATTTCCTTGTCGGTGCTCCACAAAATGTTAAGAACATCAAGTTCTCTGGGATTTAAACGTGCCATAATAATTCCTCCTTAGTCTTGATACAAATTATAGACTTTCGTGTCTTATAAGTCAATAAAAACTTCATGCTGCTTTATAAAACATGATAGAGAAATTATGGCAAAATCCCCTATAATATGCAGAAAGTGAATTGCCTAGGCTTCTGCCAGCCATGCGGTTACGGTTTCAACACTTTCTTCTACAACAGAGGCAATCTGTTCTACGGAAAAGTTTATCTTTTTCAGATTGAAGGCAGTATGCTGCTGTACCTGAAGCCGTCCCTGTTTCATACCCTCATTCCTGCCCTTTAACAGAGCTTTCTCTGCCTTTTCTGCTGCTTCAGCGGTGGCAGCTTCCGCAGCCTTGACAGCAGCCCTGGTTGTAGCTTCCGCAGCTTCGACAGCAGCCCTGGTTGTAGCTTCCGCAGCCTCGACAGTAGCCCTGGCGTTTGCTTCCGCAGCCCTGGCGGTAGCTTCCGCAGCTTCGACAGCAGCCTTGGCGTTTGCTTCCGCAGTCTCAACAGTAGCCCTGGCGTTTGCTTCCGCAGCTCTGGCGGCAGCTTCAGCAGCCTCGACAGTAGCCCTGGCGTTTGCTTCCGCAGTTCTGGCGGCAGCTTCCGCAGCCTCAATGGCAGCCAGCTTCTTTTCCATTTTTTCGTTGATAATCTGTTCCAGTAATTCGCACATATTGTTATCCTCCTGTTTAAAAACTTTTTCGTTTGCCTTGACAACCACATCCAGTACAGAACTGTACAGGGCATTATTCCTGTGGGTTTCATATTCTGTCAGCATCCTTCTGGCGACGTTTTTCTCTCGCAGATTATTGGTAAGTACCCGCAGCCACAGATTTTTTCCGGCGGGAAGCTGATTTAATACAATAATCTGAATGGGAACCAGACTTCCACGGACGTAGTAAATACCATTTTCCACCTTTTCTACAGTATGTCCTTCCCGACGGTTCAGGTATTTCAATACTTCTCTGGGAAAACGGGAAACCGCAAAGGTAAGGGTAATTTCGTCAATGTCAATTGCGTTTGCTCCCCCGGTATCTGATTTGTAAAGACAGACATACGCCAGCCCTTTGTAAAAGTCATCCATACTCAGATAATCTGTGGGACTTTTGTATTCAATCAGATTGTATTTGCGGAAGATTTTTCCGATGTTTTTGTGCAGGGGCGTGTCAGCCTCTTTTTTGATAATCAGAACATCAACTTCTCTGGGCTTTGTACCCAGTTGATATTCATTGGTAAAGGTAAGCAGTTCTTTTTCTTCCTCCAGTTCCACCTGTACTGCGGCGTAAAAGGCAGGGTGCCACTGGAAAATTTCCTTGCCATTGTTCATGAAACCTCCTGTTCTTTTTGGCGCAGGGGTTCCGTTAGGCTTTTCTTTTCCAGAAACTCCTGCTTTTTGTTGTTTTGAATTTAAAGCATGAATTTCTGAAATTGCTGAAAATCAGTTTCAGCATAAGAATAAAAGTAGAATTTTTGAAATTCTGATAGATGAAATATGCTTTATGGAAGTATACTAACACAAAGTTTTTGATTTTGCAACAAAATTTTAAGGGATTTTTAAAGATTTAAGCTACTTGTTTCCTGAGGGAAATCCTGCTACACTATACCTGAAATAAACAGTCAGACAATTTACTGTGCGAAGGAATAGAGATTAGCGCAAAGGGTGTGCGCAGAAAAGAGGATTAACATGGAAGAGTTAGCAATATTCGGGGGAAAGCCTGTGCGGGAAAAGCCGATTTCCTATGGCAGACAGTGTATAGAGCAGGATGATATTGATGCAGTTGTGGCAAGCCTGAAAAGTGATTTTATTACCACGGGGCCCCAGACAACTGCCATGGAGAAAAAGCTGTGTGAAGTAACCGGGGCAAAGTATGCGGTGGCAGTGGCAAACGGAACGGCGGCGCTGCATCTGGCGGCTATGGCGGCAGGGTTTCAGGCGGGGGACGAGGTAATTGTCAGCTCTATTACCTTTGCAGCATCCTCCAACTGTGTTTTGTACTGCGGGGCAACCCCGGTTTTTGCAGATATTCGTCCGGACACCTATAATATTAACCCGGAGGAAATCAGAAAGCTGATTACGCCGAAAACAAAAGGTATTGTTGCGGTGGATTTTACAGGACAGGCAGTGGAGCATGATGAAATTCAGAAGATTTGTGAGGAAAATCACCTGATATTCATAGAGGATGCGGCACATGCCATTGGCACGAAATACAAGGGAAAGCTTGTGGGCAGTCTGGCGGATATGACCTGTTTCAGCTTCCATCCGGTCAAAACAGTAACCGGCGGGGAGGGCGGCGCCATTACCACAAATGACGAGAAGCTGTATCACCATCTGCTGCGGCTGCGTACCCACGGAATTACCAGAAATCAGGAGGAAATGGTACATCCCACGGATGCAAGATGGTACAACGAACAGGTGGAACTTGGATATAATTACCGTATGACAGATTTTCAGGCGGCACTGGTTTTGAGCCAGCTTCACAAGCTGGGGCGTTTTTCTGCCAGAAGGAAAGAAATTGTGAAGCAGTATGACGAAGCGTTTTCCCGGATGCCGGAACTTCTGGTACAGAGAGAAATCCCGGAATCAGATACCACAAGGCATCTTTACATTTTACGGCTGAATCCGGAAAAGCTGACCTGCGACAGGCGTCAGTTCTTTGATGCGCTGTATGCGGAGAATATCTGCGCGCAGGTGCATTATCTGCCGGTTTATTGGCATTCCTATTATGAAAAGCTTGGTTACAAAAAAGGGCTTTGTCCGAATGCGGAAAAATATTATGAAGAGGTAATGAGTATTCCCCTGTTTTATTCCATGACAGACGGGGATGTGGAGGATGTCATCCGGGCGGTAAAGAAGCTGGTGGCATATTATCGGAAATAGCAGCGGAAAGGAAAGATGGTAGTGGAAAAACAAAATCTCAGTACACGGGACAAAATCATTGACTGGACGTTCTTTGCCATCCTGTTGCTTTTGTTTTCCGGGGTGACACTCTGGCTGTTCCATCAGCAGACGCTTGGCAGCCCGGAAAGGTATCATTCGGATATGAAGGCATACATTCTCAAGATGCAGGGGATGGACAGCGGTTACAGCTTTCCCTATCCGATTCTGTTTAAGCTGGGCGCCTTTTTTTACCTTTTTACAACACCGGAATTTGCCATGGCATTAGCCACCATGGTTTTAAACAGCGGGGCAGTGGTGATTACAAAAATAGCATTGAACCGGCTGAGTCTGGAAGGGCTACAGCGGGCATGGAGGGAACGCAGGGAGGCTGCGGAAAAAAGGAATCTGTGCCTTTGGGCGCCGGGGATGTTTATCAGTATTTTGTCCGTGCTGCTTTTTCTGATTTCCATGATATATCCCCCGGACGGAATTTATCTGCCGGGAATCCGGTTTAAATATCTGGGAGTATTTACGCCGAATCCCTTTCACAATGCAACCTACATGGCAGCGCGTCCCTTTGCCATTCTGGCGTTTTTATGGCTGGCGAAGCTTCTGCCGGAGTATGAAAAGGGAGCAGAAAAGAAGGACTATTTTCTCTTTTCCCTGTTTCTGCTGCTGGCAACAATGGCAAAACCCAGTTTTACCATTGTGCTGGTGGGAACAGCGGGACTGATTATGCTGTATCGGCTGATTCGGCGCAGATTTAAAAATTTTGTGCCCTCGGTATGGATGGGAATTACCTT
>OGDN01004903.1_pt1 | contig 11190 bp, 9 predicted proteins | sample 1570271 | NCBI WGS metagenome assembly OGDN01 (sample SAMEA4384481, study PRJEB24528) | human gut metagenome | reverse complement strand
CGATTTTGTGTAATCAGACGATATTTCAGTCAAGTTTTAGTTTTTCATTCAAGGGGTGTCATGCCACAAACCTTTCTGAAGGTTTTCGAAAAATACTGTCCATCAGCCGGATATCCAATGAGCTCTGTCAGCATGGCTATCCTCATATCCGGATTGTACTCGAGCAGCCGCTTTGCCATCTCTATACGGCTCTGCTCCAGATATGCTGAAAATTTCAGATGCATATTTCTGATAAATACCCTTCCAAAATAGTCCTCATTCATAAATAAAATGTTTTTTGCAATGTACTGGATATTGAGCTCTGTGTTATCGAAATTGCTGTAAATCACATCGAGTATTTTCTCCATACGCTCTTTTTCCTTACCGGTCTCATATATATTCAGCGTTTCTGCTATCCACCTGCTCATCTCAGTAATCGCGCTTTCATCAGAATTGATTCCGCCTATATTCAGCAGCTTCAGCTTTTCACTGCCCACATAGCTGCTCCAGGTTACTATAAAGGCTTCAAATATCCTCTGTTTTTCATCGTTTGACAGCCCTATGCTCTGAAGCTTTTTCATGGCAAGTGTTATCTCAAAAAGGATATTGTCATACCTATCTGAGCTTTTTAGTCTGTCAAAATCAAAATAATATGTATTGCTCTCTGCTTCATTTTGTGTCGGATAGCACAAAAGCCCCGCATCTGTTTTATTATCAACCATGGTAAACAGATACAAAAGCTGTTTATAAAGCTCATGTGCTACAGAGATATCTCCCTCGAGACTGGCTGCTGATGCAATAGCTTTTGACTTCATTCTGGCAAATTCCTGCAAGGTTCTTTCAACCGCCTTACTAAGAGAATTATCCGTACAGACATCAATTGCAAAAATTACCATATCATCTACATATGTAAATAAAGGCATTGTTGCCATCTGCAGTATCTCTCCAAGTATATTTCCCAATATAAACTGCTCTATATATTCAAAGCCGGACACCTCATTTTTCATTGCAAGCAGACGATAGCTGTCTCCATTTGCCGGAAAATCCTTCTTAAGTGCCATTATCTCATCATCAGACAGCCTGCTGCCTGTCAAAAGGCGCCTGAAGAGTTCCTCCTTTGCATGAGGCAGAAGCTCTCTTTTAAGAGTGTGATACTCTCTTCTTTTATCTACCTCTTTTTTTGCGTCATTCATGACTGCAACAATTTTATCCTCGTCACACGGCTTTAGTATGTAGTGCCTGATTCCGTATTCCATAGCCTGGCTTGTAAACTCATACTCTCCATAACCTGACAATACAACAACTACTATATTTCTATAAGTCTCAGAAAGCTTTTGTATCAGTTCAATACCATTCATAACAGGCATCTTTATATCTGTAAGCACTATATCCGGCACATCCTTTTGAATCTTCCCAAGTGCATCAGCTCCATTCCATGCTGTGCCGCACAGCTGTATATCATACTTATCCCATTGGATAAAATGTGCCATTCCCTCTCTCTCTATCTGCTCATCATCTACAATTAAAAGCTTATACATCTTGATCCCCCTTTGCCCTCTTGTGTAGTTTGATTGTAACATTAGTTCCTTTTCCCGACACACTGTCTATGTAAAAGATACTGTTCTCATCATCCATTTTAAGCCGCTCTGATATATTTTTCAGGCCTATTCCATGTCCCTTAGGCTTGAAAGTATAGCTTCTGACAGCTTCAAGCTCTTCCTCGCTCATTCCGACACCGTCATCTATTACTTCCATCACTATCGCATCAGCATTTTCCCTGACACTGACAGTTATGGTGCATATGTCCAGACTCACCTCTGCTCCATAGCTAATGGCATTTTCAACAAGAGGCTGTAAAATCATTCGCGGCATGATATATTTGTCAAGTGCACCCTCTGTAAATATCTCAAACTTTATTCTGTCCTGATACCTGGACTGCTGAATTTTGATATAGCTTTTCACCATTTTAATTTCGTCCGAAATTATGGCATAAGGAGTCTGCGAAAACGAATAATGTAATATATCTCCAAGCTCCACTATCATCCTGCCGGCCTCTTCATTTCTCTTAGCCCTTATCATCCAGTGAATTACATTTAGCGTATTATACAAAAAATGCGGATTTATCTGTGCTCTGAGCATCTTGTACTTCGTATCTTTAAGCAGCAGCTGTTTCTCATAGTTTTCATGTATGAGTGTATCCACGGTCTCAAGCATAGTCCTAAACTCTCTGCTAAGAGTACCTATCTCATCCTGTCTGTCTGTATTAGTGAGCATTTCTCTTGCTCCCTGAAAATCACCGTTCTCCACTATCTGCATGGAATCTGTCAGATGCTCAAGTGGACTGACAATAACAACCGACAGCTTCTTCATGAAGAAAACAAGTGCTGTAAACACGGCAAGAAACCCTAAAATAAGAAGTGTACGCACTGTCTGCACCTGTCCGTATATATCCGAATACGGAAAAAAGCTCACATATGTCCAATCTGTTTTAGCGGAATACAAATACGAAACAAAATATTTTCTGCCTGATTGCTTGAGTATTTTGTAGCCTGAGTGCTCCACATATTTTGGAAGATCATCAAGCTTTTTTATATTCTCATCCTCATATATCGCACAATTCTTATTGTAAACATATATTGCAGCCTTGTTTGATGACAGACTTTCCTTATTTTCAGAAATTACGTTGCCGACATCACACACAAAAATCAGCTTTCCCATATCCGAGAGGCTCATGTCAAGTCTGTTTCTGACAACCCTTCCACTAAGCAGATACGGACATTCCTCCGTTGGCCCATATGTGGTATATGCCCCTTTTCCCTGCTCCATCTGTTTTTTAATAGCAGTAAAGCTCTCGCCAGACACATCCCAAGCGGCTGTTCCAACCTCTACAGTATTACCATACAAATCCACAAATATTATGGATTTTACACAGCTCTCGGGATCATATTCATTAAGAAGGATTCTCCTTAAATCCCTTATTTTCTGATTGTAATCAAGTGATGGATATTCAAGCACCGACAAATCAGACAGTGTACGCTGCACAAGTGCATCCATGGAAATACTGTAATTATTTCTTTCTGCATCCTTTAAGCCACGGTTAACATTTTGTGAAAAATAATCCAGCTCCTGAAGTGATTTGTCATAGAGCTCCTTTGAATAAATCCTAAAGCTTATCTGCGTCAGCCCAAGTGCTATGAGCAAAAAAGCAGATGCAAAGGTTATATAGACCATAAGCATTTTATGAGAAATACTTAAATCAGTAAATTTTTTCTTCATTTTATCTTTCAGTTTATCTTTCACAATTCGCCACCTCGCTTTATCATATGATACTAAAAGATAACGATTTTCTCAACACATAGATATACAAAAACTTGTGACGCACGTATAATATGATTGATTAAAGGGTCAAATCACATATCTCCATATCGTTCCTCCATAAGCTCATATAGTTCTAAGTCCTTAAGGTGATTTTCCATGTTGCACACAAGCACAACTCTTCTATCCTCTTCACTATACAAGAACTCTCTCTGCCACAGATAGAAATGAGGTCCGTCTCCTAAGTTTCTTATGTAGCTCATGAGTCCCTCAATTACCCAGGCAGTCTGTTTTATATCTGTCAGGCATTCATTTGCATAGAAGTCATGCCATTTGCCGTGCTCTCTGTCGCGCATATCTCTGTCTGCTCTAAGATATGCTTTTCTCGCTTTTCCTGCCTTATAAAATGCCAGCTTGTACTCTCCCGCAAATGCCTCGCACAATGCCTCACACATAAGCAAAGCTCCACTGTAGCAGTTATAGTATATTTCAGCCTGCAGATAAAGCGAATCCTCAAACAAAATTCTCTCATGATCTATGAGCCTTGCATCAAGTTTTTCATAGCAGCAAAGCAGCTGCTCATAGCTCTCTTTTCCTTTAGCGCAGAGCTTCTTGTACCACTCAACCTGGCCTTCAAGTGTTTTGTCATCACAAGCCCACAAAAGGTCCTCTGCTCTTTGTGATTTATCCTTCATAAACTGACTTATAAGCATTCTCGCTACATGATTTGCAAACTGTTCTCCTGCATGGTCATCCTCATGCTCGCCATACTTAAGCGCATGCTGCCAATACTGTCTGAAGCATTCTGCGATTTCAGTAATATGGTCTTCTCCATAATACGAAGCGATATAGCCCTTTAGATGCTTATCTATATCGACATCCCCATCTCTCCACATATTTGCTATAAAATCCAGATAATATACATGTGGCTTCACATTTGAACAATTGATAATCCAGTAATCCTTCACATGATGCTCAAGCACTTTTTTAAGCTCGCTATGTACAAGCTTTGGTTTATTCGGAAGCATTGTTATATGGTTTGCCGCCTGCAAATCATAAAAAGATACATGATAATAAATTCCATGTCTTCCGGTATTATTTTCCTTTGGGAGAGCCGGTATTCTTGGATTATGATTGCCCTGACGCCTTGTCACCATCTTTCCAAAGCCATTGTCTGCCCATATTTTTATCACATCATCCGGCAGCTTCAGGTAACCGTCACGATACAGCTCCATAGTCTCTCCGTACAGATTTGTGCAGTACTGCGCATCAGGTATTTCATTTTGGACATAGTCTCTTTGAAGTCCAATGAGCTTGCCCATCAATTCTCCCCTTGACTCTGATGTCTGGTATCTTGGATCATTATCCCAGAACGGACAGTCTCCCTGTCCTCTGAAGCCTAGATTCCATATTACATCAAGCTTCTTCTGCTCATCTATTCCCTCCTTCCAAAGCTCATGGAACTTCTCCGGATATTCATCATATGATGGTGTCAGCTCAGGATATCTTCTGGCAAACATAGGTGCTCCCAGTGGCTCAGCATGATGATGTGTGATACGAAGCCCCATGTCAGCTGCAAGGTCCCTGTATATATGTGAGTTCTTATCAGTACCGGGTATAACCAGATTTCCACCGCATCTAAGCAATGCCTCAAAAACCATTTCCCACGGCATATCCTTTTTCCTGTCAACATACCACTTGTGTATAAGCACCTCATCATTTACAAACCAGCCCCTGTACTTAACGGCATATGGCTTTGAGGTGTATGCATATTCACCGGAAATACGACAGCCCTTTTTCTTAATAAATACCTGGTCATTCCAGAACCAGAATGGAAGCACACCAAGTATATCCCTGCTTATATGATATAGTCCATATACAAATCCAAGCGTATCAGAAGCGTATATTACGAGCATATTGTTATCACATTTTATCTCAAACTGCTCTGCTTGCATATTTTCCATAATAAGGACTATATCGCAGCCCTTTTCATCAGAATCACAGCACACCTTTCTTATATCCCGCTTTACATTCTCAATTGCCCTCATTACCGGAACAGCTGAATCCATATATATAATTTTTGTATTTACATTTATCTGCATTTCCATCTTTATTTTACCTCCTGCCTATTCAGCCTGATTTTCTTATTTAATAATATTTCACATAAATATTACATGCTTAAGCTATTATAATAAACGTACAAAATTGAGTTTCCATTTGAAAAAAACATACTTTTTTCACCGGATTCTACAAGTCGGATTTTTCCAAGTCACAATTCGCTTATATTCATTCCTTTTTGTCAAAGCCGATTATATAATTACCTCACAACAACATCATACCGAAGGAGGTGCTTGCGATGAAAAATTTATCCTTTAAACAACGTATTGTAAACCTATGGGATTATTATCGCTACCATGCTTTAATAGTCATTTTTTGTATAGTGTTTTTTTGTTATTTTCTTTCCCCCTTACTTGCAACGAAGAAACATGACTTACTTTCAATTGCTATCATCGACAGCACCCAGACTGCAAAAGAAGACTGTTCGGCTTTGTCCGACGATCTTACCTCCCTACTTGGCGGTAACACAAAGTATGATGCTGTTCATATAGATACCTCAGGCACAACATATGACACCTCTTCTTCCTCAACAATTAAACTATCCATATTGCTTTCTTCCGTTGGCGAAAATGACATAGTCATTTGTGGAAAAGAGCTATATGAAAAATACAATTCAAAGGGTGCATTTTCAAATGCCTGTGATATCAGCAACTGTTCCCAATGGGTGTCTTACGGCTACACAGACTACTCCGGTGTCTATGCCTGTATTCCTGTGAGCTGTAAGCATCCCAAACAGGCTGCCAAAGTAATTGATTATCTAAATGCCAAATAACAGGAGGATTTTTTAATGAAATTATTTTCTATGGATGGTAAATTTTTAGAAACCTTTAATAAGATTACAGATTTGGTTACACTAAATATTCTCTGGCTGCTCTGCTGCATACCGATTATTACAATCGGTGCCTCAACATCAGCACTTTATCAGGTTACCCTGCAGATTGCAGAAAACAGAGATTCATATATCACAAAAGAATTTTTTAAAGCTTTTCGTGAAAACTTCAGGCAGGCAACTATTGTTTGGCTGGCTGTAATTGTGACAGGCTTTGTTTTATTGTCTGATATGTTTATCATATCTCATTTCTTTACGGGCTCTGATATGTCTGTAATTTTGGGACTGATATTTATGATTTTAATTCTCTTATTTGCAGGCTCCATGTACTTTTTTCCGGTAATTGCGTATTTCAGAAACAGTACCAAAAAGATTTTCAGCAATTCATTCAGGCTGGCATTCTCGAATCTTAGAACTACCTTCCAGCTGTTTTTAATTGGCCTGATTCCTGCACTTGTGATGATTCTTTTTCACGAAAGAATAATTATCGGAACATTCCTGCTTATTGTAATTGTTCCTGCCTTATCAGTTTTTTGCAAGAGCGTACTACTCTCAAAGCTGTTTAAGACAATTAAAGTAGCAAATTAGTTATTTTTTGAATATATACTTTCCCTTCCTTTTTACAAACAGCGCAGATATCACAATTGTGATATCTGCGCTGCTATTTTACATTATTTTTCTCCTAAAAACACTCAAATGGATATTCATTTAATGCAGCCATACAGTTTTATTTAAACTACTGCTGCACATTAAACGCTTTAATTCCCGGATAAACCGCGCTCTTTCCCAGCTCCTCTTCAATTCTTAAAAGCTGGTTATACTTTGCAACACGCTCTGAACGCGAAGGTGCACCTGTCTTTATCTGGCATGTGTTGAGTGCCACCGCAAGGTCTGCAATTGTTGTGTCAGCCGTCTCACCTGAGCGGTGTGAGCTGATTGCTGTATAGCCTGCCTTGTGTGCCATCTTGATAGCCTCAAGAGTCTCTGATACTGAACCGATCTGGTTTAATTTAATCAGGATTGCATTTCCTGCTCCAAGGCTTATTCCCTTTGCAAGTCTCTCAGTGTTTGTTACGAACAGGTCATCTCCCACAAGCTGTACCCTATCGCCCAGACGCGCAGTAAGCTTCTGCCAGCCTTCCCAGTCCTCCTCATCAAGACCATCCTCGATTGATATAATAGGATATTTGTCACAGAGCTTTGCCCAGTGCTCTATAAGCTCCTCTGAGGTGTACTCTGTGCCGGCCTTTGGCAGCTTGTAAAAGCCCTTGCCCTTTTCACTCTTCCACTCAGATGATGCGGCATCCATGGCAATCTTGAAATCATTGCCCGGCTCATAGCCTGCCTTCTTTACAGCTTCAAGAATTGTCTCGATAGCCTCCTCGTCAGATTTGAGTGCCGGTGCAAATCCACCCTCGTCACCTACTGACGTGGCAAGACCGCGCTCCTTTAATATGGCTGCAAGTGCATGAAATACCTCCGCACACCATCTGAGACACTCCTTGAAGGAAGGCGCACCTACCGGCATAATCATAAACTCCTGCACGTCAAGTCCTGATGAGAGTGCATGACATCCACCGTTTACAATGTTCATCATAGGTACAGGAAGTCTGTTTCCCGAGATACCACCTAAAAATCTATAGAGAGGAATATCAAGTGATACAGCTGCCGCCCTCGCACACGCAATTGATACAGCAAGAATGGCATTAGCTCCAAGCTTAGACTTGTCCTTTGTGCCATCTGCCTCTATCATAGCCGCATCTATTGCATAGATATCACTTGCGTCCATACCTGTCAATATGTCGTTGATTACAGTATTTATATTTTCTACTGCCCCGGTAACACCCTTGCCCAGATATCTGCTCTTGTCTCCGTCACGAAGCTCAAGTGCCTCGAACTCTCCTGTTGAAGCTCCTGATGGTGCTGTGCCTCTTGCAACAGTTCCGTCAACCAGATAAATCTCTGCCTCAACTGTAGGATTTCCTCTGGAATCAAGTATTTCTCTGCCCACTACCTTTTCGATTTCTAAATAATTCATTATGAACCTCCTTATGTTTTTTCTGATTCAATTTTATCCTACAATACAGTTTCTCTATGTCATGATTGTAGAATTGAATGCAAACATGCATCGATGATACCTTTTGACCCTTTAATCATAAAAATACATATGTGAAAGCCTGCCGCATATGCATATATTTATAAATAAAGAAAAATGCTACACAGTTAGTTTAATCTAACTAATGTAGCATTTCAATAGTTCATAATGATAATATTTCCCAATTATAGAAATATTATGTTCTAACATATCATTTTAAATGGGCTGTAATCGTTGCTGGTCACACTGTTAGGTGTGAACAGCAACTATCTCTCTGCCTCAATCTCACGCGCAACATACACGCCGCTTGCCGACGCATGTGAAAGTGAATGTGTCACACCGCTTCCGTCTCCGATGATGTAAAGTCCCTTATATTTGCTCTCAAGCTTATCGTTAAGCTCTACCTCCATGTTGTAGAACTTGACCTCTACGCCGTAAAGCAAGGTATCGTCATTTGCAGTTCCCGGTGCTATCTTGTCAAGCGCGTAAATCATCTCAATGATTCCGTCCAGGATTCTCTTTGGAAGCACCAGGCTTAAGTCTCCCGGTGTAGCTGAAAGTGTAGGAGTAACAAGTCCTTCCTCAATACGCTTCTCATTGCTTCGACGCCCTCTCACAAGATCACCAAAGCGCTGTACAATTACACCGCCACCAAGCATATTTGAAAGGCGCGCGATGCTCTCACCATATCCGTTGCTATCCTTGAATGGCTCTGAAAAATGCTTCGCAACAAGAAGAGCAAAGTTCGTGTTTTCAGTCTGCTTGTCTGCTCCCTCGTAGCTGTGTCCGTTTACTGTTACGATGCCGTTTGTATTTTCATTTACCACGATGCCATGCGGATTCATGCAGAAGGTACGCACATTATCCTCAAAAAGCTGTGTTCTGTATACAATCTTGCTCTCATACAGCTCATCTGTCAGATGTGAGAATATCAGAGCTGGAAGCTCAACACGCACACCGATATCCACACGGTTTGACTTGGTTGGGATATCAAGGTCATTGCAGACCTTCTCCATCCACTTGCTTCCGCTTCTTCCAACTGAGATGATACAGTATCTGCTCTCATATGTGCTATCCGCTGTTTTTACTGCATATCCGGATACATTGTCTGTGCGAGCCTCTTCTAAACTGCAAGCATCAGCACATGCCGTATTCTCATCATACAGCACCTCTACCGACTCAACAGGTGTATCGAAATAAAAATCCACCTTATCCTTCAGATGTGCATACATATTTTCCAGAACAACATAGTTTATGTCAGTTCCGAGATGTCTGACCGATGCATCCAAAAGCTTGAGCTTGTTCTGCATGCAGACCTTTTTGAGCTTTGTGCCGGCTGTAGAATAAAGCTTTGTGCCCTCACCGCCGTACTTCATATTAATCTCGTCAACATATTCCATCAGATCAATGGCCGGCTGCTTGCCGATATGCTCGTACAAAGTACCACCAAAATCATTTGTGATATTGTATTTTCCGTCCGAAAAAGCACCTGCCCCGCCAAAACCACTCATAATAGAACAGCTCTTGCAGGAAATACAGCTCTTTATTTTCTTTCCGTCGATAGGACATTTTCTCTTAGCAAGCTCATGTCCTGCCTCAAAAACCGCTATTTTGCAGTCAGGATTCTTCTCGATAAGCTCATATGCTCCGAAGATACCTCCCGGTCCTGCTCCAATGATTATCACATCATAATTATTCATCTGTCAATTGCCTCCCATAATACGTTGCTGTTTGTACGCCCAAGGTGGCGCACACCAATCATTTATGATACTATATTTTTTCCTTTATCGCAAGAGCAATCTCTATATTCCAGCAAATCTCCCGGCTGACAGTCAAGTGCTTCACATAGCTTTGCAAGCGTGGATACCTTGATTGCCTTTGCCTTGCCGTTTTTTAAAATTGATATATTTGCCATGGTGATTCCCACACGCTGCGACAGCTCCGTAACGCTCATCTTTCTCTTTGCAAGCATTACGTCTATGTTAAAAATAATCTCGCCTTCCATGTATCTCTCCCGCTCAAATAAAACTGTAGCGCACACGCTATATTGTCAAATCACTCTGCTCCTGCAGATCTGCGGCCTTTACCACAAGATGTGACAAAACCGCCGCCACGACCGATACCACAACACAGGCAAACACTATGAACACAAGAGCCAGTATCACCCCCGGATGATTCACATATATTCTCCACATGCAGACATTCACAACAAAAAAATACAACGCATCAAACAGAATTATTTTCGATGCCAGCTTTATATGTCTCGCATTCTCTAGGGAAAACGACCTGTCTTTTCCGATATTTACAGCTACGCACCAGCCCAGATACAATATAACATAGCACGGAATTGCACTGATGATAAACAGAACAAGCCATGGTATATACATATCAGAAATCTGCGGATCAGGCGCAATAAGCACATGCCCTATCCATGGTATGGCAACCGCACAGACCACTAATCCGCAAAGTGCTACCGCTATTATTACTATCTTTAACCATTTTTCAAGTTCTTTTTGTCTCATTTATTCACCTTGCTTCTCATTGAGAAGTCCATACTCTGCAAGAAGCTTTTTTTGATACTCCTTATCCTTTGAAGCTTTCTGCAATTCATCATATTTGCCTTCGGACAATAAAATCTGATTTAGCTGGTTAATCAATTCTATTCCTTGTTCTAAGCCTTGTTCTAAGCCCTGTTCTAAGCCTTGTTCTAAGCCCTGTTCTAAGCCTTGCTTTATTCCTTGTTCTAATCCTTCCTCGATAGCATCAGCTCTTTCAAGCTCAAGCTACCTGTCAAATTCGTAATTTAACTGCATACTCTTCGTCACCTCACTTCTGTAAGTCTTTAGAAACTCCT
>OGDN01004900.1_pt1 | contig 11194 bp, 9 predicted proteins | sample 1570271 | NCBI WGS metagenome assembly OGDN01 (sample SAMEA4384481, study PRJEB24528) | human gut metagenome | reverse complement strand
GCATGGTATCTTCATCATGTTCAACCACAATCAGACTGTTACCCAGATCACGAAGACGCATCAGTGCACGAAGAAGCTTATCATTATCTCTCTGATGAAGTCCGATACTCGGTTCATCCAGAATATAAGCGACCCCCACCAGTCCGGAACCAATCTGTGTTGCCAAACGGATTCTCTGTGCTTCCCCACCGGACAGCGTCGCTGTTGCACGGCTCAGAGACAGATAATCCAAACCTACCTCAGACAGAAAACCAACTCTTGCACGGATTTCTTTCAGAATCTGCTTACCGATCAGTTCCTGCTGTTCAGTAAGTTTCAGCTCACTCATAAATTTCTTCAGATTTTCTATAGAAAGAGAAGTCACTTCATAAATATTGCGATCTCCTACCGTCACCGCCAGAGATTCTTTTTTTAATCGCTGGCCTTTGCAGGTCTTACACGGTGTGATCTGCATAAACGACTCATACTCCTGTTTCATCGCATCGGATCCTGTTTCGCGGTATCGCTGTTCCACATTTTTGATCAGGCCCGGGAAAACAACGTCATAAACGCCTTCTCCACGCTGACCTTTATAATATACTTTGACAGCATGTCCATTTGTACCATGGATCAGAACATTCTTAACATCATCCGGATAATCCTGGAACGGAGTATCCAGGCTGAAATGGTATTCTTTCGCCAGTGCATCAAGGATTGCTCTTGTAAAACTGCCCTTATCTGTACAGGACTGCCAGCCCATGACCACAATAGCTCCCTGGGAAATACTCAGAGATTTATCCGGAATCATCAGATCAATATCAAATTCCATCTTATATCCCAGACCAAAACAATCCGGGCAGGCTCCAAACGGATTATTAAACGAAAAGCTTCTCGGCTCGATCTCATCAATACTAATCTGACAATCCGGGCAGGCAAAGCTCTGACTGAATGTCTTCACAGTACCATCCATCGTATCTACCATGAGCAACCCATCCGAAAGATTCAGAACTGTCTCAATGGAATCAGACAAGCGTTTCTCGATTCCCGGTTTTACTACCAGACGGTCTACGATAATTTCTATATTATGTTTGATGTTTTTATCCAGTTTAATTTCTTCAGACAGCTCATACAGATTTCCATCAATCTGTACACGTACATAACCGCTGCGTTTCGCCTGATCCAGAAGCTTTGCATGTGTTCCCTTTCGACCACGAACTACCGGTGCCAGAAGCTGCAGCTTTGTTCTCTCAGGAAGTGCCATAATATGATCAACCATCTGATCGACTGTCTGCTTTTTGATTTCCTTTCCGCACTTCGGACAATGCGGAATACCAATACGTGCATAAAGAAGTCGGAAATAGTCATAAATTTCTGTAACTGTTCCAACCGTTGAACGCGGATTGCGGTTGGTAGATTTCTGATCGATGGAAATTGCCGGTGGCAGTCCTTCGATCGACTCTACATCCGGTTTCTCCATCTGACCCAGAAACTGCCTTGCATAAGATGACAGAGATTCCATATAACGTCTCTGCCCCTCTGCATAGATCGTATCAAATGCCAGAGAAGACTTTCCTGATCCGCTGACTCCCGTCAGAACCACAAATTCATCTCTCGGAATATCCACACTCAGATTCTTGAGATTGTTGACATTTGCTCCTCGAATCTTAATAAACTTTTTTCCAGTTGTTCGTTCAGACATCTTTTCTCCTCTTATCCGCTGCATGTTCGCACTTATTCTTCATCCAACAGAAGCTCTGCCAGGATATGATTGCTCACATGAATTCCTTTTCTTGTAAATCTCCAGTTCGTACCAGTCTTCTCCAGAAATCCGGTCTCTTTATATTTTTGCAGGACAGAACCATAAATATTCTCAAGCTTCTGTCCGAAATTCTGTTCAAAATCGATCTCTGAAATCCCTTCCGTCATTCGAAGCCCCAGATACATAAATTCTTCTATCTGGTCTTTAAGTGAAAGTTTCAGAACATCTTTACGAATTCGTTCTGTGTTTCCGGAAAATCCCAGATATTCCTGCATATCTCTCGTATTGGAAAAACGGTTTTCCCCATAAAGAGAAGATGCTCCCAGCCCCAGGCCAAGATATTCTGTACGTTTCCAGTAACCGATATTATGCCGACATGCATATCCGTCTTTTGCATAATTGGATATTTCGTATTGTTGATATCCATACTCTGCAAGAATCCCCGCAGTGTCCTCATACATCTGATACTCCGTATCTTCATCCGGAAGGTCCAGTTCACACTCCGCAAACGGAGTTCCCTCCTCGATGATCAGACTATAGGCAGAAATATGTTCCGGATTCAGCTCCGCCACCTGCCGAAGGTGCGCACGCCATGCCTCTCCAGTCTGTCCGGGGATTGCAAACATCAGATCTATATTAATATTTTGAAATCCTGCTTCTCTTGCCCACTGATAACTCCGAAAAAATTCTTCATATGTATGAATTCTTCCAAGCATCCTCAATTCTTTCGAATCCGTGGACTGCAGTCCCAGACTCAGACGGTTGATTCCTGCTTTTCGGTAAGCTTTGAGCTTCGCAAGATCAACTGTGCCGGGATTTGATTCTATTGTTATTTCCGCATCCGGCGAGAAACAGAATTTCTTTTGAATTGTCTCCATAATAGAAGCAATCGCTTCTGCTTTCAGTACGGAAGGAGTCCCTCCTCCGATAAAAACAGAAACGATCTCATACGCTTCAACACCCTGCACTGCCTGAATCTCAGCAAGCAAAGCTTCTATGTATCTGTCTCTTGTCTCCTGATCCGATGGACCGGAGAGGAAATCGCAGTACTGACATTTCTGCATACAGAACGGTATATGAATATACAATTCCAATGGGATACGATTCTTATTCTTCACTGTCTCCACCCTCATCAGAAGAACCCGATGTATCTTCCGACTGATCCTGATCCTGGCTCTGCATATTCGAAGCATCTGTAGTATTCGCATCACCCGCACCCGTATCTGTACTGTTTGTCACCGCTGATGGATTTTCTGCCAGATACAGATTCACCATACTGATATCTCCATTCGAAGTAACTGCTGCCGCATCTACCGTATCCGGTGCCAGTGTTGGTGATGGTTCCGGTGTGATACTGATCTTCAGTACCTGTTCCGAAGCAGGATCTGTCTTTTTCTGCCCGCAGCCACATCCCGTCATAATCACACAGAGTGTCAATGCACTCCCCGCAACAATATATCTCATAGCTTTTGCAGTTCCTTTTTTCATGGCCCTGCCTCCCTTCTGTAAGTCCGCCGTTCACAACAATATGCATTCCATATTCACGGTCTCTCCCGTCAATTATTTATCGTCCAGTTTCAGTACACTCATAAATGCCTTCTGTGGAATCTCTACGTTTCCGACCTGGCGCATACGTTTCTTACCTTCCTTCTGTTTCTCAAGAAGTTTCTTCTTTCGGGAAATATCACCACCATAGCATTTGGCAAGAACATCCTTTCGCATAGCGCGGACAGTCTCACGGGCAATGATCTTGCTTCCGATTGCAGCCTGGATCGGGATTTCAAAGAGCTGTCTCGGAATTTCTTCTTTCAGCTTCTCACACATCTTACGTCCACGCTCATAAGCAGTATCTGCATGTACGATGAAAGAAAGTGCATCAACTTCTTCCTTATTAACAAGGATATCAAGTTTAACCAGTTCACTGCGTTCATAACCGCAGAGCTCATAATCCAGAGATGCATATCCTCTGGAACGGGATTTCAATGCATCAAAGAAATCGTAAATGATCTCATTCAGTGGAAGTTTATATTTCAGAAGTGCTCTGGTTTCCTCCATGTATTCCATTCCGTTATACTGACCACGGCGTTCCTGGCAGAGATCCATGATCGCACCGATAAATTCAGTCGTTACCATAATCTCAGCATTTACCATTGGCTCTTCCATATATTCAATCTCAGATGGATCCGGGAGATTGGATGGATTTGTCAGTTCGATCACTTCTCCATTCGTCTTATATACTTTGTAAACAACACCTGGTGCTGTCGTTACCAGATCAAGATTGTATTCTCTTTCCAGGCGTTCCTGGATGATTTCCAAATGCAGAAGTCCGAGGAATCCACAACGGAAACCAAAGCCAAGTGCAATAGATGTCTCCGGTTCAAAGAACAGAGAAGCATCGTTCAGCTGCAGTTTCTCAAGAGCATCTCGAAGATCACCATATCTGGCACCATCAGCCGGATACAGTCCACAGTAAACCATTGGCTGTACTTTCTTGTAACCCGGAAGTGCTTCTGCACATGGTCTTTCATTATCGGTAACTGTGTCACCAACTCTGGTATCCCCAAGATTCTTAATACTTGCGGTAATATATCCAACCATACCGGCTGTCAGCTCATCACACGGAATAAACTGTCCGGCTCCAAAATATCCTACTTCCACAACTTCAGTCGTAAATCCTGTTGCCATCATACGGATCTGAGTACCTTTCTTAACGCGGCCGTCCATAACACGACAAAAAACAATGACGCCTTTATAAGCATCATAAACAGAGTCAAAGATCAATGCCTTCAGCGGTGCATTTACGTCTCCCTGCGGTGCCGGGATCTTCGTAACGATCTGCTCCAGAACCTCTTCAACATTCAATCCTGTCTTGGCAGAAATTCTCGGTGCATCATGTGCCTCAAGTCCGATCACATCCTCAATCTCGTTGACAACGCGCTCCGGATCTGCACTTGGGAGATCGATCTTGTTAATGACCGGAAGCACATCCAGGTCATGATCCAATGCCAGATAAACATTCGCCAGCGTCTGTGCCTCGATACCCTGTGCTGCATCTACGACCAAAATTGCCCCATCACAGGCAGCAAGACTTCTGGAAACCTCATAGTTAAAATCGACATGCCCTGGTGTATCGATCAGGTTAAAAATATATTCTTCTCCATCATTAGCCTTATAAACGATTCGTACAGCCTGAGACTTGATCGTGATACCTCTCTCTCTCTCAAGCTCCATATTATCCAGCACCTGAGACTGCATCTCACGTTCTGTCAGTGTACCCGTCTTCTCAATAATACGGTCAGCCAAAGTGGACTTGCCATGGTCTATATGTGCAATAATGCAGAAATTACGAATTTTGCTCTGGTCTATCATTCTGCGAAATTCCTCCTTATGTACTTCTCTTTATTTTCCAAAAAACTATTCCTTATATATAAAGTATAGAAAATCATACTACGAGGCATTATAGCATAGCTTTTTACCTTTAGTCCAGTTCTTGTAAAGGGATATTTCTGCTGACACACCGTTATGACGCTGTTCACGTCTGTATTACTGATCTGTGTTCTTATTATACGAACGTTTGTTCTGAATTGCAAGCGTTATTTTTTTAATTTTCCCCCTGCAGCACCCGGTTCAGGATATCCGCAAAAGGATCCATTGCATTTTTTACCTCCTGGACAGTATTTGTCTGAGCCCCTGCCTCTAAAAGCAGGGCTCGTGGACGCAGATGCAGATTATAACGTAATCCTGCCAGATAAATGCCACGGTACAATTCAGGATAGTACAGAGCCGCCTGATACTCAAGCTGGAAAGAAAATGCCAGATTATCCTGTATGTACGGATTTGGAAGGTATGAAAGATCACCGCTGTTTATTGTATGACTCAAGCCATTATAAAACATGATCTGCGCTGTCGGTTTTCCGTTAATTTCGGTGACCAGATGGCGATCTTCCGGTACGCCATCCCGGTGCAGGTCTATCAGAATCTGTATAGATGGATTCTCTTCCAGAACAGGTTCCAGCCACGCTCTTGCATAGTCATATGCTTTACTCCGGTCAAGTTCCCCTCCAGCCAGATCAAATGATTCCGTTACATGCATAACCTGATAGCCATAATTTTCTGTCAGAAGCTGAGCCAGATAATCCCCCACCCCCACGATCGTATCTTCTGTCTTTCCTTCTCTGGAATCTGCAAAAGTCTCCTGCGAATGACTATGATAGATCAAAATCTGTGGCTCCGCTTTTTCCTTACGGAGCGTCAGATCCTCCCCAAGAAGAGCAGCCGCATTCAACTGTTGCGCACTGGTTTCTGTATTAGGATCAAGAATAAAAAAATGATTCATCAGATAATCGTAATCTGCCAGTCTTTCCGGTGCAAGGTCAATTTCCGGCATCGGCTGCACCTGGGCGGCTGCCGTAGTAACTTCCTCTTCCCCGGTAGATTCTTCGGTTAAATTTTCTTCTGGCTCTGTCTGTTTATCTGCATTTTTTACTTTCTGCTCTTCTGTATTTTGAGTTATCGGAGTCACTGTAATCTCTGTTTTCTCAGTTGGAGTTATCACATTCTCTTCCTGTCTCTCAGCTTTTAAGTTCTGTTCGTTCTCTCTCTTTGTCTGCTTGTCCACAATCTCTTTATCATTTTCTTGGCTTCCGACTTCTTTATTCTCATCTACGACCATCCTGCCAAGATAACGTGCATTGCTCTCCATCAGCTTTTCATAAGTCTCACGGTCCTGTCCAACTGAACGCTCCTGTGCCTTCTCTTCCAGAAAACAGTACAATGGAAGCTGGCGAAATACATTTTCGTGCAGCACAAGAACGCCCGCTGTCACGGATAGCGTCACAAGCACACAGCCTTCCACAATCAGATACAGTGTTTTCCGGAATCTCGCCACAGAACCACTCCTTTCAAAGTATCCTATGACAAACCAACCTCAATTATGACTTTGCATCATTCTACCAGTCATTTGTTCTGCATAAATCAGTTAGCGAAATTTTATTCATGAAAGTCATGCCTCACCGAACGCTGTATTCAATCCTTCAGATATTGTAAAGCTCAGGTATTTTACCGTCTCATCCACATCCTTTGGTGTCACAAACATGCTGTAGAGATTCGGAGCAATCATTTCTTCCAAAAATTCTTTCTGCTCCGCTTCTTCCAGTGCATCCAGAAGATGTGCCATCGAATCATGAACGATCGTTGCCGCATCCACAACCGTCGGAACACCGATTCCAATCACCTTTACCTGCAGATTGTCCTCCGTTAGTCCATTTCTGTGATTTCCCACGCCTGACCCAGGATGAATTCCTGTATCTGTAATCTGGATCGTTCGATTCAGTCTGCGGACACTTCTGGCCGCAAGTGCATCAATTGCAACTACTACATCCGGTTTCGTTTCCGCAACCACTCCCTGTATGATCTCTGCAGTTTCCATACCGGTCTGTGCCATCACTCCCGGCACAATTCCACTGACACGGTGCATTTTTTCATGATCAATTCCTCGAAGGCCGTATTCCCTTATGATATGACGGGTCATCCTTAAATTTTCTACCACATGCGGTCCCAGTGCATCAGCAGTGATTCCTGCATTTCCGAGCCCCACCACAAGAATGGATTTTTCCTTTTTCAGATCAATGAGTTGTTTCAGATGTTTGGAAATCTCCTCTGATATCTCACGATGATAATCTTCATCCGGTACAGACAGATCCGGAGCTTCTATTGTAATGTAAGTTCCCTGCGGTCTTCCCATCGCCTTTGCACCGTTTTCTGTCACGATCCTGACGACAGTCGTTCGTACATCCTTTTCTTCATCATAGTCCTCCTGAATCTCTACACCACGAATCTCTGTGTTTTCTTCTTTAAAACGTTCTGTTGTTTCCAGTGCAAGGTCTGTTCTGATTCTTTTGCTGACTGCCATCTCTCTTCCTCCTGATCATCTGAATTATTGATATCCGATTATCATCTGTAAAATTTTGTTTCTTATCTGTCTACAATATTTCACTTTATCATTAATGTCTCTGTTTTAAGCCTATATTATGTATGGAAGATTTTTCTCACAGTAATATTATGTTTATATTTTTTTAACATTTCCGCATTTTACTATTGACAAGTAAAAATAAATATACTATCATATATAAGCATGTTTACAGAAGCGCCCGTGTCTGTTTCTGTAACAACGACACATTATTATAAATCTGAAATGGAGGTGTACCAATTGGCTAACATCAAATCTGCAAAGAAAAGAATTTTAGTAAACAGAACTAAAGCTGCTAGAAACAAATCTATCCGTTCTGCTGTTAAAACTTCCATCAAGAAAGTAGAAACTGCAGTTCAGAAAAACGATAAAGCTGCTGCACAGGCTGCTCTTACAGAGGCTATCTCTACAATCAGCAAAGCAACATCTAAAGGTGTTTATCACAAAAATAACTGTGCAAGAAAAATTTCCCGTCTGTCTAAAGCTGTCAACAGCATTGGCTAATTCAGGAAATATACATTTTTAATTATAAGCTTATAATTAAAAAGACAGTCACAACCGTCAGTGACTGTCTTTTTTTGTATACAATAGGAGTATAGTAAAATTTAATTTAACAGTTTTTTCAGCTCCTCAACTTCACAACCTGTATATTGTGCTATCTTCTCCACTGGTTCTCCTGCATTATGCATTAAGCGGATTATTTCTCTTTTTCCTTCTGCGATTCCCAGATTTAATCCATCTTGCCTTCCGCTGCTATACCCGTCCCGCCTTCCACTGTTATATCCAGCCTCATACTCTGCTTCCCGCAGTTTTCGCTCTTCCTCTTCTTTATCGTATTCGAATATACTCATCGCGATGACCTCCGACTTGTTTTTTCGAAGAAATTCGGCAAGGATTCCATTCTGGATACAGTCATTCACTGCCTGCTCTACCGCTGTATCCAGATCAGCTTCTCTTGCGTATTCCCGCACTTTTGCTACATATTGCGCATATTCTCTTAAGATCTGGCACTGTTCCATTAATTCAGGGTTATGACCTTCGTTGATATTCAGGGTAAGTACTTTCAGTTCCAGGTTCGGTTCACCTGCCAGATTTTCATAAGATTCCGACAGGTAATTAGTCCAACAGTCTTCTTCTCTTTCACTGCCATTATAAAATACAATGAAATTCGGCGCGGGAAGCTTCTGCAATACCGAAGAATACAGTGATTTATGGTTTACAAGTTTCTGGTATTCTCCAGATATATAGAACAGATCTCGCAGTGGCATATTGGGATTGTACGTTGACTGATGCTCGTACAAAAACAAACCCGTATCCACGATAAACGCCAGGTCATTCTTCATTCCCATATATACTGCATTTTCCAATGTCACAATCTCCAGTGCATCCGGATCTTCATAATTACTTCCATTCACCGCATTGTACAAAGATAGAAGATTGTTTCTGTCAGAAAACAGCATTCGGAAAACCGTATCCTTGTACTTTCTGTTTGCTTTCACAGCTTTGTTTACCTTTCGTTTGCTGTCTGCAGTATAGTTTTTTCTTACAACAACTTTACGGTTCTTTCTTTTTGCCATAGGCCTACCTCCTGTCTGGCAGGAGTTTCGAAATGTACCGCATTGTTATTGTCACCACCCCGAACTCCTGCTTTTTTATTTTGATTGGATTTAAAAGCATGGATTTCTGAAATGATTTTAGAAACTACTTAGACGGCAAACATGCCATGAACTTTTGAGAAATATACTTTGTATTTATAGTATCATTTGTTCTAAACTTCTTCAAGTAACTTTATGAAATTTTAATTTTCTGTACTGACTCAATCGAACAGAATGACTTCTACCAATTAGAACGTGCTCATTGCGCACAAAAACTGCCATAGCATATACCATGACAGTTTTTATACGTCTTTTATAATCTGCTCTCAATTTTGGTAATATACTTTTTCAGAAGAATTGCCCATTCGGACATTTTTTCTTCTGTAAAATGACTCGCAAGACCACTGATACTGATTGCCGCATACAAGTTTCTGTTACGGTCAAATATCGGCATTGCAACACATTTTATTCCAAATTCGTGCTCCATATCATCAATTGCATATCCACGCTGACGGGTACGCACAAGCTCCTGTTTAAATACTTCTTTATCTGTGATACTGTTCTCTGTAAACGCTTTCAGCTCATGCGAATTCAAGTATTCATCAATTGCACGTTCATTCATATTCGCCAACATTGCTTTTCCAATTCCTGTACAGTACATCTGCGCTCTTTCTCCAAGAATCGATCTCATCAATTCTACAGATTCCGCTGGATACATTGCATCCAGGTACAGTACTTCTTCTCGATATGGAACTGCCAGATAGACTCGTTCTCTGGTAATATTAGATAATTCCTGCATATAAGGTCCGGCAATTTTAGTAATGGAATAGGTATCTCCCAGAGCTTTGCTTAAAGTAAACACCTGAATCCCCAGACGATATTTTCCAGTCTCCTCATCCTGTTCCAAATATTCCATTGCTTTTATATATCCCAAAATATTCGCTAATCTCTGTCACACCCAATACCGGTTTATCGGCAAAAAGGTTTAAAATTTCCAATGCTTTTTGAAGACTTTTCACTTTAATCTCGCTATTATCTATCATATATATGTGCTTTCTCCTTCCTGCCCCAATAATGTCACTTCTTTTTCATACATCAACTATTGCAAAAATATTTCTAATGTATTGCTGCAATTTCCTTCGTAGGCAAAGTTTTCTGTGCAATAATTATAACATCTGTTTTTTTTACGTTCAATATTTTTTAATATTTCATATTCAAAGCTGCAATATTTCGAATAATTATATTCATTTTGTACAAAAACAGGGCATGTACAGTACATACCCTGTCCTTTACCATATAAAGCATTTTTCACTAGTTTTTTAAACAATCACTTATTATTGTACCATTCTGCAACTTCGTCCAGTTCTGTCTTCGCATCTGCATCCTGAAATACCACATTCTGAACTGCTTTTACAAGTTTTGTACAAAGTTCTGTGTAGTCCGCCGGATAAAATGTAATTTCACCTGTTTTAGCATATTCGCTCCACATCTGCATACTGTCATACATTACGTTTTCTTTGACGCTTTCATCATCAAATACTCCTGTACGAACCGGCAGACAATTTGCAGACACCCACTGTACTTGATTTTCTTCAGACAAATAGAATTTGATGAAATCCATTGCCATTTCCGGATTCTGTGCATATTTGCCAATTGCAAGTGTTTGTCCTGCCACATATGCCGGTGCTGATTCCCCTTCCTTTTCTCCAGGGATTGGACAAGAAGTAAAGTTATCTGCAAAATTCGAAGTCATGATTGTTGCTGCACGCTGTGTTCCTGCATTTACAGCATCCACAGTGCCACTCTTAAACGCATCTACCACATCATCATAAGCCATATTCATGGTTGTCTGATCCATAGAGCCATTATCAACCAGTTCTTTGATGAAATTAA
>OGDN01004899.1_pt1 | contig 11200 bp, 17 predicted proteins | sample 1570271 | NCBI WGS metagenome assembly OGDN01 (sample SAMEA4384481, study PRJEB24528) | human gut metagenome | reverse complement strand
GTTCAGGATTCATAGTGGGGTATTTGGCATGGAAGGTTGATGAAAGAATACCTGAAGTACCTGACACGCCACAGACAGGAATAAAGGGAAAGACTGCAAGTATGATGATTTCACCTATCTCATTATTAATGGCACTTGGATGTTTTGCATGCGTAAGAGCAAAGGACAAGTCAAAATACAATTTCAAAAAGGAGAAGGACGATGAAGAGGATAATTAAAATATCTCTGATACTTCTTTTAGTGGGGATGGCTGTGATTGCAGCTGTCCCTTTTTTAAAGGAAAAAAGAGCAAAGAGAAAGTATGAGAATGATTTTAAGAAGATATGGGAGAGCGTGACAGAAAAGAAGTCTGATGTAAATGGTCTTGTAAAGAAAAACAAGGACTGCATAGGATATGTGGAAATACCGGGAACAACCATAAATTACCCTGTTATGCAGACAAAGGATAATCCAGATTTTTATTTAAATCATGATTTTAACAGGAATTACAGTTTTTATGGAACACCTTATTTAAGTGCATACTGTGATGTGAAAAAATCAGACAGCCTGATTATTTACGGACATAACATAAACGGAGGAAAAATGTTTGGAGTATTGGAACAGTATAAGAATAAAGAGTTTTTTTACAAGCACAAGAAGATATATTTTACAACGGATAAAAAGAGGGAGTATGAAGTGTTTGCAGTGATGAGTGTTAACATACATGAGTTTGAATACTGGAAATTTGTAATGGCAAGGAATAAGGAAGAGCATGATGAGTTCATTGACAAGGTAGAGGAGCATAGTTTGTGGAGACAGGGGAATAAACCTAAGTATGGGGAGCAGATGCTGATGTTGTCTACTTGTGATAATGGGAAAGGGGATGATTGGAGAATTGTGGTTATAGGAAAAAGAAATATGGCATTATGGTAATAGGGATGTTTAGCAATAATAGAATTTATATTATAATAAAAGTACGCTCGTCTGCGTACAATGATAATAAAAAAATATGCTATAATTATTTTGGAGGTACGAATTATTGAAAGAATTTGCAAACAACTTAAAGAAACTTAGAAAAGAAAGAAATATGAGCCAAGTCCAGTTAGCTAATATATCTGGCATTTCAGTTAAAACAATACAGAATTATGAACAAGATAGAAATGGTATGGCCCCTACACTTCCCAATCTTATGATGTTGGCAGATATTTTCAGTGTTACGCCTAGCTATTTATATTATGGAGGAGATAAAGAGATGTATATGGATGATTTATTATTTGAACTTGCACAGTTGTCTACTGAATCAATAAAAGAGATTCATGACAGTGAAGCAAGCGGGGGTAGTTTACCAAAACTATCTATTTCTAACGCTATTATCAATAAAATTACATATAAATGGAATAAAGATGTAGTTTTACCTAAAAGAGGATTTTATAAATCTTATGTAGAGCAAACTATTATAAGATATGCACAAAACCGGAAGTTTTGGAAAGAAAAATTTGAATTAATTTAAGCCATATATTTAGAGCAACATTGGAAAAGCAAATATCCATTCAAGATGATATTTTTATTATATCATTTAATTACAAGAGGTAAGACATATGGATAGGAAAACAATAATAGCAGAAAGTCTTAACTATATCGAGAACAACATAAAGAATAAAATAACCATTGAGGAAATAGCTGGTAATATAGGTTATACGAAATTTTATTTTTCAAGACTATTTAAACAAGAAATGAAAGTTTCTGTTATGGAATATGTCAGGGAAAGGAAAATGATATATGCAACCAGAGAAATATTAAATGGAACCAAAATTCTCGATGTGGCAATTGAATATGGTTGGGAATCGCACGGTGGATTTATTAAAGCTTTCAAAAGTTATTATGGTTTTTCACCTTCACTCTTGTATGCAATGAAATTAGAAATAATGCATTTTGGAGGTGGAGATATGAACAATTGTAACTTTTATAAAATAATGGATGGACATTTATCAAAAGAAGAACTGTTCAAAGTATTGCACGAAAAAATAATAGAACATGGATATGATAATCAAAAACTAAATAATATTTATAATTTCTGTCAGAGTATATATGGAGGCAGAAAAAGATATTCGGGTGATGATTATGTAACGCATTTATTAAATGTATCTTTGTTGCTAGTGCAAATGGAAGCGGAAGAAAGTGTCATTTATGCAGGAATGTTTTGCGATGTTTTTAGAAAAACTAATGTAGCAATTGATGAGTTAAAGGAAAATTTGCCTCATAGTGTGGTGCAGATTTTAATAAGATTAAAGGACTACGATATTGAAAAAGTAGGTCTTGAAGATGAACAATGTGCTGTTATAAAGATTGCAGAACGACTTCATAACATGAGAACTATAGAGTATATGGAAGAACGAGAAAGACAAAAAAGAGCAAAAGAAACAATAGCAATATTTATGCCTATTGTAAAGAAATTGCAAGATGACAAATTAATAAGTGAGTTAAATGAGATTTCGATAAATTGTTTAAAATAGGAATTATATGCAAGTCGGTTTTGTGAATTCAAAACCGGCTTTTTCTTTCAATAGCTAAATGTATATGATAATATTATAAAAGAATAAGAGTTGTGAATCTAAAAATAAGCAGAATTGCATAGTATTTGCAATATCGAATACTATTTGGAGAAATAATATGTTAGGAAAGATTGTAAAAGTTACGGTTGATAGACCAATGGGGACATATCACCCAAAGCATAAAGATATTTATTATACGATAAATTATGGATATATCGAAGGCATAATGGCATCTGATGGAGAAGAACAAGATGCTTATATATTGGGTGTAAATCAACCTGTGGAAGAATTTACAGGGAAAGTAATTGCAATAATTCACAGGTTAAATGATGTTGAAGATAAATGGGTTGTGGCACCAGAAGATGAACTATATTCTAAAGAACAGATAGAAGAACAGGTACAGTTTCAGGAGAAATATTTTGAGTATGAAATAGAATGTGCGGAAGAGTAATTCGTAAAGGAAATTTGGACAGATTACATCATGAAATATATTTATCTGATGCAAGAAAGGTTGTCCCAGAAAAATGGAAAATGGTTATTAGACATCCTATAAGAAAGATTTAGACAAATTACATATAGTCACTGAGTTAGAGGAGAAAGAATATGCAGGATTGTGGATTTACAAGAGAAAATAAATAGTTTAGATATCGCGCAGCAGCAATAATAATTGAAGAAGATTGTGTGTTATTTGCAGGAAATGAAATAGACGATTATTATTACTCAATCGGTGGTGGAGCTCATGTTGGAGAAACGTCTGAGCAGGCAGTAAAAAGAGAAGTGCTTGAGGAAACAGGTGTAGAATATGAAATCGACCGTCTTGCAGTTATTCACGAAAATTTCTTCAATGAAAATCAGGGAAGTTTAAAAGGAATGGATTGCCATGAAATGTCAATGTACTATTTGATGAAGCCTAGAGGAACAAAACAGCTTAATAGTGATAGTTATAGCCAGGGAGTAAGAGAAACAATGCATTGGATACCAATAAAAGATTTGGATAAATACAAAGCATTTCCAACTTTTTTGAAGGAATATCTTAGTAAGGAACATGCTGGAATTGAGCATATAATTACGGATGAAAGAAAATAATATATTTTCAAAAATAGTCAGAAATCAATAGTCATTAGTACAGAAAAATATGTTGTTGAACATTTTTATTCAATATAATATATGATAGATAAATTATATGTAGGTGTAACAACGAGTGAAGTGAAATAGTTAATTTTATTCAATTATGTGAATCTTGAGGACATATAAAATTGATGTCAAAATTATAAGTTAGGAGAAATTGATAAAGTGATTAGGTTAGTAGAAGAAAAAGATTTCTTACAGTTAGCTCATATGAGATGGGAACATAAAAAAGAAGATGATGCTACATATGGTGAGGATAATATCACAGGAATAGATGGTTATGAATTCATAGATGAATATGTAAATTTTTTAAAAACAGAGAGTGTATATAAAATATTTATAATGGAAAAGAATGAACAGATAATTGCAGCAATGTTTGTAACAATGATTAGAAAAGTTCCAAAACCTAATAAAAAAGAATCATATATAGCATATTTGACAAATGTATACACTTTAAAAGAGTACAGAAATCAGGGAGTAGGAACAGAAATGTTATTTTACATAAAAAATTACCTGAAACAAAACAGATGTGAAAATATTATTGTGTGGCCAAGCGATAAAGCCATTGATTGGTATGCAAGAAATGGTTTTAAATCGGAAAATGAAATTTTAGAATGTGAATTATAGTATGGTTGTATAAGTTAAGGAGAAGAAAAATGAACATATTAGTAATAGGCGGGACAAGATATTTTGGTATACATATGGTTAATAAACTTTTAGAGCAGGGTCATAATATAACAATAGCAACAAGGGGGAAAACACCTGATTCATACGGGGACAGAGTAAAGCGCATCATCATTGAAAGAACAAATGAAGAGAGTATGCGAAAGGTATTACAGGGAAAATATTTTGATGTGGTTATTGATAAGATCGCATATTGCTCTGATGATATCAGGTATGTTATGGATTATATTGATTGTGATAAATACATATATATGTCTAGTACATCAGTTTATAATCCAAAACATATGAATACTGTGGAAGCAGATTTTAATGGATACTCTAATGATTTTGTGTGGTGTAACAGATTTGAATTTCCATACGAGGAGATAAAGAGACAGGCAGAGTATGCATTATGGCAAAAATATTCAGATAAAAAATGGATTGCTGTCAGATATCCGTTTGCAATAGGAAAAGATGATTATACGAAAAGACTTCTATTTTATGTAGAGCATGTGATGAAATCAGAGCCTATGTACATAGATAATATAGATTATCAAATGAGTTATATCCGTTCGGATGAAGCAGGAGAGTTTATTGCATATTTGGTAGATAAAGATATTGAGGGTGCAATTAATGGAAGTTCTACAGGTACTATTTCACTTCGGGAGATAATTAATTATGTGGAAGAAAATACAGGAAAGCATGCGATTTTAAGTGATGATGGAGAAGCTGCACCCTATAATGGGGAACCTGAATATAGCATAAATACGGAAAAAGCAGAGAAGATAGGATATCATTTTTCTAATTTAAAAGAGTGGATATATCAATTATTGGATTATTACATTGAAAAGGTAAACATGGGAAATTAGTCTCGTAAAAACTTTTATATAAGGAGAAAATTTATATGATAGGTTTAATAGTAGCCCGTTCAAAAAATAATGTTATTGGAAAAAATGGAAAAATTCCGTGGAAAATAAAGGGAGAACAAAAACAATTCAAGGAACTTACAACAGGAAATGTTGTAATAATGGGACGAAATTCATACGATGAAATTGGTCGCCCGCTTCCAAATAGAGAAACGATAGTTATTTCGAATACTAAAAAATATATAGGTGAAAATCTTCATACAGCATCTAGTGTAAAAGAGGCTATAGAATTTGCAAAAGGAAAAGATGTATATATAGCCGGTGGTTATGGAGTATACAAAGAAGCCATACCACTAGTGGACGTAATGTACATTACTGAGATTAATATAAATGTAGAGCAAGGGGATGTCTTTTTCCCAGAATTTGATGACAATAATTTTAATATATCTATTGTAGAAACATCTGAAAATAATGAACAGTTTATAAGAAAAATTTATAGAAGAAAGAATAAGCAATAGTAACTTCCAGTTTTATTAACGATAATAAGGAATTAGACGGGTAAATTTTAAAATGTTAGAAGAGATGGAAAATATTAAATATGGAAATTTAGAAACTGCAATGGAATATTGTAAGAGAAATCGAACAGAGGAATGGATACAACAATTCCTTCGTTGTGATGGACATAATGTTGCGTTAGCAGATGGATTGTTAATAGAAGAACGATTCTATACAGGAATAGTTCAGTTTGATATTACTTTATTACATAATATTAAAGAAGGCGCTCCAGAGTATTTAAGTAAAAAAGATGATATAGATTATTTTTTTAGTATAGTTGATGAGATGGTCGAGTCTACAGCTTATTGGAATCCACCACCACTTATTATTGAGTTTAGAAGTGACAATGGTTTTTATGTATGCGATGGAAGACATCGATTGGAAATGTTTAGACAAAAGAATGTAAAAGTTATTCCGGCAATTGTGTGGACAACAGGAAAAGATGATTATGAGAAATTAAAGGAGATTATAAAATGTTAGAAATTTGTTCTAAGTGTGGAAATCATGAATGGGATAAGGAGGTTGATGGAAATACAATAAAATGTCCCAAATGTGGTTATAAATGGAAATTTGAAAAGCTACCCATATATTTTTTGACTGGTTGTAGTGGAGTTGGAAAAACAACTACAGCAATTGAATTGCAAAAATTAACAGATGAATATGTTATTTTGGACGTAGATTGGCTGCGCAATGTTGCCTGGCCACAAAATGATGAAGAAGAAAATAATTTGATAGAGCAGATTTTTTATTTGACAAAGGATATTTCTCAAAGTAAAAAAGCAGTAGTATGGACAATGGCTGGTGGCTTAGATAGGCTCTCTCGCGCTTATGGAAAAAGATTTTTTTCGGAAATAAAAGTTTTAGCACTTACGGCAGAACCAGAAACTATTAGAAAGAGAATGACTGAAGGAAGAGGTATAGATGATGCCGGTTGGATTCAGAGTTCAGTAGATTATAATAATTATTTCAGAACCCATGATATTTTGGATGATACAAAGTATGACACGTTAGATTGTACTAATGGAACTCCTGCAGAAATTGCACGAAAAGTTCTTGAATGGTTAAGAAAGTAGTCGCTGAAGATGTAAATTTTATCGCTGAAAAGAAATCAATAAAATCCAAATTTCAGGGATGGAAAAGTCGGAATTTGTAGAAGGGTGTATGTTACAAACAATAATGATATTTCCAGAGCTTGACAATATTGATTAACCCACATATTACGGTTGGCAAGTTAGACGATGCACAAACACTTAATAAAGTTTTTGAACATATTAGAAACGTAGATGACAAATTCATAGCAGTGGTGAATAAGATATCTGTTGAGATGATTGGTAAAAATGAAGAATCAATTATTGTTATTGAGAAGCAGCTATTCTTACAACTTCTAGATAATATTGTTTGTAACAGTATAGCAAATCTTATGAAGCATTATTTTATCATCCTAACTGTAATTTCCCACAAAATTTAACACTCCTACTTTTAGGTAATTACCCATCTCCATGATATTATATATCTATCAGAAACCTAGGACTGATACATAAAAATTTAATAAGCAAATTAAGAAACGCCAAGAATAAACTTAGTGAGTTAAGTTCATCCATTGGCGTTTTTCTTTTTGCAAAATTCATATTAGCAGGAGGAAGACAAAATGATGAATTACGAAGAATTCAAACAGAAAGTTCAGAATGAATTTAAAAATTATCTTGGAGAGGAATACAAGGACGCAGAAGTATTTATTAGAGAAGTAACAAAGGTTAACATGCAGGTAGATCAGATGACATTGCTAAATCTTCCGGGAAATGATTTCGCATCACCGTCAATATCATTACAGAGCATTTATGAGAATTATGAAAAAACAGGTGACTTTGAAGGTGTTATGGAAGCATTAAGCGAAACTTTTAAGGAGGCTATTGAAGGCTTTGAAAAGTCACCATTAAACAATGGATTAGATTTTAGCAATGTAGATAAAAATATTATTTTTACATTAGTAAACGCAGAGCAGAACAAAGAACTTCTTGAAAATGTTCCACATAGGAAATTTGAAGATTTGGCAATTATATATCGTTGGAATGTAGGAGTGGACAGTAATGGTTTATACACAAATATAGTGACTAATGAATTTGCTGAGAAAATTGGAAAAAGTGAAGAAGAATTATATGAACTTGCAAAAGAAAATACAAACAGAATTTTTCCATCAGAGGTTAGAAATATGGCTGAGGTTATTGGTGAAATCATTTTTGGAGAAGATGGCGAATATATGCCGGAGGATGAAGAGTTTAAAAATATGATGAATGAGACACCTGATGAAAAATCAATGTATGTTATTACAAACAAGGCAAGATTATTTGGTGCGGCAGCAATGCTTTATGAAGATAATCTTCACGACTTGTCTCAGCAAATTGATTCAGATCTCTACATTTTACCTTCATCAGTACATGAGGTAATAGCTATTAGTGACAAGTTTGGAGATGCAGATGAACTTGCAGATATGGTTTACGAAGTCAATATGGAGCAGGTAAGTATTGAAGAAAGATTATCAAATCAGGTTTACCATTATGATAAGGAAGCACGAACATTAAGACTTGCAACAGATAAGTTTGACAGAAAAATTTCTAATGATATTCAAGATAAGACACATCAGATTGAAGAAGGAAAGGCTAGGTAGAAAAATGAGTAAGAGAATTGAAGTAAAGGAAATTGAAGACATGATTGGAATAATCAAAGACATAGTAGAAGACTTAAAAGAAGAAGATGAAATCTTTATTAGCATAGAGGTGGTAAGAGATGGAAAGAAAACAGTTTAATCAGGTATCCATAAGGCTTGTAAAGGATGTACCGCTTATTACAGAGGAGCAGCTTGACACGCCAGAAAAAGCTTCCAAAGTTGTGGGAGATTTTATAAGGAACATGGATAGAGAAATGCTTTGTGTTGTTAATTTTAATTCAAAACTCCAACCCATTAATTTTAATGTGGTAAGTATTGGGACAGTCAATCAGTCGTTGGCTGTTCCAAGAGACATATTGAAATCAGCAATACTATCAAATGCATCAAATATAATGGTTTTGCATAATCATCCATCGGGAATTCTGTCACCTTCCAAAGATGACATAGTAACAACTGCCAGGATTATAGGTGCCTGCGACATGATAGGTATTCCACTTTTAGACCACATTATTGTTGGACCTAAAAGAGAAGAATATTTTAGCATGAAAGTAAAGGATACCATTAAATTTAACAAAAGTGTTAAGTATCAGGCAAATCTTGAATACTTAAACTTTAAAGAACCAAACCTGAATCGGGTGGAAGAGAAAAATAATAAGCTGGCAAGATAAGGGGTATTAGGGCACTCCCTAACAAGAATGCATTTGTAGCCACAAATGCGTATCTTGCAATATACAAATCCACAACGCATCGTCCGGAAATATAGAGAAAAAAGAAGGTGATCACATTGAAAAAGAAAAACAAGGACGTAACAAAGAGGGTACGTCTTACGGAAAATGAATGCAAAAAAATTATGAGGGAAGCAGGAAAAAAGAACATGAACTTTTCTTCCTATGTGAGATATGCAACAAAGCTGGATAAAAATATGGATCCGGAATTCATAAAAGCAATTTATAAACTTGCCAATGAAATCAACTACATAGGTCACAACATTAATCAGGTAGTAAAGAATAATAATAGTGGACTGTATTCAGAAATTGATAAGGCAAGACTAATGGAATATATGAGAATTTTGAATGAGAAAGTGGAAGCTCTTTTAAAGGAAAATGGCCATAAGCAAAATTCTTCATATTAATCCACATATGAATTCTGAAACATATCACTTAAAAACCGGATTAAATTACATTACAAAAAGTGAAAAAACAATAAATGGATTATATGTGGGCGCTGTTAACTGCATGGTAGAAAACGCATATGAGTGTATGAGAAATACAAAGGAAATATATGGGAAAACTGACAAGAGGCAAGCATATCATTTGATTATTTCATTTGAGGAAGGTGAAACAAATCCGGATACAGCATTTGAGATTATAAAGGAGTTTGTTAATAGGTATTTGGCAGATAATTATGAGGCGGTATATTCCGTTCATAATGACACCAATCACATTCACGGTCACATCATCTGGAACAGCGTGAGGTTCACGGATGGCTACAAATACAGATATGAAAAGGGAGACTGGGAAAGACAGATTCAACCTTTGGTAGATGAAATATGTGAGAAACACGGACTTCACACTTTGGAAAGAAACCAGAAAAATGACAATGAAAAACAGTGGGATGAATATAAAAACGGACCTTTTGTATGGAATGAACAGATAAAAAGAGATGTTGATGAGTGCATAATCGCAGCAACAGACTTTAATATGTTTGTGCAGATGCTGGAAGAAAAAGATTATGAGATAAAGCATGGCAAGTACATTTCGGTAAAACCAAAGGGAATGGAAAGGTTCAGGAGAATTAAAACCTTAGGAGAAGATTATTCTGAAGAAAAGATTAGAAAAAGAATATCTGAAAAAAGTATGGCAAAATATAAACCTGTAACCGTGCCAAAACCATTAAGGATAAAAAGTTACAGAGGACATATAAAAAAGAAGCAACTTACAGGCTTGCAGAAACAGTATTTTGCCATGCTTTATAAGTTAAAGAAAATTAGGAAACATTCATATTCCAATAACTATAAATATAAGGATGACATTAAAAAGTTGAACATTTTGCAGAAACAATATTTATTTCTTTCACGTTATGACATAAAGACAATGGAAGATTTAGAAGAATCACAGAATCTGATAAAGGCAAGGATTCAGACAACAAACAAGGCAAAAATGAATCAGGATTTTGAGTATGCATATAAAAATGCAAAGGATAAAAGAAAAAAATCTGAAAGGATAAGAATAGAAAAAATAGAGAAACCAAAGGAAAAGTTTGGTTTGCTGAAAAAGATATTTCTATCAAAGAAATATAACGACAGTCTTGTAAAGAAGCTGTCAGCAGGGGAACTTACGGTTGCACAGCTAAAGCAGATTAACAGGGCAATCAAGAGTGGACTTTCAGACAGGCAGCTTAACTCAATAATAAACAGTAAGAAGGATGCAGGCAGGATGGCAGTGATAATAGACATTGCCATAAATGTTAATAAGATGAGCGAGAAGGAGGCGAAATGTTAATGGCAGATGAAATAATGGAAGCAATACAAATGCTAAGATTTGGATATGACGGCATAAAACTTGGTCTTGATGTGACGGGCTCATCCATAAGAGAGGCAAAGAATCTTACCATATTCATAGTGGGACTATTAAATCACGAAAAGACACAGGGAAAGACAAGCCTTAGGAAAATGCTTAAGAACAGCGGAAATCTTCAGGTGTTGCAGATAAAGGAAAATGATGTAAGGGAGTTTGAAAAAATGGCAAAGAAATATGGCATTTTATATTCCAAGATGCCTGACATAAACAAGG
>OGDN01004894.1_pt1 | contig 11219 bp, 8 predicted proteins | sample 1570271 | NCBI WGS metagenome assembly OGDN01 (sample SAMEA4384481, study PRJEB24528) | human gut metagenome | reverse complement strand
TAATCGTAGTAGGACCTGAGCTTAAGTTCTACCAGTGCGGACTTCCTAAGAAGATGGCCCTCGAGCTGTTCAAGCCTTTCATAATGAAAGAGCTGGTAGAGCAGGGCTACGCTCACAACATCAAGAGCGCCAAGAGAATGGTCGAAAAAGTCAGACCTGAGGTGTGGGACGTACTGGAAGGCGTCATCAAGGAACATCCTGTAATGCTCAACCGTGCGCCGACGCTGCACAGACTGGGTATTCAGGCTTTCGAGCCGGTACTGGTAGAGGGTAAGGCTATCAAGCTGCATCCGCTGGTATGTACGGCCTTCAACGCCGACTTCGACGGAGACCAGATGGCCGTTCACGTGCCGCTTTCCGTGGAGGCTCAGGCAGAAGCGAGATTCCTGATGCTTTCGGTCAACAACATACTCGCTCCTAAGGACGGCTCCCCTATCACGACTCCTACACAGGACATGATTTTAGGAAGCTACTACCTGACCCATCCGGGCGTAGACGACAGAAGCACCTATGCCGAAAAGGGAGACGGAAAGGTATTCACAAACCTTGATGAAATGCTCATGGCTTACCAGACGGGAGTCGTTGGAATTCACGCAAAAGTCAAGGTGAGAATGTATAAAGACAAGGAAGACAGGGGAAAACTGGTAGAGTCAACGGTAGGACGCTTTATCTTCAACCAGGGAATCCCTCAGGATCTGGGGTTTGTAGACAGAGAGACAGATCCTTATAGTCTTGAAGTAGATTTCCTGTGCGACAAGAAGAAGCTGGGCGCCATTATCGACAAGTGCTACCGCAGACACGGCAACACCGGAACGGTAATAATGCTGGACTACATCAAGTCCATGGGATACAAGTATTCCACCAAGGCCGCCGTTACCATAAGCATCAGCGACATGGAGATACCTGAAGAAAAGGCGACCATCATAGCTGACGCCGAGGGTATGGTAGACAAATACGAAAAAGCCTATCGCATGGGTCTCATGTCAAAGCAGGAGAGATATGAGAAGATCATAGAAATCTGGAATAAGGCCACAGACGATGTCGCAGACGTGCTGATGGAATCCCTTGGAACCCTGAACAACCTGTATATAATGGCTAATTCGGGAGCCAGAGGAAGCAAGAACCAGATCAGACAGGTAAGTGGAATGAGAGGTCTTATGGCCAACGCCACAGGTAAGACCGTGGAAATTCCTATCAAGGCCAACTTCCGTGAAGGTCTGTCCATACTGGAATACTTCATATCTTCCAACGGAGCCAGAAAGGGTCTGGCCGACACGGCTCTGCGTACTGCCGACTCCGGCTACCTGACCAGAAGACTGGTAGACGTTTCCCACAGCGTTATCGTAAGGGGATACGACTGCGGAACCGACGAGGGAGTGGAAGTAAGAGCGTTTACGGACGGCAAGGAAGTCATCGAGCCGCTGAAGCAGAGAATCGTAGGCAGAACCGCCCTCGTAGATATAAAGGATCCCGAGACCGGCGAGGTGATAGTAGAGCAGAATGAAGAGATACTCGAAGCCGCCGCCGAAAGAATAGAAAACAGCGGAATAGAAAGCGTAGCTATCCGTTCCGTAATGACCTGCCACTCCAGAACGGGAATCTGCGCCAAGTGCTACGGCAGAAACTTAGCTACGGGAGAAGAGGTCAACATCGGCGAGGCCGTGGGAATCACCGCCGCCCAGTCCATCGGAGAACCGGGAACTCAGCTGACCATGAGAACCTTCCACACCGGAGGAGTAGCCGGAGGAGACATCACACAGGGTCTTCCGAGAGTAGAGGAGCTTTTCGAGGCGAGAAAGCCTAAGGGTATCGCAGAAATCTGCGAGGCCGACGGAGAAGTCATCTCCATAGAAGGACGTAAGGACAATAAAACTGAAGTCAGAGTCCGCGGTAAGGAAGAAGACAGAACTTATGTCATCCCTTACGGAGCCAGACTCAATGTCAAAGAGGGAGATCAGGTATTCGCCGGTGGACAGATAACGAGAGGTCCTCTCAACCCTCACGACATACTGAGACTTAACGGCGTCGAAGGTGTATATCAGTATCTTCTCAAGGAGGTACAGAGAGTATACAAACAGCAGGGTGTAGACATCAACGACAAGCATATAGAGGTTATCGTGAGCCAGATGCTTTCCAAATACAAGATTGAAGACGCAGGAGACACAGATCTGCTGCCGGGAGGACTCTACGGCAAATTCGAGATAGAAGAAGCCAACGCGAGGGCCGCTGAAGAAGGCGGAGAACCTTGCCTCGCCAACAGGATACTCCTTGGTATTACGAAGGCTTCGCTGGCCACCAGTTCGTTCCTGTCTGCGGCTTCGTTCCAGGAGACCACCAGAGTTCTCACTGACGCCGCCATCAAAGGTAAGAATGACAGACTTCTGGGTCTCAAAGAAAACATCATGATCGGTAAGCTGATTCCTGCCGGAACAGGCATGAAGAGGTACAAGAACATCGATCTGGACTACGGTGTAAATGCCGAGATAATGGAAAATTACGAGAGAGAGCAGGAACTGGCTGCCTTGGCAGCCATGAGAGAACCTGCGGCTTATGAGATTCAGGTTCAGAGCGACGCGGCTTCAGAAGCTGAAACTTCTGATGAAGATTATGCAGAAGTGGAGATGCCGGAAACACCTCAGATCGTCGAATTGGATTAGTCATATAATTTGAATTGACAGATAAAACGGTTCCATGATAAAATAATATTTGATTTTGTGCAAAATCGGGCCGGACTAAACGTCCGGGCCCGATTGCTTGCGTAAAATAGATCATTTTAAACGTTAAGAAGAAAGGAGAAAAAGAATGCCTACTATCAATCAATTAGTACGCGAAGGAAGAACAAGCTCGGTCAAGAAATCGACTGCTCCTGCGCTGAACAAAGGCATGAACTCACTCAGAAGAGTAGCTACCGATACTCATTCACCTCAGAAGAGAGGCGTATGCACATCGGTAAAGACAGTTACTCCTAAGAAGCCTAATTCAGCTCTCAGAAAAGTCGCCAGAGTACGTCTTACTAACGGTATTGAAGTAACCGCTTACATCCCCGGCATAGGCCACAACCTGCAAGAACACAGCGTTGTGCTTATCAGAGGCGGAAGAGTAAAAGACCTTCCAGGTGTAAGATACCATATCGTCAGAGGAACTCTTGACACTGCTGGCGTTGCCAACAGACTGCAGGCTCGTTCCAAATACGGCGCAAAGAGACCTAAGAAAAAATAAAACAGGCCTCTTGTTCTGACACGGCCATGCCGAAGTCAGACATCGCGGTCTGACGGCGCAGCCTTAAGACGGCGAGCAAATAGGGTAGCGTATTCTTTTTTACAAAATACAAGAGAAGCGCTCGCGGCGAACAGCTTGTATGAGGCTCTGCCTCGGCAAATGCGTTTCGTCGAGTACCCCGTCCAATGACTCGAAAAGACCGTATAATTGCAGGGTCTTTCCGAGAGTAATCCCTTATATTTAGGGGTGAAGAAGATGTGCAATTAAATATTATGTTGCGCAAGGTTGCTTTGTACTAGATAAGACAGAATCAAAGCGTCCTTTGCGAGGAGGGAAGAGAAGTGTCAAGAAAAGGTAATATACCAAAGAGAGATGTACTTCCGGATCCTGTTTACGGCAGCGTTGCCGTAGCTAAGCTTATCAACAGCATCATGTTAGACGGTAAGAAGGGCACCGCCCAGGCCATCGTTTACGGAGCTTTCGATAAGATTAAGGAGCAGACAGGCGAAGAGCCGCTGGAAGTATTCGAAAAGGCATTGAACAACATCATGCCTGTATTAGAAGTAAAAGCCAAGAGAATCGGAGGAGCCAACTATCAGGTCCCTGTAGAAGTAAGACCTGAGAGAAGACAGACCTTAGGCTTGAGATGGCTCACCAAGTATACCAGAGCAAGAGGAGAAAGGACCATGTCCGAAAGACTTGCCAAAGAACTTGTTGATGCAGCCAACAACACCGGAGCTTCGGTTAAAAAGAAAGAAGATACTCATAAGATGGCGGAGGCTAATAGAGCGTTTGCGCACTTCCGCTGGTAAAATGCTTGCCTTTTTCGCCCATCGCCGCAGAATTGGCGGCTGCTCGGTACTCACGTACGTATAAGTACGCTCCGTGCCTCGCAAGCCTTAATTCTTTGCGATGAACGAAAAATTCGGCGCATTTTGAAATCGCAGACGGAAGCGCTCGCTTAGCCGCAAACGATTTTTCCGGTGCGATTAAAAAATACAATCTTATGAAAAAATACAAATCACAGTAGAAGGGAGGATATGATATGCCAAGAAGTTTCCCATTGGAAAAGACAAGAAATATTGGTATCATGGCCCACATAGACGCGGGCAAGACAACTACCACCGAGAGAATTCTGTTCTACACAGGCAGAACTCACAAACTGGGCGAGACTCACGAAGGTGCAGCGACGATGGACTGGATGGAGCAGGAACAGGAACGTGGTATAACTATAACCTCTGCTGCTACTACAGCACAATGGAAAGATACGAGAATCAATATAATAGATACTCCGGGACACGTGGACTTTACTGTTGAGGTAGAGAGATCCCTCAGAGTCCTGGACGGCGCGGTAACAGTACTGTGCGCCAAGGGAGGCGTAGAACCGCAGTCTGAAACTGTTTGGAGACAGGCTGAAAAGTACGGCGTACCAAGAATGATCTTTGTCAACAAGATGGACATAATGGGAGCTGATTTCTTTAGAGTTGTCGGAATGGTAAAAGACAGACTCAAAGCAAATGCAGTACCTGTCCAGTTGCCTATTGGTGCTGAAGATAGTTTCGTTGGAATTATCGACTTAGTAGAAATGAAGGCAGAGATCTACAAGGATGAGCTGGGTAAGGAATTCGACATCACCGATATTCCTGCCGATATGCAGGGCCTTGCAGATGAATGGAGAGAAAAGCTGATAGAATCAGTTGCTGAAACCGATGAAGAGCTGATGATGAAGTTCCTCGAGGGAGAAGAACTCACAGTTAAAGAAATCAAGACTGCTATCAGAAAAGAAACTATAGCAGGGAATATGGTTCCTATGCTGTGCGGAAGTGCATACAGAAATAAGGGCGTACAGATGATGCTTGACGCTGTAATAGACTATATGCCGTCTCCGCTGGACATTCCTCCGATCAAGGGCGTAGACCCTGATACGGGAGAAGAGGACGTAAGACATACCAGCGACAAGGAGCCTTTCTCTGCGCTGGCATTCAAGATCATGGCAGACCCGTTCGTAGGAAAGCTGGCCTTCTTCAGAGTTTATTCCGGAACCCTTTCTTCCGGCTCTTACGTGTATAACTCCGTAAAGGGCAAAAAAGAAAGAATCGGAAGAATCCTGCAGATGCACGCCAATAAAAGAGAAGAGATACAGGAAGTCTATGCAGGAGATATCGCTGCTGCCGTAGGTCTCAAGGATACTACTACCGGTGACACTCTTTGCGACGAGAAACACGAGATCATCCTCGAATCTATGGAATTCCCGGAACCTGTAATCGAGATAGCCATCGAACCTAAGACCAAGGCCGGTCAGGAAAAGATGGGTATAGCTCTTGCCAAGCTGGCAGAAGAGGATCCTACTTTCAAGACTTACACCAATGCAGATACAGGACAGACCATCATCGCCGGCATGGGCGAGCTGCACCTGGAGATCATAGTGGACAGACTTCTGCGTGAATTCAAGGTAGAAGCCAACGTAGGCAAGCCTCAAGTTTCCTATAAAGAAACTATCACCACTACTGCCGATGTCGACCACAAGTACGCTAAGCAGTCGGGCGGACGCGGACAGTACGGTCACGTTAAGATCAGAATTTATCCGAGAGACCCGGGCGAAGGCTTCGAATTCAAGAACGCCATCGTGGGAGGAGCTATTCCTAAGGAATATATCCCTAAGATCGAGGAAGGTATCAAGGAGGCTATGGAAACAGGTCCTCTGGCCGGATACCAGGTAGTAGACGTAGGCGTAGAGCTTTACGACGGTTCATATCACGAAGTCGACTCTTCGGAAATGGCATTCAAGATCGCCGCTTCCATGGCGTTCAGAGAAGCCGTAAAGAAGGCAAAACCTGTTCTGCTGGAACCTATCTTCAAGGTAGAAGTAACAGTTCCGGAAGAATACATGGGAGACGTTATCGGAGATATTTCTTCAAGAAGAGGAAGAATCGAAGGAACCGACATGAATCTGGGAGCAGTAGCAGTAAGAGGAATGGTACCTCTGTCTGAGATGTTCGGATATGCTACCGACCTGAGATCCAAGACTCAGGGAAGAGGCGTATACGTAATGCAGATGGACCACTTCGAGAAACTGCCTGAAAGCCTGCTTGAAAAAATCAATAAGTAAACAAATTTTTAAATAACCTTTTTAGGAGGAACAGAAAAAATGGCAAAACAGAAGTTTGAAAGAACAAAACCGCATATCAATATCGGAACAATAGGCCACGTAGACCACGGTAAGACAACTCTGACAGCAGCAATCACCAAGACACTGCACCAGAGATACGGCCTTGGACAGGACGTAGCCTTTGACCAGATCGACAAGGCACCGGAAGAAAAAGAGAGAGGAATCACCATCTCCACAGCCCACGTAGAGTATGAAACACCAAACAGACACTACGCGCACGTAGACTGCCCGGGCCACGCCGACTATGTAAAGAACATGATCACAGGAGCAGCTCAGATGGACGGAGCAATCCTGGTAGTAGCAGCAACAGACGGCCCAATGCCACAGACAAGAGAGCACATTCTTCTGTCAAGACAGGTAGGAGTACCATACATCATAGTATTCCTTAACAAGTGCGACATGGTAGACGACGAAGAGCTTTTGGATCTGGTAGAGATGGAAGTAAGAGAACTTCTTGACGAATATGAATTCCCGGGAGACGACACACCGATCATCAGAGGATCCGCCCTTATGGCTCTTGAAGATCCTGCAGGCCCATGGGGAGACAAGATAGTAGAACTGTTTGAGGCAGTAGACAGCTACATTCCGGAGCCGGAAAGAGACAACGACAAGCCGTTCCTGATGCCGGTAGAGGACGTATTCTCAATTACAGGAAGAGGAACAGTAGCGACAGGAAGAGTAGAGAGAGGAGTCCTTGAGGTAGGAAACGAAGTAGAGATCGTAGGACTAACCGAAGAGAAGAGAAAAGTAGTAGTAACAGGGGTAGAGATGTTCAGAAAGCTTCTTGACAAGGCAGAGACAGGAGACAACATCGGAGCACTGCTGAGAGGAGTACAGAGAACAGAGATTGAGAGAGGACAGGTACTGTGCCAGCCGGGAACGATCCACCCACATACAAAGTTCAAGGGAGAAGTATACGTACTGAAGAAGGAAGAAGGCGGAAGACATACACCGTTCTTTAACGGATACAGACCTCAGTTCTATTTCAGAACGACAGACGTAACAGGAGACCTGAAGCTGCCTGAGGGAGTAGAGATGTGCATGCCGGGAGATAACATCACAATGGAGATCACACTGATTACCCCAATCGCAATCGAAGAGGGACTGAGATTCGCCATCAGAGAAGGCGGAAGAACAGTAGGCTCTGGAGTAGTAACAGAGATCATAGAATAAGGTGAAGGAAGAAAGACCTGCAAGGTGGTAGAGCCCTTGCGGGTCTTTTTCATAAATATGAGGAGAGGGCAATTCACAATACAGATATGGCCGGAGAAAGATGAAATCTTTTTTACAATATCTGATTGCAGAAACAAAATATTGACTTTGACTCATAAAAAGTTTAGTATTATTCTGTAGTCTTATTGGAAAAATTTAATCAAAATCAAAAAATAGAAAGTCAGATTCGCGTAAGTCAAATTTGACATCGAACTTTCTTTATATTTAATCATCGAGAAAAGGGGCGTTGAAATTGAGAAGAGAAAAAAAGACGACAGAGAAGAGGGAAGACAAGAAGCGGAGAGCGGGGCTCTTTAAGAAGAAAGAGAGAGGAAGGCCGTCTGACAAAAAGAGCATAGACAGAAAGAACAAAGACAAGAAAAGGCCGCAGATATGTCTCTCATTAAGCTGCAATACTATAGAACAGCTCAAATCTGAAATAGAAGAATACAGAGAGTATTGCCAGATAGTGGAGTGGTGCGTAGATAAGACCGATGGAAGTAAAGACTATACAGAAGAAGAATTTAAAGCTATTCTCAGAGATATAAAGAAGCTTTGCAGAGAAAAGAAACTGATAGTTGACTATAAAGGGGACGAAGAAACAGGTAACCTCATACAGAGATGGTCTATGGGTATTGCCGATATAATAGACGTAGACGCAGACAACACTCAGATAAGGGAGATGATAAGAGAAGCCAGGAGAAAGAAAACCAAGATTCTGGTATCCCATCATCTCTTCGACAGAATGCCTGAGAGAGATGAGATATCCACCCAGTTTGTAAAGATGGAGAGAACAGGGGGAGATATTCTCAAGATCGCATGCTTTGCAGAAAAAGAATCCCAAAGCTATGAAATATTAGAAGCTGCCTGCGCTTACACTCAGCTCAGGAACCATAAGCCGATAGTGGCTATAGCCATGGGTGAAGAAGGACAGGCCAGCAGGATATGCGCAGGAGATTTTGGCTCCGTCATAACTTATTCGTGCGGTACTGTTCCTACAGCTCCGGGACAGTTCAATGCGAAAGACCTGAGCAAATATTTAGACATTTATTACGAAAGAAGATAATATGGATTCAATTATAAAGATTGAAAACTTGATATTTGAATATAAAAAGGATGACGAATCTGAGGCAAACAGAGCGATAGACGACGTCAGCCTCGAAATAGAGAGAGGCAGCTTTACGGCGATATTGGGGAAAAATGGCTCGGGAAAATCCACCCTGGCAAAGAACCTCAACGGACTGCTTCTGCCGACGGAAGGCATCATATACGTAAATGGATTTAATACTGCCGACGACGATCACATCTGGGACGTAAGGCAGTCGGCCGGCATGGTATTTCAGAACCCCGATAACCAGTTGGTTTCGGCCATCGTTGAAGATGACGTCGCCTTTGGACCGGAGAACCTTGGAGTGGAACCTGAAGAAATCCGCCGCAGAGTAGATAAAGCCCTCAGCGATGTGAATATGGGAGAATTCAGAGGAAAGTCGCCTTACTTGCTTTCGGGAGGACAAAAACAGCGAATTGCCATAGCCGGCGTGGTTGCCATGAAGCCTGCCTGCATAATATTCGACGAGCCGACGGCCATGCTGGATCCAAAAGGCCGCAGCGAGATAATGGCCATCATAGAAGAACTCAACGGAGAGGGAATAACTGTAATTCTCATAACTCATTTCATGGAAGAGGCGGCTCGGGCAGATAGAGTGATAATAATGCACGACGGCCGGGTATTCTTAGACGGAACGCCTTCTGAAGTGTTTGCGCAAGGGGATAAAGTGAAATCGGTAAATCTCGATGTGCCGCTGGCAGTAGAGCTTGCCGCCCGGCTCAGAGAGAGAGGGATACAGGTGCCCCCGGATATTATAGGAACAGAAGAAATGGTTGAATACTTATGTCGATACGAGTAAAAAACTTAAAACATATATATGAGAAAGGCATGCCCGGTGAATCTATTGCTTTAGAAGATATAAGCTTTGAGGTTGCAGACGGAGAATTCCTTGGAATAATAGGGCATACGGGTTCGGGAAAATCAACGCTGCTGCAGCATCTCAACGGACTTTTAAAACCTGATGAAGGCAGCATAGTAATAGGAGATACTGATATAACAGCTTCCGGTATTTCTATGGTAGAAATAAGAAAGAGAATAGGACTGGTCTTTCAGTATCCGGAATATCAGCTGTTCGAGGAAACCGTAGCCAAAGATGTGGCCTTCGGACCTCGTAATCTTGGACTCGAAGAAGAGGAGATACAAGAGAGAGTAAAAGAGGCTATGGAGTTAGTGGGTCTTGACTACGAGGAGTTCAAAGACAGATCCCCCTTTGAGCTGTCGGGAGGACAGAAGCGCAGGGCCGCCATAGCAGGCGTCATCGCCATGAGACCTGAAGTATTGATCTTAGACGAACCCACTGCCGGACTTGACCCTAAAGCTCACAAAGATGTACTGGCTATGATAGAAGAAGTTCACAGGAGAACGGGTAACATAACCATATTGGTGTCTCATAATATGGCAGACATAGCCAGACTTTCGGATAAGGTTCTGGTCATAGACAGCGGACATATGGTTGCCATGGGAACGCCAAAAGAAGTATTCTCTCACAGGGAAGAACTCAGCAGCGTGGGGCTTGATCTTCCGCCGATTACGCAGCTTACGGAGGCTCTGCGAGATTGCGGAATGAAAATCGAAGAGACTATACTGTCTATAGACGAGGCTGCCGACCAGATAGCCGGATACTTAAACGACAAAGGAAACATCAGATGTTAAGAGATATAACTCTCGGACAGTATTTCCCGGGAAAGTCATGGATACACAGACTCGACCCCAGGATAAAGATAATAGCGACGCTGCTGTTTATAATAGAACTGTTCATAGTAGACAATTTCATAGGATTTCTGATAGCCGGGGTTGTTCTGGGGATATTGATAGCCGTATCTAAGGTGCCTGTAAGCTATATAATGCGGGGACTTAAACCTATCTTACTGATACTGATATTTACGTTTGCGCTGAATATCTTCATGGTAGACGGACGCATACTGTGGCAGTGGAAGTTCCTCAAGATTACTGCCGAGGGCCTCGAAGTGGCCGTATTTATGGCGATAAGGCTTGTACTTCTGCTGATGGGATCTTCCATGCTGACGCTGTGTACGAGACCTTTGGCTTTGACCGACGGTATCGAAAGGCTGCTTTCGCCTTTCAAGAAGATCGGTCTGCCGGCTCACGACATAGCCATGATGATGACTATAGCTCTGAGATTCATACCGACTCTTTTGGAAGAAGCGGATAAGATAATGAAGGCCCAGCAGGCCAGGGGAGCCGACTTCGAGTCGGGGGGACTGATGAAGAGAGCCAAAAGCCTGATACCTATATTGGTGCCTCTCTTTGTGGGCGCTTTCAGGAGAGCGAAGGATCGGGCGAGGGCCATGGAGGCCAGGTGCTACAGAGGCGGAGAGAACCGCACTCGCATGAACGAAATGAAATTTCAGAAGAGAGATTATGCGGCCATAGTCATGATGGCGCTATTCCTGGCTGTGATAATCATAGAATCAAGGTTGTTGTGATATGAGACAGAGAAATATCAAAAATCTGGACGAGAAATTGAAGCAAAATTCGGCGTTTCTTATA
>OGDN01004891.1_pt1 | contig 11236 bp, 9 predicted proteins | sample 1570271 | NCBI WGS metagenome assembly OGDN01 (sample SAMEA4384481, study PRJEB24528) | human gut metagenome | reverse complement strand
CGCGGAAGCGGATTCACCATTCTTGCCGTTGCCGAGGGTGCAATTGCAAAAGAAGACGCAGCACTTCCGAAGAAAGAGCTGAAAAAACGTCAGGAAGAAATCGCAAAGAAATACCCGTCCGTATCCTACAAGATCGCAGAAGAGATCGAGGCAAAGACAGGCATGGAAATCCGCGTCACCGTACCGGGCCACATGCAGCGAGGCGGCAGCCCGTGTCCGTATGACCGTGTCCTTTCCACAAGACTCGGATCCGAGGCAGCACAGCTTATTCTGGACAAACAGTACGGCTACATGGTCGGAATGGTCAACGGAAAAGTAAAGAAAATTCCGCTGGGCGAGTGCGCCGGAAAATTAAAGACCGTAGATCCGAATGCACAGGAAGTCCTGCAGGCAAAACGGATGGGAATCAGCTTCGGCGATTGATGCGTTCCCGAAAAAGGCAAGGAAAAAGAACGGAGGCCTTAAAGCAAGAAGAACAAGGTCTCCGTTCTTCTGTTGCACTGCTGTCCAAAAGAAACTGCCGGCGGCAGGCTTCCATGCCGATGCAATAAAAGGAGAAAAATTTTATGAGCTATACTGCTCTGTACCGAAAATTCCGTCCTTCCACCTTTGAGGATGTAAAAGGACAGGATCACATTGTAACAACATTAAAAAATCAGATCCGCGCGGACCGCATCGGTCATGCGTACCTGTTCTGCGGAACCCGCGGAACAGGAAAAACGACGATCGCCAAGATTCTCGCCCGCTCGGTCAACTGCGAACATCCCGTGGACGGAAGCCCGTGCAACGAATGTCCGACGTGTAAGGCGATTCTGGCGGGCGTTTCCACGAACGTCATCGAGATCGACGCGGCATCGAACAACGGTGTCGACAACATCCGTGAAATCCGTGAGGAGGTAGCCTACCGGCCGACACAGGGACGGTATAAAGTCTATATCATCGATGAGGTGCATATGCTTTCTACCGGAGCGTTCAATGCACTCTTAAAAACCCTGGAGGAGCCGCCGTCCTATGTCATCTTCATTCTGGCGACCACAGAGGCAAACAAAATCCCGGTGACGATCCTTTCCAGATGCCAGCGGTACGATTTCCGCCGCATCACGATCGATACCATCGCGGCGCGTCTTAGTGAACTGATGGAAAAAGAGGGCGTGGACGTCGAAGAAAAAGCCATCCGCTACGTCGCAAAGGCGGGCGACGGCTCCATGCGAGACGCGTTAAGCCTCCTGGACCAGTGCATCGCCTTCTACCTCGGGCAGAAGCTGACGTACGATAAAGTCCTTGAAGTTCTCGGAACTGTTGATACCGAAATCTTCAGCCAGATGCTCCGCACGATCCTCGCCGGGGATGTAACGGGAAGCATCCGCACGCTGGAAACCCTTTTAAACCGCGGAAAAGAGCTGGGACAGTTCGTTACCGACTTTACGTGGTATCTGCGGAATCTGCTGTTGGTAAAAAGCGCAGATGAAACCGAAGAACTGCTCGACGTCTCTACAGAAAACCTGAAGCTCTTAAAAGAAGAGAGCACGATGGTAGACGATGAGACGCTGATCCACTATATCCGCGTTTTATCCGAGCTCTCCGGCCAGCTCCGCTATGCGGCGCAGAAGCGCGTGCTCGTTGAGGTGGCGCTCGTCAAACTCTGCAAACCGCAGATGGAGCAGAACCTCGAATCCGTGCTGGAGCGTCTTAGGATTCTCGAAGAAAAAATGGAGCGCGGAATCCCGATGATGGTGACAAATGCACCGGGAGCAGGAAACGGCAGTGCAGGAGGCTCCGGAGCGGCCGGAGACGGCTATGCGGCGGCAGAAACACCGCAGAGTGCACCGGCACCAGTGAAAGCCGCACCGGCGGATTTACAGCGCATCAGCGCGTCCTGGAAGGCAATTGTCGGCCAGACAAGCGGCATGTTCCGCCAGTTTCTGCAGAGCGCCGTTCCGAAATACAACAGCGAGACGGGCGACGCCAAACTGTTTGTTGAGTTTGCAGACCAGCTCGCATCCATCTACGTTGAGCGGCCGGAGGCAGCCGATGAGATCCGCACCATTATTGAACAGATGACTGGAAAAACCGTAGAGGTCCAGCTCATTTTAGCAGACCAGCATGCAAACGCCGCGCTCTCCACGATTTCCGTGGATGATGCACTGACGCAGGCGATTCATGGAATCCCGGTCGAGGAGGACGACGAGAGCGACTTCGACGACGGGGAAGAATAAATTAAAAACAAATTTTTCAGGAGGATATTACCCATGGCAAAAAGAGGAGGATTCCCGGGAGGAATGCCGGGCAACATGAACAATCTGATGAAGCAGGCTCAGAAAATGCAGAAGCAGATGGAAGAGAACCAGAAAGCACTGGAGGAGAAAGAGTTCACTGCGACAGCAGGCGGCGGAGCCGTAGAAGTAACCATTTCCGGTAAAAAAGAAGTAACCAAAGTTAAAATCAGCGAAGATGCCGTAGATCCGGACGACGTAGAAATGCTCGAGGATCTGATCATGGCAGCAACCAACGAAGCACTGCGCAAAGTTGAGGACGAGGCAGCCAAAGCTATGGGCAAACTTGCCGGCGGACTCGGCAGCATGGGCGGAGGATTCCCGTTCTGATGGATTACTACAGCGGATACATCAATCAGTTGATCGAGCAGCTGTCCCATCTGCCTGGCATCGGTGTGAAAACCGCACAGCGACTGGCCTTTCATATTATGAATATGCCGGCCGACCAGGCAAAACGGCTGGCCGATTCGATCACAGAAGCAAAATCCCACGTCCAGTACTGCAAGTGCTGCCAGACCCTGACCGACAAAGAGCTGTGCCCGATCTGCGCAAATGTCAAGCGCGACCACAGCGTGATCATGGTGGTGGAGACGACGCAGGATCTTGCGGCATATGAAAAAACCGGAAAATACGACGGCGTTTACCACGTCCTGCACGGGGCCATCTCCCCGATGCTGGGGATTGGGCCGGACGACATCCGGTTAAAAGAGCTGATGCAGCGCCTCCAGGGCGATGTCTCGGAGGTTATCGTTGCCACGAACTCCAGCCTGGAGGGCGAGACAACGGCCATGTACATCAGCAAGCTGATCAAGCCGACCGGCATCAAGGTGACGCGGATTGCGAGCGGCGTTCCGGTGGGCGGCGATCTGGAAAATATTGACGAAGTCACCCTTCTGCGTGCGTTAGAGGGCAGAACGGAGCTGTAATTATGGGCAGAAAAAAAGTGACATCCAGTGATGTCGCAGCAGCCTCAGGCGTATCCCAGGCGACGGTCTCCATGATCCTGAACCGGCGGGAAAACGTTTCGTTCTCGCGGGAAACAGTAGAAAAAGTGGAGGCGGCGGCAAAAGAGCTGGGCTACCAGATTCCGCGGCGGAAGATGAGAAGAGAGTCGAACGGCAACAAGCTGATCGTCGTCTTCTGTCCGACGCTGACGAATCCTTACTATGTGATGCTGCTGCACGGCATCGAAGAAGTTGCAAAAGAGAAGAATTACGGGGTCTTTGTCTGCAATACGCAGAGGGACCTGAAAATCGAAGAGAATTATCTTCGGATGATGAAGAGTGTGCGCCCGCGCGGAATTATCTACACCTGCAATCCGAGCAGAAGCTGCAAGGAAAAAGTGGAGGAGCTGGCCGCGGAGATTCCGCTTGTCATCATCAACAACCGGGAAGAACTGCTGGAAATTGATGCGGTCGAGCTGAACAATGCAAAACCCGGCAGGCTGATGGCACGCCACCTGCTGGAACTGGGACACCGGCATGTGGCGTTTGTTTCACCTCCGCTGACTTCCAAACAGGGTCAGCGCCTGAAACGCGTGGAAGGCTTTGTGCGCGAGTTTGAGGAGGCAGGATACGGCGACGGCGTGATCGTCAAATCGGCGGATGAGGACCTCGACGAAGTGATCCCGAGCATGGATTCTGAGTACAAGATGGGCTATTATCTGACGAAGGAACTGCTGCGGGAGGACAAGAACCTTACGGCAATCGTCGGCATGAATGATATGATCGCGTTCGGGATCATGGACGCCGTGCTCGAGAGCAAACTGCGCATTCCGGCGGATATTTCCGTAGTGGGATGTGACAACACCGTCTATTCCAGCTTCCGCTCGATTTCCCTGACGACGATCGACCACTATGTGCCATTGAAGGGCCGCGATGCGTGCGATATCATCCTGCGGAAAATCCAGTCTCTTCGGGAAAGCCAGGACGGCAATGAACCCTTAAGCACGTATCATGTCGAGTATGAACCGAAACTGATCGTGCGGCGCAGCACTTCGTATGCAAGAACCGAAAAATTAAAAAATAAATAGGACGGCTGAAATTATTATTAATAATTTTGAATAAAACAGCTCCGACGCAAACCGGGAAAACACAAAGAAAAGGAAAAACCGGAAAAAATGAGAAAAAATCCGCCAGAGTAATTTATAAAATAGTATTTATAAATAATAAAATTAATTAATAAAAGTGAGGCCGACTTGACGGAAAAACCAAACATATCTATACTGGAGATAACAGAAAAACGGAGCCGTTCTGCGGAAAACAACAGGCCCCGAAACCTTACGAAAGTATGAATATGGGAGGAAAAACAACATGAGATTTTTCATCGACACAGCAAAAGTAGAGGACATTAAAAAAGCAAACGACATGGGCGTTATCTGCGGCGTTACCACCAACCCGTCCCTGATCGCAAAAGAAGGACGTGACTTCAAAGAGGTCATCAAAGAGATCACCGAGATCGTAGACGGACCGATCAGCGGCGAGGTAAAAGCTACCACAACAGATGCAGAAGGCATGATCAAAGAAGGCCGTGAGATCGCAGCCATCCATCCAAACATGGTTGTTAAAATCCCGATGACCGTAGAAGGACTCAAAGCTGTTAAAGTTCTGAGCGCAGAGGGCATCAAGACAAACGTAACCCTGATCTTCTCCGCAAACCAGGCACTTCTGGCTGCAAGAGCAGGTGCAACTTATGTTTCCCCATTCCTTGGAAGACTCGATGACATCAGCACCCGCGGCGTTGATCTGATCCGTGAAATCGTTGAGATCTTCGACGTAGCCGGCATCGACACCGAGATCATCGCAGCAAGCGTCCGCAACCCGATCCACGTAACCGACTGCGCACTGGCTGGTGCAGACATTGCAACTGTTCCATACAACGTAATCGTACAGATGACCAAACATCCTCTGACCGACGCCGGAATCGCAAAATTCCAGGCTGACTACAAAGCTGTATTCGGCGAATAAGACCTAAACATGATTGCATAAAAGCTGGAAATATGGTATTGTGAACAAAGTGAACAATAGCGATATTTCCAGCTTTTGATTCCGATCCAACTAAACAAGGAGAAAAGACATGAACAAGTTAGAACTTCAGAAGACGGCCAATGAGATCCGCAAAGGGATCGTCAGCGGCGTTCATGCAGCAAAGGCCGGCCATCCGGGCGGATCTCTGTCTGCAGCCGATATTTTCACGTATCTGTATTTTGAAGAAATGAACGTGGACCCGAAAAATCCAAAAGATCCGGACCGCGATCGTTTTGTACTTTCGAAAGGCCACACAGCGCCGGGACTCTACGCAGCACTGGCTGAAAAAGGTTACTTCCCGAAAGAAGACCTGCTGACCCTTCGCCACCTTGGCTCTTACCTGCAGGGACATCCGGATATGAAACATATCCCGGGCATTGATATGTCAAGCGGTTCCCTCGGACAGGGAATCTCCGCAGCAGTCGGAATGGCACTCGGTGCAAAACTGCAGAACAAAGCATTTCGTGTTTATACACTTCTTGGCGATGGTGAAATCCAGGAAGGTCAGGTCTGGGAGGCAGCCATGTTTGCCGGAGCAAAACATCTGGACAACCTCGTTGTGATCGTAGACAACAACGGACTTCAGATCGACGGAAACGTAGCAGATGTCAACAGCCCGTACCCGATCGACAAAAAATTCGAGGCATTCAACTTCCACGTAATCAACGTAGCGGACGGCAACGATTTCGATCAGTTGAAAGCTGCATTTGATGAGGCGCGCACCGTAACAGGCATGCCGACCGCCATCATCACAAAGACCGTAAAAGGAAAAGGCGTTTCCTTCATGGAGAACCAGGTAGGCTGGCACGGAAAAGCTCCGAACGATGAAGAATACGCAATTGCTATGGCAGAACTGGAAAAGGCAGGTGAAGCGTTATGTCAGAAGTAAAGAAAATCGCAACAAGAGAAAGTTACGGTAATGCACTGGTTGAACTTGGCGCAGAGCATGACAATCTGATCGTACTCGACGCTGACCTTGCAGCAGCAACCAAGACCGGTGTGTTCAAAAAAGCATATCCGGACCGTCACATCGACTGTGGTATCGCAGAATGTAATATGATGGGAATCGCTGCCGGTCTTTCCACCACAGGCATCGTTCCGTTCGCAAGCACCTTCGCGATGTTTGCCGCAGGCCGTGCGTTTGAGCAGGTGCGCAACTCCATCGGATACCCGCATCTGAACGTAAAAATCGGTGCTACCCATGCCGGAATTTCCGTAGGAGAAGACGGCGCAACACATCAGTGCAACGAGGATATCGCCCTGATGAGAACCATCCCGGGCATGGTCATCCTGAACCCGGCAGATGATGTAGAGGCAAAAGCCTGCGTGAAAGCAGCTTATGAATACAACGGACCGGTTTACCTTCGTTTCGGACGTCTGGCAGTGCCGGTGATCAACGACAGACCGGATTACAAATTTGAGCTCGGAAAAGGCGTTGTTCTCCGTGAAGGCAAGGATGTCACCATCGTTGCAACAGGCCTTTGCGTAAGCTCCGCTCTGGAAGCAGCAGAGAAACTTGCCGCAGACGGCATTGATGCCAAGATCATCAACATCCACACCATCAAACCGCTGGATGAGGAGCTGATCGTTGCAGCAGCAAAAGAGACCGGCAAAGTCGTAACCGTAGAAGAGCACTCGGTGATCGGAGGACTTGGAAGCGCAGTCTGCGATGCACTGGCAGAGAAATGCCCGGTTCCGGTGAAGAAAATCGGTGTACAGGACGTCTTCGGAGAGTCCGGCCCGGCAGCCGCTCTTCTTGCAAAATACAAACTCGACGGCGAGGGCGTTTACGAGCAGGTAAAAGAGTTCTGTAAATAAGATTTTTCGAAATAAATGACAAAAGAAAACAGGCAGAGGCCACACCGGAAAACGGTGCAGTCTCTGCCTGTTTTGTTGTCTGCGGTTTTTCTTAAAGCAGAAGTTCGCTTGTCCCGGCCGCCTCAAGTTCCCGGCAGGCGAGCAGGATTCCCTGCGAGATGGATTCCGCCATATGGAAAATCGTGGCAAGCCGGGTTGTCTGCAGAAGAAGCTGTTCAAAACTGCCCGATACATTCACAATGCCTGTGATAAAAATATCCCCGACCTCGGGCAGCGTCTTCCCTGCCCCCGCGCCCGGCCGGATCGCCCCGTTTCCGATCGTGATGTATCCCTGATGACGCCGCGAACCAAGCGAAGCATCGATCGCAACGAGCAGTGCCTCCGGGTGGCGGGAATGGATGTACGAAATCCGGTCCGGTAGATTCAGGGCGTGCACCGGGTCATCCAGCGTTCCGTAGACATGAAAAATGCGGCTGCAGTACGGCGAAAGCTGGTACCCGATCAGCGGTCCTAAGGAATCCCCAGTGATCCGGTCGCTTCCGATGCAGAGAAATACCAGTTCACGGAACATGCGTCCGTCCTTTTGAATGCAGTAAGAAAACAGCGACGCCAGCTCTTCGCTGGCGCTGCGGCTTCGCTCATTGATGTAGTAAACTTCGGCGTCTTTTTTTCGAAACATGACCGGTACCTGCCTTTCAGAAGAATCATCCACAGTTTAACCGTATATGGTATAAACTATTCCTGCAATGAAAAAAACATGACATGCCCTCCGGTGCAGAAAAACGGGAAAACAGTCGGAAAAAACCGTGACAGCCCTGCCCCAAAACGATCTTTTTCGCGGAACATCCGTGATAAAGTAGGCAAAAAGGGGTGAAAAGCATGATTGAGATTGTCTATAAAGAAAACAAAGAGCAGGCGAACGGCAACGAGGGATACTTTCATCTGCCGAAAAATATCCGCCAGGTCGGTGATACGAACGGCAGGGAGCGGATTTATCTGGAAGATTATGTCGGAACCTTTCTGAAAAAATATTTTTCCGCACCAGAGGGACGTGCCGCCATGCTGTTCGGCGAATTTAAGTGGGCGGATGGAATTTCCTACTTTTTTATCCGCAGCGCGGCCGCGATTCATACGATGGAGCCGGCGCCGGATCACCTGGTCTTCGATGATGCAGTATGGACGGAGGTCCACGATGTGATGGAAAAATATTTCAAAAACCAGCAGATCCTCGGCTGGGCACTTTCTCTTCCGGGATACGGGGAGGATCTGAATGAACAGATCATCCGAGCGCATCTGAACCACTTCGGCGGAAATGACAAGACGCTGTTCCGCGTCAACGGACAGGAAAAAGAGGAAACCTTCTATACGTACGAGGGCGGCACCCTGCGGAGCACGGGAGGCTTTTACATTTATTATGAAAAGAATGAGCCGATGCAGTCGTATCTGATCGATCAGAATCAGAACCGGTCGATCGAAAACGGAGAGAGCGTGCCCGACCGCGCTGTCAGCGATTTTCGGAAGATGATTGAGGAGAAGAGCGGGGAGGAGCCGGAACACGATCACAGAAAGCCGATCCTCTATGCGATGACAGCATGCGCGGCTGCGGCGCTTCTTGTGACGGTGACGCAGAAATACGGAGATGCGCTGCCGTTTCCGGGGAAAACAAAGGAGCAGACGGTAGCAGTGGCGGGAAACGTACAGGGAGAGAAGACACAGACGGCGGAGAGTGCAGCGGAAGCATCAGCGGCGGAAGAGGGAAACACAGGGGAAAATACTTCGACACCGGAAAGCACAGGAACGGAACTGGAAACGGAAAATGAGAGCGGGAGCGCGGCGGTAAGTGAGGAGCAGAATTTATCCGGAACGGATCCGGCAGGCAGCGGAGAGCAAAGCACATCCGGCGGGGAGCAGACTGGTGCAGCGGAGAACAATACCGGTACGGCGCAGACAGATCCAGCACCGGGAGCAGAGCCATCGTCCGCCCCGGGAACTGCTTCCGGCAGTGAGACGGCAGAAACCGCCGCGCAGGTCTGGCAGGAGTACACCGTACAGAAGGGGGACAGCCTCTCGAAAATCAGTGAGAGATATTACGGAACGATGAGCAGAGTGAAAGATATCTGCGAACTGAACCAGATCGCGGTGGAAGATCTCATATATGCGGGGCAGAAAATATACCTCCCAAAATAGAGAAAAATATGGTACACTAGAGCGGAATCAAACTGCGGCCGAAAGGGCGGCAGAAAATAAGTCCGAAAAGAACATAAGGGGAATGAAAATGGACGGAAAAAACAGAGAAGAACAGGAGAACGGAGCAAAAGTCCGGGATCTTGAGGAGTATAAAGCAGAAAGCAGAAAAAGAAAACGCAGACGCCGGATCACCGTTGGAATCCTTGCAGGAGCCATTCTCGCGGCCGGAATTGGTACAGGGGTATGGCTTCAGCTGCGTACTTTTCAGGGATACGACACAGTACAGGCAACAGAGACCGAGGACACCGATACGTATATGTTTCAGAAATCCGGAAATAAGATCGTGCGCTACGGTATCGACGGCATCGAACTGCGCGACCGGAAAAATCAGATCCTCTGGAGCGATCATTATACCATGGAAAATCCGCAGATGATATCCTGCGGCGATGCAATTGCCATTTACGATAAAAACGGAACCAAAATTGTTGTATACGATGCCGATGGAAAGGCCGGCGAAATTACCGCGTCGTATCCGATCGTGAAAGCATCCGTTGCAGGCCAGGGCGTCGTTGCGGCGATTCTGGAAAACAACGGGGAGAGCTGGATCAAATACTATAATACCGATGGAACGGAGATCGCCTCCTCTCACCCGAACATGGACAGCCCGGGCTATCCGATGGATCTCTCACTTTCCGCGGACGGACTCTGGATGGCGGTTTCCTACGCTTACGAAGACGGCGGCAAGATGAAATCACAGGTCGCTTTCTACAATTTCGGAAGCAGGGGCGAGGATCTGGTGGACAATCTTGCAAGCTCGTCGAGCTACACCGATATGCTGTGCCCGCAGATCGAAACCGCGGGAACATCCTCATGGGTTGCCTTCTTTGACAACGGCTTCCGCGTTTATGAAGGAACAAACAAGCCGAAGGAAACGGTGAGCGTATCGGAAGATGGAGAAATTTTAAGCTGCGCGTATGCGGACGACCGCGTGGTTCTGATTCTGCGCGGGGAGAGCGACGATCATCCTTACCGGATGAAAATCTACAATCTGAAAGGAAAGCAGCTTGCGGATGAAAATCTGGATTTCTATTACCAGAACCTTCAGATAGAAGAAAAACAGATTCTGCTGACGAACCGGCAGGAGCTGTGTGTATATACCTTAAGTGGAAGAAAGAAGTACAGCGGCGTGGTCAGCGAAACACAGATTCACGAGATCCTCGGCATGGGGCAGAACCGGTATCTGCTCGCGGAGGAGGACGGCGTTTCGATGATCCGGCTGAAATAGGAGAAGAAAAACATGAATTGGCTGAGATACGTATTACTTGCGGTGTGTATTCTTTCCGCGCTGGCTGGATATCGAAAGGGGCTGGTCCGGACAGTGCTGTCCATGGTGTCCCTGATTCTGGTGACAGGACTGGCGATCTGGATGAATCCGTATGTGACGGATGTGCTGAATGAGCGGACGGAGCTGCCGCAGTATGTGGAGAAGAAATGTTTAGAGACATTTGAAAACAATGAATTTCTGTCGGGGGAAAACCAGGATGTGCAGAAGAAATGGCTGGAGAGCATGGGCGTGCCGGAGGAGCTGGTGAACCAGATTCTCGGAAGCGGCGCGGTGCAGGAGTACCAGGAGGAACAGCTGCACAGTCTGGCATCCTATGCGGCGAAGGCAGTATCCGAAAAGATTATGAAAGGAATCGCTTTCTTTCTGACCCTGGTGCTGGCCGTTGCCTTGGTGACGATTGCGGTGAAAATTGTGGAACTGATCGCGGAAATTCCGGGGATCAGCTTTTTGAACCGCATGGGAGGAGCAGGACTCGGCGTGGTGCGCGCGGTACTGTGGATCTGGATTTTCTTTGCCGTGGCATACTGCTTTCAGGCGACGCACTGGGGGAATGTATGCATGGAGCAGATCCAGGGCGATCCGGCACT
>OGDN01004875.1_pt1 | contig 11262 bp, 8 predicted proteins | sample 1570271 | NCBI WGS metagenome assembly OGDN01 (sample SAMEA4384481, study PRJEB24528) | human gut metagenome | reverse complement strand
CTGAGTTGCACCGTATAAGCATTAAACCAAAACATCCTTATGTGGCGTTGGCATAATGCTGACGCCCCCTTTTTCTTTACTCATTTTTGAAATTCAAAGTGAACTCAAATCTACTTCGTAAATCATTGTTTCCGGACTACTCTGCTGTTTCAAAAACATTACCATATACCATGGTAAATATAAAATTTCATTCTGTCGTTCTAAATTTGCTTTTGAGAAAACAATACTTTTATCAAATTTCCAATGTTCCGTTTCTAAAGCGTGATTCATCGCTAAGTGTTTCTTATAATCGTTCCCCGACTTAATTTCTACAAGCTCTGTTGAAAGACCTTTTTGTAAAACAAAATCCAGTTCACCTATTTTCTTAGAATCAAAGTAATGTAATTCAAAACCATTCGATCTCAAATTTTGCGCAAAAGCATTTTCCAAGATACTCCCCATATTGATATCTACATTTCCCATCAAAAGATCAAACTGAATATTTTCCATGCAGGACGCACAAAGCAAACCCACGTCATTCATATATAATTTAAACAGATTTCGTTTTTCATTTAACTGCAATGGTGTTTGTGGCTCCGTCACATTATAACAAGGCAATGTAACACCTGCATCCGACAACCAGTTGAAACTATCCTCATATCGCAAAAGTCTGGCATCCGGGTGAATACTATTCACTTTAAATCTACGATTTTTTTCATTTAACTGCGCTGGAATACTATCAAATATCGCCTTAATCTTTGGCTTATCACTATCCACGGCATACTTCGCGATATCTAACCGATATAGTTCCAAAATGCTATGCTGGTTTGAAATTACTTTAGCTATATCATGCGTATCTGCATAAATCTGAACAGTCTCTGGCATTCCTCCTACTACAAGATAAGAATAGAACAATTTGCACAGCGTCTCATGTACCGGCTCTGATACACTTTTTTCGTTTTCATAACAGGTTTTCAAATAAGAAATCGTCTGTTCCTGCACTCCATTCGCCCAAAGATATTCCTCAAAATCTAACGGATACATTGGTAACATCTGTTCATATCCCACAGAATAAGAACGCACGTCCTTATAACGCACACCAAGTAAAAAACCCGATTCTATATAGTCATATCGCCCATCTTCAACAAGAAATTTAATAGCTGCCCGCACCTGTGGACATTCCTGCACTTCATCAAATAGAATTAGTGTTTTCCCTGGTTCTAGCGGTTTTTGAATATATGCTGTCATATTGGTAATAAGTTCTTCTGCCGTCAATTTCCCATCAAATATATGACCTGCTTTTTCATCTGTTACAAAATTTATTTCTGCAAAATACTCATATTCAGCCTTACCAAATTCTCGTATCAGCGTTGTCTTTCCAATCTGTCTGGCTCCAACAATACATAATGCTTTATTATTAGAATTTTGTTTCCACTTCAAAAGGTTCTGGTACGCTTTTCTCCGTAGCATATAATCCCTCCATATTGCATTCTCTTTTCTTTATAATAACATTTTTACACCACTTTTCAATATAGTTTGTAACAAAATTCGTAACATTATTCTTTTATTTTAAGCATTAAATTGTAACATTTTTCCTCATCATCATAACAAAAAAGCCATCTGGTCTAACCCAGATGACTCTTTTTACATCTTAATATATCCACTGTGTGCGCTCCGGCGCCAAGCAACTCCGGACGTTCACATGTCGACAAATGATACTCGATAAATTTCGCAAACATCTCTTCCGACATAGCATTTAATTCCCTGCGCATATAGTCTGCCGGTCCATCCGCAGAAATTGTCTGCACATACTCCAGTCCTGCTGCATCACGCAGTTCTTTCATATCTTCCACCCGTACATAGTCGTACAGGTCTTTTTCCGTGGAACGACAATGGAAGTTTTCGTCCAGTCGTCCGTCTTCGATACACGCAATTGCATTCCCTTCTTTAAAGCCGTAGGTAAGCACACCATATTCGTTCATCAGATATGCCACCAAAATATAACCATCTGGCTTTGTCACACGTTTTGCTTCCATCAACGCCTGCAGCTTGTCCTCAAAGGAATACAGATGATACATAGGTCCAAACAAAAGCGTCAGATCAAAGGTATCCTCGGCAAAGCGTTTTAGCTTTCTTGCATCGCCCTGATAAGCCTGCAGCAAAAATTCCTTGCCAGCCTCCTGACATTCTTTTTTCGCCACGTTCGCATTCTGCTTTAAACGTCCCAGATTATATTTCACATACTCCACAGCCGTCACATCATGGCCTTCTTTTGCCAGTTCTACTGCGTAACGACCTGTTCCTGCACCGATATCCAGAATCCGTAATGTGGTATCCTTTGCGTTTTCGCCTTGCAAGGCTTCTATATACTTATGGATATATTGCATCGTGGTAATATACTCTACCTGCCCATGACGCCGCGTCAAACGTTTATCTTCGTTAAATTTGTTATAATGCGCTATTAATTCATTCATAAATATTCTATCGTTATGTTTTAGCCCAACTTCTTCCATGTATTTTTGGAAAGTAAAATCATGATTGGGAAAATTTCAAGTCGCCCTGCGAGCATGTCTACGATCAATACAATCTTAGACAACACACTAAAATTGTGATAATTACATGTTGGACCAACGCCATCGAGTCCTGGTCCGATATTGTTAAAGCAGGCAGCCACCGATGTCATCGTTGTTGTCAGGCTCTTTCCATCCAGACAGATGATAAGGAAGCTGACAATCGTGATCATAACATAGGCGATCAGATACGTATTCAAATTATCCAATACTTTTTCACTGACAACCTGTCCATTATTTCTTACAACAAGAACCTTCTGCGGATTTAATGTCTTATGCAGATTTCGCTGTAGATTTTTAAACAACAGTAAAATTCGACCGCATTTGAAACCACCACCTGTACTTCCTGCACTGGCTCCACAGAACATCAATATAATCAAAATTGCCTTTGAAAATGTTGGCCATAAATCAAAATCCGTCGTGGCAAATCCCGTCGTGGTAATAATCGTTGCCACCTGGAAAAAGACCTGCTGCACCGTCTCACCCAGACTGTGGAACATAGATCTTGTGTTAATGGAAATCAAAATCACACTAGAAAAAATAAGTCCGAGATACAAACGTAATTCTTCGTCTTTTAATACGTCCTTCACTTTCCCCAATAGCAGCATATAGTAGCAGGTAAAATTGACTCCAAACAATATCATAAATACCGTACATACATTTTGAATATACACACTGTAACTTGCCATACTGTCGTTTTTAATACCAAATCCACCGGTTCCGGCAGTTCCATATGCCGTACATATTGCTTCAAATGGTGACATATCTCCAATCAATAAAAAGACAAAGCAAATCATGGTAAGTGCAATATATAGCATATAAAGAATCGTTGCCGTCTGACGCATACGTGGCACCAGCTTGCCTACATTTGGTCCCGGACTTTCTGCTCGAAGCAGATGCATGGTAAAACCACTGCCTTTCTCACTTGCAGGGATAACCGCCAAAAGGAATACCATTACACCCATACCACCAAGCCAATGTGTAAAGCTTCGCCAGTACAGCATTCCCTTAGACATGGCTTCGACATCTGTTAAAATAGAAGCCCCTGTCGTTGTAAATCCGGAAACCGTCTCAAAATATGCGTCCACAAATGCTGGGATTTCACCAGAAATAAAAAATGGCATACATCCCACAAAACTCATAATAAGCCATCCAAGTCCTGCACTGACAAGACCTTCTCTCGCATAAAAACGAATTTCTACTTTACGGCAAAGGAAAAGTACAATCATTCCCGCAATAATAGACCCAATAATTGATATAGCAAATGCCGTCGCTGCTACATCTTCTCCATTAATTATACTGATGATCCAGGCTGGTAACATAAAAACAGCTTCTGTAATGACCACCAAGGACATAAAACGTCCTACCATTTTATAGTTCATGACAACCCTCGTTATTTCTAATTTAAATTATGCAAACATATCATTTAGTGTATGAAGAACCACATCTCCATTGGTTACGACTACAACGGTATCGCCCACTTCCATGGTAGATTCACCATCTGGAATAATTGGTGTCTTTCCACGTGTGATACATGCAATCAGCACATTCTTTCTCAACTGCAAATCCTTAAGCGGTTTACCGCAGTTTTTCGTTTGTTCATCTACACGGAATTCCAATGCTTCCATCTGTCCTTCCGCAAAAGAATGTACCGAAAGTGCAGCGCCAGTCGTACTCTCCATCGCACGCACATAACGTACAATCTGGTTACAGCATAATTCTTTTGGACATACAACACTTCCTAGATTCAAAATGTCTTGTATCAAAGAGTTTTCCGTATGATCCACTTTTGTAATCACCTGTTCAACATTACAATTCTGCGCATATAAAGAAATGATCATGTTCATCTCGTCATAACTTGTCATAGTAACAAGTGCATCACAACGCTCCAAGCCTTCACTCTCCAAGAAAGACTGGTTGCTGGCATCTCCCCAGATGACAGAAACATCCGGCAAATATTTTGCAAGTTCCACACAACGGTCTCTATCTTTCTCGATCAAATGAACATCAATTCCAGTTTTTGCTAAATACTGCGCCAGATAAAAACTAACCTTACCACCACCACACAAAATAACACGTTTTGCCTTATGCGTAATAATGCCTAAATTTTTCAATAAGTTGGTCAATTCCTTAGATGCCGCTGTTACATAGATACGGTCGCCCTCCTGCAATATAAAATGACCATCCGGTGCACTTACAACGCCATTTCTTCTGACAGCGCACACCAAGACTTTACTCTTTACAATCGAATTCAAATCATTTAATGCGACATTACAAAGCTTTGAATCTTCTTTTATCTTTAATTCCACCATTTCTGCTCTACCACGAGCGAAGGTATCTCTACGCAGAAAACCTGGATATTTTAACAATCGGTCAATCTCAAGAGCTGCCTGTCTTTCCGGATTTACCGTCATGGACAACGCAAAGGTATCTCTCATTTTATAAATCTGCTCGCCATATTCCGGATTGCGGATACGGGCAATCGTATGAATATCTGCATTCATACCATGCGCTGTCATACAGCACAACAGATTGAACTCATCTTTACCTGTTACTGCAATCAGAAGATCTGCCTTTTGAATATTTGCCTGTTCCAGCACTTCCATAGACGCACAGTTGCCCTGCACACTCATAACATCAAATCGGTCGGAACAAACCTCCATGACTTGTTGATTATTATCAATCAGTGTAATTTCATAACCTTCTGCCAGTAATTTTTTTGTTAGCAGACACCCTACTTTTCCGGCGCCAGCAATGATAACTTTCACTATTAACTCCTCCTACGAAACAAATTTCGCTCATACTCCAATATAGTTGTATATCACTTGTTCCAAAAAGGCAACTGTTTTATTCATCTTTGCCAAAAACCACCCGAAATAACATATCATTTGCAGCAGTGCTACACCCTATAATTCATATTCTGTTCCTTGTATTCCTCAAGCAGATGAAATAAAATGGAATAGATTGTCGGAGGTGCATATTCCCGGCGCTGTGAAAATGGCTGGTGTTTGGCTGATCCCAAAAGAGGCAGCCAAGCCCGCCGATAGACGATATAAGGAAAGCAGGTAAACCGATGTTACATATAGCAATTTGTGACGATGAAAAAGACTTTGTTCAACAACTAACTGAGCTTTTGAATCAATATAGCAAGGAAACAGGACGGGACATAAAGATTACCCCGTACTATGACGGTATGGAGCTGATCGAGAAATACGATCCTACCATAGACCTGATTTTCCTTGATATTCAAATGAAGATGGTGGACGGGCTCCATGCTGCCGAGCGCATCCGACAAATGAACGAAACCGTGGGCATTATTTTTCTCACTACTCTTACACAGTATGGGCTTGAGGGATATAAATACCATGCGACGAACTACATCATTAAACCCATGAAATATGCCCGGCTCAAATCAGAAATGGACAAATTCGTAGAGCGCAGCCTGAAAGAAGATACCCCCTCTCTGGTGATTACCAACGATACCGGCAAATATAAGGTGCCGCTGAAATCCATTCGATACGTTGAAACCTATAACCGCAATCTGATGTTCCATACCGAGCAGGAAAATATTATCTGCTATAAGAGCATGAAAGAAGTGGAACGGGAACTTTGCGCCAAAGACTTTGTGCGCTGCCATACCAGCTACATTGTCAATCTGTTCTATGTGAAAGGCATCAAGAAGCTGGATATTGAGTTGATTACAGGTGAGGTCATTCCCATCAGCCAGCCGAAACGGAAAGAATTTATGGAACGGCTGACGGACTATTGGGGGGATTTCTTATGATGCGCTTTTTTGAAATTCTCTCTTTTCTATTGACATGGGGATATACAGCGGTTTTCTTTCTTATTCTGAAATCCTTTCTTCCTCTCCGCAAAAATGTGGTGCTGAAAGTTATAGCGTTTCTGGTTTGTGGCTATTTGGCTGATTCTATTATCTATTCCAATGATGCCGGAAGTCTGTTCGGTACGTTGTTGTTGTTTTTTCTCTATGTTCTGCTGTTTTATCGTGGGACATTCATGGAGAAATTATCGGTCATGCTTGTTTTTTATCCAGCACTCATTGCCATTAACTACTTAATGCTTGACACCGGGGGCCGATTATTCAAAATCATAACCCAAGCAAGTTATGAGGAGACTTTGCAATCCCCAACACTAATGCTCATCGATACAGCTATTCATACAGTGTCACTTTTACTGCGCTTACTGTTCTGGATCGGCGCGTGGTTGGTTTTGCGGAGGTTTTTGGAAAAAATCCCGTCCCATCTTAACATAAAGACATGGTTGATTATTGATATGCTGATTCTTGCCTCATTTGTGGCAATCCTCACCATTATCTACTTTATGCCGGAAAATACTGCGATTGTTTATCCCATCTGTGGGGCTTCTATTTTTTCCAGTTTCGGGAGTATGTATCTAGCGGCCTATATCTATGATTCCATGCAGACGGCATACCGAGTACAGCAGATGGAAACACAGCGGGATTATTACAAAGAGCGCATTGTCGAAGAAGAACGTGTCCGCTCCATCTACCACGACCTGAAAAACCACCTGCTTGTCATGGAAAGCAGGCAGAATACAGCAGAAACCCGGCAGATAGTCGAAACACTCCGCTCTCAAATTGCAGACTATGAGGACTATGTGCATACAGGAAACGAGTTCCTTGACATCATTCTAAAGGATAAGGCAGCAAAAGCCCGCGAAAAGCAGATTGATTTCTCGGCTTTGGTTGATTTCAAGGGTGTGGACTTCATAGAACCGTTGGACATCAGCACCATATTTGGCAATGCCATTGACAACGCTATGGAGGCCAGCGAACGGTTGCCGGAAGATCAACGATTGGTTACTGTCAAGGCCGAGCGTGTTCGGGATATGCTGATTATCACGGTGGAAAACAACACCTTACCGGGAACACAGCCAGCCAGTGGAACCACAAAGAAAGATCGTTTCATACATGGCTTTGGTATTCCCAATATCAAAAAAGCCGTTGAAAAATATGACGGACAGTGCAGCTTCCGTCAGGAGGATGGAACTTACCTTTTGAAAATCCTGATCCCGATTCCTTAACGGATCGACGCCGCTTCTTCACGAAGCGGCGTTTCTTTTTGTGCAGACTTAGTTTTTTCATTGTAGATGTTAGTTTACGCATTTTCCATTGTGCCTTTCTTTTGCCCGGATATAATGAAGAAAAAACACAAAAAAGCAAAGAGAGGTTATAGAACATGAGCATTTTAAGCACCAAACAACTGACAAAGCAATACGGCACCGCGCCGAATATTGTTAAGGCGCTGGACGGCGTAAGCATTTCGATTGAACCGGGCGAGTTTGTTGCCATCATCGGCACATCTGGCAGCGGCAAGTCAACCCTGCTGAATATGCTGGGGGGATTAGACCGCCCCACTTCCGGCTCTGTCAGGGTAGATAATTACGAGCTGGGCAAGCTGAAAGACGAGGACTTGACTGTGTTCCGCCGCCAGCGGATCGGTTTTATCTTTCAGAACTACAATCTGGTTCCCATCTTGAATGTGTATGAAAATATCGTAATGCCCATCCAGCTTGACGGGAAAAAGCCGGATCAAAAATTTATCAAAGAGATTGTGGCTTTGCTGGGACTGGAAAAGAAGCTCTACAATATGCCAAATACACTGTCCGGCGGCCAGCAGCAGCGCGTCGCCATTGCCAGAGCTTTAGCCAGCAAACCAGCGATCATCCTTGCCGACGAGCCGACCGGCAATCTGGACAGCAAGACCAGTGATGAAGTGATCAAGCTTTTGAAAGTCACCAGCCAGAAATTTCATCAGACCATTGTAATGATTACCCATAACCCGGAAATTGCAGCGCAGGCAGATCGTACCATTCATATCGAAGATGGCCGGATTGCAGAGTAAGGCGGTGATACCATGAAAAGACAAAAATCAATGATACGCATATTGACAAACCGCAGTTTCAAGGCAAACAAAACGCGCAATCTGGTTGCCATCTTTGCCATTGTTCTGACAACGGTAATGTTTACATCTCTGTTTGTCCTGTCACAGAGCATGGTTGAAAACCTGCGGAACATAAATTTTCAGCAGGCCGGATATAACAGCCATTTAAGTTCCGGCATTATGACGGACGCGGATATGGAGAAAATCACCGCCCATGAAGCTGTCCGGGACTTTGGCAAAAGCATTGTGGTTGGAATTGCTGAAAACAAGGAATTGACCGGGCGGCAGGTAGAAATCCGCTATGGGGATGAAAACTATGCCCGTTCCAGCTTTTCCTATCCCACCGAGGGAACTATGCCGGTGCAGGAAAACGAGATTGCTTTGGACACCATTACCCTTGATAAAATGGGGCTGCCTTATGAATTGGGGCAGGAAATCACCCTGCAATGGCGTAAGGACTTAAACGGTGAAGAAATCACCACCAGTACATTCACCCTCTCCGGCTATTGGAATGGAAATTCTGCTGCTATGGCAAGTATGGCATGGGTTTCCGAAGCCTTTGTTCAAAGCCAGTGTGCAGGTATCGACCAAGTGGAACAGTTGGCAAACGGGCAGGTATTAGGAACGGTGATGCTCCATATCGACCTATACAGCGACAGCAATTTGGAAGGTTCGGCGGAACAGATTTTAGCCGATACCGGCCTGTCCAATGTGTCCCTTTCTCCCAATGCTGCTTATGATTCCACAATGAACCGGAATATCAACCGTGAAGTTCTGCCGATGGCAATTTGCATGGTTCTGGTATTTGCAAGCGGTTATCTGATTATCTATAACATCTTTCAGATCTCCGTTGCCAGTGACATCCGCTTTTATGGCCGACTGAAAACTTTGGGGACAACCAAAAGACAGTTAAAGAAGATGATTTACGGGCAGGCCAACCGCCTGTCGCTGATTGGTATTCCTATCGGGCTTGTGATCGGGTATCTGCTGGGGGCCGTGCTAGTCCCGGTCATGATAACCGGGACAACGGGAGAAGCCAAAACAGCGGTCAATCCCTATATCTTCATCGGCTCTGCGCTGTTTGCTTATTTGACGGTTCTGATCTCCTGCATGAAGCCTGCGAAAATCGCCGGTAAGGTTTCCCCAATGGAAGCTCTGCGTTACACCGACGCCGGAACGAACAGCAAACGGAAAACAAAGAAAAGCACCGGCGGCGCAAGCATCCCGAAGATGGCTCTGGCTAACTTAGGCCGGAACAAAAAGCGCACCATTACGGTAATCTGTTCCCTGACGCTGGGGCTTGTGCTGCTTTCCTGTGTCTATGCGAAAAATGCCAGCTTTGATATTGATAAGTACATGAGCCAGACAGTTATCAGTGATTTTGAGGTAGAGGACAGTTCGATTTCTTCCACCTTTGGCACCTATGATCCCTACGGCACCACCATTTCCCCGGAGCTGGTACAGAACATTGAGGGACTTTCCGGGCTGGAAGCAACAGGGCGTTTGTATTCGCAGGTATTTACGCATAAAATCGGGGCGTCTGCTCTTGAAAATATCCAGACCTACTATAACGCTGATGACCGGCTGACCTATATTGAAGCAACGGATGCAGGGCTGGCAGAAGCCTATCACGACATGATCGACAGCGGCGAATGTACTTCCATTCTATACGGCATTGACGGCCTGATTCTGGACACCTTTGCACAGGACGGCAGGATATTAGATGGCATCTTTGACAAAGAGAAATTCTTGTCCGGGGGCTATGTAGTGATGGAAGCGGCTACCGGTGCAGAGGACAGTGAGAAAGAAACACAGCCGACTTATTCTGTTGGTGATACGGTAGAGTTGAACGGCCAGCAATACGAGGTTATGGCGATTGTGGCGGATATTTCCACCATTACCGAGGGCGTAAACAGCAGCACACAAGACTTCCTTTCTTTCTATCTTCCTGCCGATACATTCCGGGCCATGTACCCGGACAACACCATGCGGAAAATGTTCTTTGATGTTGCCGAAGAATACCAGCCACAGGCGGAAGAAATGCTGATCCAATATCAGCATGACGTGGACAAGAGCCTGAATTATACTGCGAAATCCACATTGATTGAACATTATCAGGAGCAGACACGGGCGAACACTGTGATGGGCTTTGCAATCAGCCTTATCATTGCTTTTGTGGGTATTCTGAATTTCGTCAATTCGATGGTGACAGCGATTGTTTCCCGCCAGAAAGAATTTGCCATGATCCAGAGCATCGGCATGACAAAACGGCAGCTTCGGCGTATGCTGATCGACGAGGGCTTGTATTACGCAGGAAGCACTTTGTTGGCAGCTTATGTATCAGGCACTTTGGCAGTAGCCGTTGGTGTTCGTATAATGGTGGTCGGTGACTGGACGGCAACTTTCCATTTTACGCTGTTGCCGCTGGTAATCTGCACGCCGATCTTGATTGTGTTTGCAATCGTGATTCCCTATATCTGCTTTAAGAATTTGGAGAAGCAAAGTATCGTGGAAAGGCTACGGGCAACTGATTGATGTGTTCTGACATACAGCCAGTGCCGATTACGCTGACCGTATGAAAAAGGAGCCTGATGGTCACAATAGGGAGATTATTTATAAAACATCAAAAAACATTTCTGCGAATAGAAAGTATATGTGAGGCGATCATATATATGGATGATTTTCTATATTGAATGGGAGATTTTCTCTTTTAAATACCCAAACTTGGTGCTAAAATATAAATAGTACAAGCCAAAATGAGAAATTCCAAATACACATAAGCATGATAC
>OGDN01004868.1_pt1 | contig 11272 bp, 9 predicted proteins | sample 1570271 | NCBI WGS metagenome assembly OGDN01 (sample SAMEA4384481, study PRJEB24528) | human gut metagenome | reverse complement strand
CCTTAAGTCTGGTCTGCTTGGTCATCAGATTCTCAATGATAGGCTTTGCATCAAGATCGGTGGAAGTACAGTAGAGGGTATGGGATATGCGATCCCGATCTCTGATGCAAAGCCTATCATTGAGAATCTGATGACCAAGCAGACCAGACTTAAGGTAAATGAGGACAGTAAGGTATATCTTGGTATTACAGGCATTGATGTGGTAGCAGAGTACTCAGAAATTTATGGTATGCCGCAGGGAGTATATGTATCATCTGTAACAGAGGGAACCGGTGCAGCACAGGCAGGTCTTGTAAAGGGTGATATCATTACCGCATTGAATGGTGAAGAGATCAAATCGATGGAAGAGCTGAAGAATGAGCTGAGCTATTATGCAGCAGGAACTACTGTAGAGCTTACGATCATGCAGGGCAGTCCTACCGGCTACCAGGCAAAGACTGTTCAGGTAACACTTGGTGGTGCACCGACACAGCAGCAGTAATCCAAAGTCTGAAGTGTCAGCGTAAAGGGAGATCTGGCTGATATACGAAACAATGGTGCCGGCATGAAGTGGAAACATTTCATGCCGGTATTTTTCTGCCCGGAAATTCATAGGATTTTACAAAGAAAACAGGATGGCTGTATTTGATGAAAAAGAAATATCGAAAGACCGGGAGCATGGCACTGCTGCTCATACTGTTATGGGGGCTGCTTTCTCTTACAGGCTGCAAAAAGGAAACTGATAATCTGGAAAAGGTAAAGGATCTTGCTTTTACAGTTACAGCAGAAGAAAATATTCCGGAGGAACTTCTGAAAACGCTGCAGGAAAAGCAGACGGATGGATTCAAGGTGACTTATCAGGATAATGGGTTCATGTATCTCTGTCGGGGATACGGGGAACAGGAGACAGGTGGTTACAGTATCGTGGTGGAGTCTTTGTATGAGACAGCCAATGCCATTTATTTTGATACTACGCTGAAAGGACCGGTACCGGGAGAAAATGGAGGAAAGAAGGAAAGTGTTTCCTATCCTTATATTGTGATCAAGGCAGAGCTGGTAGATAAGCCGGTAGTGTTTGAGTAAGAAGATGTTCCGGACAGGAGCCGGTCTGCGCCGGGATCTGGAAGATGGGAAAACCCCGGCTGCAGCACCGGGGTTTTCGATAACTTATTTTCTGCACTTTATTCTACTTTCCAAGCACAGCAGAAAGCCGGATTTCTTTTTCTACTTCATTTAAGTCGAGATCTCCGTTGTCTGCAACGGTGATGCGTACTTCATAGAGTGTACCATCTGTCAGCTCTGTTACTGGCTGACCATTTTCAGAGGTGATCTTCCATAGCTCAGCTGCAACAGGTGTCAGGATGCCGGCTGCATTGTAGGCATAGAGTGTCAGATCACTGACACTTCCGGAGAGATTATTCATGCGGAAGGCAACAGTAGTAGCAGGATGTACGTTACGGATGGATATTGTATTCAGCCAGCCTGCAACAGAGCCTGTACCACCGGCTGCTGTAAACTGCTCCTGTGAAAGTACATGGCGGGATGCCTGATCGAGATCAATTTTGCGATAAGGCATTTCAGGCAGGTATGCGAACCGGTCCTGTAAGCGCAGCAGTTCCAGATATCCGGTGGGACAATAAAGGGCATTTCCACTGTTGCCGGTATACATACCGATGGCCATGTTGTTGTAGCCAAATTTATTGGATACATCCATGGTGAATACAGTTTCACCGGTTTCAAAATCCAGAATGATATATTGCCACATGCCGCTGCTCAGATCCTGTACATAACCGTAAATATAGCCGGTTGCAGTAGAGAGCTTCAGTATGGATGTGTCACTCAGGTCATTCCGGCACCAGATGCTTTTCATTTCATAGCCGTTTTTTGTTTTTACGGTATCGATACGTTCAACACCGGGGGCAATCATAATATTACCCTTTGTGAGCCAGTTTGTATCATAAATATTAGCATAGCTCTGGATGGAAGAATCACTGTCTGCATTTCCAAGGGCCGCGCTTCCGGCGCCAAACCAGTTGCACACAATGGTGCTTACGGTTCCTGCTCCGTCATCATATACGATCGCTGAGTTTTCGACAGATACCTGTACATCTTCCGGAAGTTCATCAATGACCGGTGTAGCTGCAACCGTTTCGCCGGTCTTCATATCCAGTGCAATCAGATTCACCGGATTCTGGTTATCTGTAAACATAACAAGATCCTTTGTCAGAGACGGTGAGCAGCCGCTTCCCCATGCCAGACCGCCGCCGGTAGTGGAATCACCTTCCTTGCTTTCTTTTGCTCCGACACTTTCATAAGGTGTTTCCCATACTTTGTTTATTCCGTTGTCTGCCTGGAACAGATAGCAGTTTGTATTTGTCAGGATCACGGCACCGTCTTTGGAAGCAGAAATTCCATTCTCTGCACCCTCACCAGGAGTCAGTTCATATACAAATACAGCATCTGACAGGTTTGTTTCTTCTCCGTTCAGGATAGAGTCGATGGCAGATCTGGAAATGTAACCGATCGCACCCTGCTGCTTTCTGTCAGGATAAATACGGAATCCGCCTGTTGCAAACCACAGATTTCCGTCGTAATCAAATACAACAGAAAGAAGATTCTGATCCAGTGTTTTTCCCAGCTTTTCTTCAGCAGCAGCTTTTATGTCGATATCCAGCACCTTTTCAAATTCAGGAAGAACATTGCCTTCGTCATCTGTTGCCTTGAGCATAAGGACGTGATTGTTGCTGGTAGGACATACCAGACGGTTGCTTTCATCTACAAAGGAATAAGAACTCTGTATCATATAACCGCCGCCGTCATGCTGTTTTGGTGAAAAGCAGCCTTCTGTCTGGGTTTCATCTGCATTTATATCACGAATGGCAAGTCCGCCAAGGAAGGGAACTACGGCATGTCCATAGGTGTCAAAAAAGATTGCAGGCGAAGCATTAGGATTTGTCTTCTCGTAAGAAACATTGATTTCTGAGTAGATGCCAACCGGAAGCACCTCATCGGTGGAATCGGTATTATAGCAGTCATGATGAATGTTGGAATCACTGTCTGCCATATATGGATTCTCGTCCACCACTTTGGCAGACAGTGGCTTTATCGGAAATTCTGTTGATCCGGCATCTTCTGTCGCAGCGGCTGTCTCTTCAGCATATACAGCAATGCAATTGCCGGCAGATGTCATAGTGATCATCAATGCGGTCATGGCAAGAATTAAAGTTCTTTTCTTCATTATATATCCTCCTGAAATTGTATTATTTAAAAGATCGTTTTTCGGATCTGAACCAGGCTTTGAGTCCCTCCTGGATTTTGAGTTCATTCACCGGTTCCATAAAAAAATATTCCACACGAAGCCTGAAAGCATGAAGTGAAAAATCCAGATCACTGCACCATATGATTCCGCATTCGGGAAATAAAGAATGAAGATGTTCTGCTGCATTGAGCCCATCCACCCCGGGTAATACAAGAAGTACAATATCTGGCACATTGCTCTGTATCTCTTTAAAAAAAACTTCCTGATTCTGATAAGTCTCAAGTAATGGAAAAAGTTTTTGCGTGATGCAGTAATCTGAGATCATTTTTGCGTAAGTTTCCCCATTCTTTTTCTTATCTGTTAATACCCCAATACGATACACAAACCTCCTCCTTTCACTATAGTTTCCATATGCATTCGACCGGATTCCTTTTGAAATATGACCTTCTGAATAGTTAAGTTGCCTTCATTATATGAAATGTGGAGGTTATTTCAATACTTCTGTCACGGAACGCACGGAAATAACACGAATTGTAAAAATAGTCTCATGGTCTGAGAGTACAATTTGTGATATACTGTCTGTAACATAGTATTATAAAGAATTTTGTTGAGGAAGCGTAATTATGAGAATTGCTGTCGTTGATGATATAAAAGAAGAGCGGACATTATTGCACGGATGGCTGTACAGTCAGCTCTCCAGAAGAAATGTTTCGGCAGATATTGTTGAATTTGAATCCGGAGAAGAATTTCTTCTGGCTGCAAAAGAACGTCCTTTCACAGTGTTGTTTCTGGATATTTATATGGGCGGAGCAAATGGAATTGAGATTGCAAAAGAACTTCGAAAGACCGATGCGGACTGTCTTCTGATCTTTACCACCACATCCACAGACCATGCACTGGAAGGATTTAGGGTACGGGCACTGCATTATCTTGTAAAGCCGTATAATGAGAGGGAAATTTCCACCCTGATGGATGAGATACTTGCCAGAATTCCAGATTCCGGAAAGTACATCGATGTAAAGGTAAATGGAAGTAACATCCAGATTCCTTTCAAGAATATTATTTATGCGGAACATTTTTCACATATGATCTATATACATACTACTGGTGGGAAGGAACTGGTCACCCGTCAGTCTTTTGAGATGTTTACGGCCTCACTGAAAATGGATACCCGTTTTTATCTGTGCAGCAGAGGAGTTGTGATCAACCTGGAACATGCGGTTGATTTTGATGGAACCATGTTTCTTATGGATGATAACAGCAATATTTCGGTCAGCCGTAAGCTGATCAAAAATGCCCGACAGGTTTTTATGGAATTTCTGTTTCAGAGAGGAAAATAAAAATGATGGAAATGATTCGTCCGATATTAGAACTTACTGTTATCATCCCCGGCATGCTTCTTGCCTATCTGCCCGTAAAAGAATGTCTGAAGCAGGCTCCCGTCAAACTTGCTTTGTGGCTTACCCCGCTGCTTTTGACACTCAGCCTGTCAGGCGGCATAGTCTGTTATATGCTTCAGCTTCCTGTCAAATTACTGTTGGTTCCTGTATTGCTGCTTCTCATGCTGATCTACCACAAAACCCTTCAGATTTCCATCTGGAAATCCAGCAGTATCTTTCTGGCAGTCTGTGCCGTTTTTGCGTGTGTGAACAGTCTGTCCCGTGCAGTAAACGCTATTATGATTTTTGAACCAAATATTGCAGAAAAACAGTTATGGTTTTGCGCAGGGGCTGGTGCTTTTTATAATCTGGTCTGTATGGTCTTTGTTTTAGCAGCTTGGTATCCGGCCACGCATATGGTGAGGATTTTGATAGCAGATGAAAATTTTGCCCAGACCTGGTATATATTCTGGATTCTGCCATTGATCTTTATTGGCCTGAATCTGTTTATAGCTCCGAAATATCAGAGTACTTTATACACAGGCCGGATTCTGCAGATTTATATTGTAGTAAGTCTTGTGCTTCTGATAATTCTGACCTTTTTTTATGCGATGTTTCTTATGATGGCGATCAGCCTGAATAAAAATGCAAAGCTTCAGCTGGAAAATCATTTCCTTTCTTTGCAGCGTGCAAGATACGATAATCTCTGTGCAGCCATTGAGGAGACAAGGCAGATTCGCCATGACATCCGTCATCACTGGCTTCAATTAGCATCACTGGCAGAAAATGGCGATCTGGAAAAAATCAAAGAATATCTTTCCAGTGCAGACAGCAAAATGCCAGGCTTTGATCTTCACTTCTGTGATAATCAGGCGGTGGACAGTGTTCTTGGATATTATTCAGCTCATGCAAAACAGGAGGGGGTTCCGTTTCTTGCCAAAATCGATCTTCCGAAGCAGCTGCCAGCAGATGAGATGGATGTATGTCTGGTACTTTCAAATCTTCTGGAAAATGCAGTGGAGGCCAGTCTGAAGACAGAGCGTTCCAGGAGAAAGATTACGGTGGAAATGTATCTGCATCATACCCATCTTCTTTTGATCCAGGTAGAAAATACCTTCGATGAGAAAATTCGGCAGAAAAATGAGATCTTCCAGTCTTCAAAGCGTGCCGGAAACGGGATTGGAATCCAGTCTGTACGCCACATTGCCGAAAAAAATGGCGGCGCAGACAGTTTTACTTATAAAAATGGAATCTTTACAGCCAAAATTATGCTTCGGATATAAAAGGAAACCATTGTCTATCATATTTCCGAAGAAAAATACAAAAACAGGAGGATACAAAATGATATTTCCAGGAGATATTTCAATGATGCCATATTTGACCCGTGGAAAAAGCAGAGCAATTAATGCTGAGAACAGGACAGGAGAAAAAGGCAGGGGAGGAATGGAAAGCAGTCCGCTGGGACCTTCCAGAAAAGGAAGTCCCTGTCTGACAAATATTCAGCCAGGAGAGAAAGAAATTCTGGCCGACATAGATGGACCGGGAGTAATTCGTCATATATGGATTACTGTCGATAATAAGACGTCCGATGGAGACTGTTTTGTACTGAGAGATCTGGTCCTGAGAATGTACTGGGATGATGAAGAAAATCCGTCAGTAGAAACACCACTGGGAGATTTTTTCTGCTGTGGTTTTGGACAGGAATGTATCGTAAATTCCAGTGTGATAGCTGTTGTACCTTCACGTGGACTTAATTCATATTTTGCGATGCCTTTTCATAAGCATGCCCGTATTGTAATTGAGAATCAGCATAAGAATCCCATACCGGCATTTTTTTATCAGATTGATTACTGTTTGTATGATTCACTTCCTGCAAATACCTCCTATTTTCATGCTCAATGGAGAAGGCAGGCACTTACAGAGATTGGTAAAGACTATGTTATTCTGGATGGCATAAAGGGTACAGGTCAATATATAGGTACTTATCTGGGACTTTCTACTTTACAAAGATACTGGTGGGGAGAAGGTGAAGTCAAGTTCTATATAGATGGAGATGAAGAGTATCCGACAATATGCGGAACAGGAATGGAGGATTACTTTGGCGGATCCTGGAGTTTTGCGGCAAATGAGAATGGCAGAATCGTAGAACAGAATTATTGTACTCCATATTTGGGATATCCCTTTTATTCGAGACATGATTCTCTTGTATGGAACCAGTATCATAACGATGATTGTCCGCCAATGCGTGGATTTTACAGATGGCATATTCCGGATCCGGTGTTTTTTGAGGAAAATCTCAAAGTGACTGTTCAGCAGATAGGAGTCAGTCATAATGGATTGTTTGAGAGACAAGATGACCTTTCGAGTGTGGCCTATTGGTATCAGACAGAACCTCATCAGAAATTTTCAGAATTGCTGCCGCCGGAACAGAGATGGCCAAGATAAGTAAAACATTTTGAAACTACTCAGAAAAGAGAAGCGAAAAAACTATGAATAATAAATTTGAAGTATGTATACAAAAAGGCGGACAGCGAGACCAGGCAGAGTCATTTGCGAGGCGGACAGACAGCCAGATCGTAGATAAGCCGGGCAAGAATCTCACCGTTCTTTTTGATTCCAAAGGGGTTTCCCTGACAGGGTACGGACTGACGTATCAGGGAGATTTTGAAAATATGACTCACCGCGTTACAAATGGCAGATTGCAGCACGAAATGCTGGTGCGGGCAGCAAAGTCTGATAAGATCGGCCGCAAAGCGATCGATGCCACAGCGGGAATGGGAGAGGATGCCTTCCTTCTGGCGGCACAGGGCTATGAGGTAACATTATATGAACAGAATCCGGTGGTCGCGATCCTTCTGAAGGATGCACTCCGCCGTGCAAAAAAAAATATGATACTTAAGGAAATCGCCGCTAGGATGAAGCTGGTCGAGGGTGACAGTGTAGAATGTATGTCAGGACTTCTGGATCCGGTAGATGTGATCTATCTGGATCCGATGTTTCCGGCAAGACAGAAATCAAGCCTGATCAACAAGAAACTCCAGCTGATCCAGAAACTGGAGCCGCCCTGCTCAGAGGAAACAGATCTCTTTGACGCAGCGATCAAGGCCGGTCCGGACAAGATTATTGTAAAGCGTCCGCTGAAGAGCGAATTCCTTGCAGGAAGAAAACCTTCCTATACCTTAAATGGCAAGGCAATCCGATATGACTGCTATACATTATAAACTGACTCACCATACGTAAAGAAGCTGTCCATCGGACAGCTTCCTCTGTTTTGTATATAATCTTTACTGTATCGGTTCAAAATCCACAGCACCATGTTTGCACAGCGGGCAGATGTAGTCTTCCGGAAGCTCATCGCCTTCGTAGATATATCCGCAGACTTTGCATACAAAGCCTTTCTTTCCTTCTGTCTGTGGCTTCGGTTTTACATTGTTCTGATAGTAGGTGTAGGTCATGGTCTCCTGGTCACTCATGACGCGGGCTTCTGTGACACTGCAGATGAACATTCCATGAGTGCCGAGATCCACATACTGCTCAACCTTCAGAGACATGAATGCGTTGATATATTTATCCAGGAATACCAGTCCATTGCCGGAACGGTTGACCTTCTGACCTGCAAATTTATCTGTGCTTCTGCCGGACTGGAAGCCGAACTGTTCAAAGACAGAGAACGGTGCGTCCACGGACAGACAGTTTACATTCATAATTCCCGTCTGCTGGATGATATGATGAGAGTAGTTGGCTTTATTGATGTTTACAGCTACACGGTACGGGTTATCGGTCAGCTGAGTAACTGTGTTTACGATCAGGCCGTTATCGCGTTTTCCGTCGTTGGAGGTTACGACATAGAGTCCGTAGCCGATGCGGAAAAGTGCAGACATATCATTTTTGTTTGCAAGATTATCGCTTTTTGCAATATATTCCTTGCAGAGTTCATCAGACATTGACTCAATCTGTTTACGGTTGTCTTCTTTTACTGCAGACCAGATATGGACATTGTTTTTTACCCAGTTGATTTTTTTGCACGGAGCCATCATTTCCTTCATGACCTTGGCTGCGAGAGGTGCCCAGGATCCGTTTTCGATGAGTGCCACAGTACGATTCTGGAAATTGTGCTCTACCAGTCTTGTGATAAAGTCATTCATGAACGGATAAACACTTGCATTATAGGTGGTGGTTGCAAGAACCAGCTTGGAGTAGCGGAAAGCATCACTGATTGCCAGTGACATATCATCTCTTGCAAGGTCATAGACAAGAACTCTTGGGCAGCCTTTGGCTTTGAGCTTCTCTGCAAGGAGATAAACAGCCTCTCTGGTATGTCCATAGACAGAGGTGTAGGCGATCACGATTCCGTCTGCTTCCGGTGTATAGGAAGACCAGGTATCATAAAGTCCGATATAATGGCCAAGGTCTTCTGTAAGGACTGGTCCATGGAGCGGACAGATCTTCTGGATATCAAGGGTGCCGGCAACCTTAAGGAGTGCCTGTACCTGCTTTCCGTATTTTCCTACGATACCGATGAAGTAACGTCTTGCTTCATCGTCCCACGGCTCGTCCACATCCAGGGCACCGAATTTACCGAAGCCGTCAGCAGAGAAGAGAACTTTTTCTGTGCTGTCATATGTGACCATAACTTCCGGCCAGTGTACCATTGGTGCAAAAACAAAGGTGAGCTGATGATATCCGAGAGAAAGAGTACCACCGTTTTCTACTTCAATTTTGCGTCCGGTGAGGTCGAGATCAAAGAAATTCTGGATCATGTTAAAGGCTTTTACATTGGAAACAACGGTGGTATCCGGATAAACCTTGAGAAAGTTTGCAACATTGGCAGCGTGATCCGGCTCCATATGCTGTACAATGAGATAATCTGGTTTGCGGTCGTCCAGAACCTGCTGGATATTATCCAGCCATTCGTGTGTAAAGTTGGCGTCTACCGTATCCATGACAGCAACCTTTTCATCCAGGATCACATAGGAGTTGTAGGACATGCCGTTCGGAACTTTGTACTGACCTTCAAAAAGGTCAACCTGATGGTCATTAACGCCGACGTATTTGATAGTATCTGTAATCTTCATAGTGTGCATCCTCCAGTTTAGTATGATATTTATTTATATGAGGGTTTCTTATCTGTAACTTTGTTAAAAGTATAACAGGATTAAAAGAAAAAATCTGTTGCAAAAGTCACAAAACAGGCTTTTCTTGAGAAAATATATGCTATAATCAAGGAAAAGAGGGGTGAAAAAGTATGGAACACATTACACTTTTTACAGATATTCTTCCCGAAGAACAGGAAAGAATGCGGGTTTGTTTTCATGCAAGAGAAATAATTTTTAAAAACGGGGAAATGATAATGGAATATTCCAGTTCCATGAAAAAAATCGGTCTGATCCTTTATGGGCGGGCAGTGCTTTACTGTTGTGATTCAGAAGGAAATCAGGATATGATCGATGAACTGAAAAAAGATGCGGTCTTTGGGGAAGCTTTTCTTCTTCCGACAGATTCACAGCATTATTACGTCTGTGCGACGGAGGAGACAAAGGTGATGTTTATTGACTATGAGCATGTGATCAAGCGCTGTGAACAGGCGTGCACTCATCACAGCCAGATGGTCAGCAATCTTCTGCAGTTGATCGCTGTTCAGTCGCGGCAGCAGACGGAGCGGATCTATATGTTATCAAGGTCGAGTACGCGAAAGAAGATTTTGTCTTATCTGAATGCACTTTCGGCAGAAAGACACAGCAAGATCCTTACACTTCCGATGTCCTACACAGCACTGGCACAGTATCTGAGCGTAGACAGAAGTGCTATGACAAGAGAACTGAAAAGTCTTGAGGAAGAAGAAATCCTGGAGAAAAAGGGAAAGCAGATCATTCTGCTTTCTCTTCCAGAAAATCACAGGCAAACTGTGCGTACATAGCGGCACCGCGTTTGAGGACGCTCTCATCTACTGTATAGAGGTCATTGTGATTCCTGGCCGTGAATCCAAGTTCTTTATTCTGACTACCGACAAGACCGAAGACACCGGGGACTTTTTCCATATAGTATGCGAAGTCCTCACTGATCATCATTTTGGGAAATGGTTTCAGGGCATCAGGACCATACATTTTGGTGGCGGCATTTCTTGCGATCTGAACAAGGTCTTCGTGGTCATTGATGATCGGAGCTGGAAAATATTCAAAGGTGAGAGTGGCTTTTGCACCCATGGAATCAGCCGTGTTTTCGACAATTCTGCGAAGCAGAGGCTCTGTTTTCTGGCGCATTTCGGGAGAGTGTGTACGGGTGGTTCCCTCCAGAATGACTTTATCTGCGAGAATATTAAAACGCTGTCCACCGGTTATCCTGCCAACAGTGACGACCAGTGGATTCAGCGGGTCATTCATACGTGAGACAACAGCCTGGATTTCCGTGATGATGTAAGCGGCAGTCAGAATCGCATCAACACCCTGATGCGGAGTGGAGCCGTGGGCGGAAACGCCTTCGATTTCAATGCGGAAATTATCGCAGCTTGCCATACGGGGGCCGGGTTCAAAATTCATAAAAGGAGCGTCGAGCTCACCCCAGATGTGCGTGCCGTAAATCGCATCGACATCATCCAGAAAACCATGCTCAATATAGTATTGGGCACCATGACAGGATTCTTCAGCGGCCTGAAAGA
>OGDN01004865.1_pt1 | contig 11276 bp, 8 predicted proteins | sample 1570271 | NCBI WGS metagenome assembly OGDN01 (sample SAMEA4384481, study PRJEB24528) | human gut metagenome | reverse complement strand
TCATCCAGCTCTCCCGCAAGAAGCTCGCATCTCGCAAGGGCATGGAAGAGATCGCTAAGGCCGCTGAGTCCGGCGAGGTCGTCGAAGGCGATGTCACCGAGTTCAACAAGGGCGGCGTTGTGGTCAACGTCAAGGGCGTCAAGGTGTTCGTTCCTCGTTCTCAGGCTACTATGCGCCGTGATGAGGACTACACCGCTCTGGTTGGCCAGCACGTTCAGCTGGTTGTCACCGAGTGCTCCGGCCGCAAGATCGTCGGCAGCATCAACAAGGTGACCGCTGAGCAGAACAAGGCAAAGCGTGAAGAGTTCTGGGCAAACGTTGAGGTGGGCAAGACCTACACCGGCGTTGTCAAGAGCCTGACTTCTTACGGTGCATTCGTCGATATCGGCGGTGTGGACGGTCTGTGCCACATCAGCGAGCTGAGCTGGAACCGCATCAAGCATCCCTCCGAGGTCGTCTCCGTTGGTGATACCATCGAGGTGTATGTGAAGGACATCGACACCGAGAACCACAAGGTCTCTCTGGGCTACAAGAAGGCTGAGGACAACCCCTGGGAGCAGCTGAAGAACAACTACCCCATCGGCAGCACCTTCCATGCTCCGGTCGTGTCCCTGACCAAGTTCGGTGCATTCGTCCGCATCCTGCCGGGTGTTGACGGTCTGGTCCACATCAGCGAGATCAGCAATGACCGCGTTGAGAAGGTCTCCGACGCACTGAAGGTCGGCGATATGGTCGATGTGAAGCTGCTGGATGTCGACTTCGACAAGAAGCGCATCAGCCTGTCTATGAAGGCCCTGCTGAACGACGACGCTGAGTAATCAGCCTTTCGTTCGGAAGAAAAGCTTCTGACACAATGCGATCAACAGCCCCGTTGCCGGGAAAACGGCGGCGGGGCTGTTTTTGTTAAGGAGAGAACCCTCTCAGTCACCTGCGGTGACAGCTCCCCCGAAGGGGAGAGCTTTTGGCAAAAGAGGGCAGGCTCGCCGCGCCCGCAATAAAACCTCGCCCTTCGGGAGAGGTGGACGCGAGCAGCGCGAGCGGACGGAGAGGGTTTGACGAACTATGATAAATTTTTTCAAGAAACACTGGGAAGTGCTGAGCTATCTGGTTTTCGGCGTGCTGTGCACCCTGCTGAACATTGTGCTGTATGCGCTGTTCAACAAGCTGTTTGGCTATACAGCCGCCAACAGCTGGGGCAATGTGCTGGATAATATCATCTGCATCCTGTTTGCCTACTGCACCAACCGCGCCTTTGTGTTCCGCAGCAAAACGCAGGGCAAGGCCATGGCGAGAGAATTTGGTGCATTCGTCACCTGTCGTCTGGGTACAATGCTGCTGGACACTGCAATTATGCTGGTGCTGGGCAATCTGCTGGCTGCGCAGGGTGCAGCGCTGATGGACGAGCTGATGCAGGGGGTGCTGAGCGTGGTGGCCCACTGGCTTGGCCCGGATACGGCCATCCAGATGGCAGCCTCCTATGCAGGCACACCGGCGGGGGTCACGGATGGCTCTGCCGCTATTGCCGTCATCGGCGGTGCAGACGGCCCCACGGCGATCTTCGTTACCAGCCGCTACAATGCGCAGGCACTGTGGGGCCTTGCCGTGAAGGTCTTTTCCAATGTACTGGTGATCGTGCTGAACTATGTGTTCAGCAAGCTGATCATCTTTAAAAATCGCAAGTGAGATATTTTCTCCGCCGCAGACGGAGAAAATATCCAATATAATTTAGGAGGTACGGTTTTATGAAGCGTGGTCTGAAAGGTTTTGCATTTCTGGTCTCCGGTCTGGTGCTGGGCATTATTGGTGCAACGGTCTCAGCAACTGCAATTGCCCTGAGTGCTGTCGGCATGGCAAAGGTGCGCCGTGCCAGCAAGTAAAAAGGAGAAACAAACATGACTCGTGAAGAAATTCTCTCCCATGTCGATCACACCCTGCTGAAGCCGGAGGCCACCTGGCCCCAGATCCAGACCCTGTGTGACGAAGCCATTGCAAACCACACCGCATCCATCTGCATCAACACCTGCTACGTCAGGCAGGCGGTGGAGTATATGGCGGGCCGCATCCCGGTATGCTGCGTGGTAGGCTTCCCTCTGGGTGCCATGGATACCGCCAGCAAGGCGTTTGAAGCCAAGACTGCCATTGAGAATGGTGCCGCCGAGGTGGACATGGTCATCAACATCGGTCGCCTGAAGAACAAGGAGTACGATGCCGTGCGCGAGGACATCCGCGCCGTGAAGCAGGCGGTGGGCGACAAGGTCCTGAAGGTCATCATCGAGACCTGCCTGCTGACCGACGAGGAAAAGGAAAAGATGTGCGATATCGTCTGCGAGGCAGGCGCGGACTACATCAAGACCAGCACCGGCTTCTCCACCGCAGGCGCAAACTTCCACGATGTGGAGCTGATGGTCAAGGGCGTGCATGGCCGCTGCAAGGTCAAGGCTGCCGGCGGCATTTCTACCGTGGAGGACATGGAGACCTTCCTTGCGCTGGGTGCTGACCGTCTGGGCACCTCCCGCGCTGTCAAAATTCTGAACGGCGAGCAGGCAAAGGGCTATTGATCTTTCTGCGAAAAAATGCAATTATAAATAATATTTCCGCAGAACAGAACCAGAGCGCACGCGAAGGCTGTTCTGGATCGTCTGGTTTTCCCAAGGGCCGCTGCACAAATTGCTGTGCAGCGGCCCTTTTTGATGCCAAGCCTTGCAAGCGGGGCGCGGCAGGGTATATAATACAAATAGATACTGTATAAAACAGGGGCTGTCTGCCTTATGGGATAAGGCGGGCTGGGGAGGAAATGCAATGAATATACCCGAGATCCTTGTGGCCAATGGCACAGGGGCGGTGCTGGTATGCTTTCTGTTTCTGCTGCGGGTGCGCGGCGAGAGTAAAAACAGTGTTGGAAGTGAGCTGTTCTGCCAGATGCTGGTGGTGACTCTGCTGGCACAGGCGACAGAGACGATCAGCTTTCTGCTGGACGGCGTGCCCGGCGCGGCAAGCCGGTTCTGGCTGTACCTCATGAACACCGTCTGCACCGGCGCTACCGTGAGCGTGGGCTTTGCGTGGTGTTTGTATGTGGACTTCCGGGTCTACCGCAGCACCGGACGCCTGCGCAGAAGGCATCTGTTTCTGGGCGCGCCGCTGCTGGCTGTTCTGGCGCTGCTGGCGGCGAACCTTTTCGGCACAGGATGGATCTTTACCATCTCCGCGGACAACGTTTACCATCGCGGTCCGCTGAACAGTTTGCTTTACCTGCTGCTGTTCGGCTATTATGCCGAGAGCGTGTGGCAGGTGCATAAGGCCAAGCGCGATGGCGTTACGGTGGAGTTTTTTTCGGTGTACTACTTTGTGATCACCTGTGCGGTGGGCACGGTGCTGCAGGGTGCGTTCTACGGTATGGCCTTCGGCTGGCTGTCGGTGGCCATCGCCTTTGTGTTTGTGGACAGTCAGCTCCGCAGTCTGCGCAGCTATATCGACGAGCTGTCCGGCCTGTTTGGCCGCAAGTACATGAACTACTGTCTGGAGCGCATCCATGCCACGCAGGAAAAGGATGTTTACGGCATCATGATGGACGTGAACTGCTTCAAGGAGATCAACGACACCTACGGTCATGGTGCGGGCGACCGCGCCATTCAGGAGATCGGTCACATCCTGTCCGGAGCGCTGGCGGCAAACTCGGTAGCTATCCGCATAAGCGGCGATGAGTTCATGGTGCTGATCCGGCACGGCTCGGAGGAGATCCTGAATAAGATCTGTGCCGCCATTGAGCAGCGGGTGCAGCGCTATAACGCCGCCGCCCCGGCGGGCAGCTTTCAGCTATCTTTCTCCACCGGTGTGGCAAAGTATGAGGGCGGCAGTGTGGAGAAATTTCTGGTGGAACTGGACGAGCGGATGTATGCGGAAAAGCGCGCTTTCCACGCCGCCCGGAACGGCCATGCCGTACCGGAGCAGGGGAACGCTCCATCAATTTCAGAATAATGTCTAAAAAGAGTGATACTCTTCTTGACAATCTGACGAAGCAATGATAGAATACTGAACGTACCAACTGAATACCGACTTATCAAGAGCGGCTGAGGGGACAGGCCCTGTGAAGCCCGACAACCTGCGCGTGAGCGCAAGGTGCCAAATCCTGCGGGAAACCGAGAGATAAGAGTGCAACGCTCAGAGCTTTCGGGCTCTGGGCGCTTTTATTTTTCGCGCAAAAAGCTTGAACGGAATGTTGGAGCAAGAAATACACACCCTGCTGTAAAAACTTTAGGAGGCAAAACAAATGGCAAGACACCTGTTTACTTCTGAGTCCGTCACCGAAGGACATCCCGACAAGATCTGCGACCAGATCTCGGATGCCATTTTGGACGAAATTCTGACCCATGACCCCAATGCCCGCGTGGCCTGCGAGACCTGTGCATCCACCGGCCTTGTGCACATCATGGGCGAGATCACCACCAACTGCTATGTGGATTTCCAGAAGGTCGTCCGCGAGGTGGTGGCAGACATCGGCTACACCCGCGCAAAGTTCGGCTTTGATGCCGACACCTGTGCCGTCATCTCCAACATCGACGGCCAGAGCCCCGACATCGCACTGGGCACCAACGATCAGGTGGGCGGTGCAGGCGATCAGGGCATGATGTTCGGCTATGCCTGCGATGAGACCCCGGAGCTGATGCCTATGCCCATCAGCCTTGCCCACAAGCTGGCAAAGCGCCTGACCGAGGTGCGCAAGAACGGCGAGATGGACTATCTGCGTCCGGATGGCAAGAGCCAGGTCACTGTGGAATACGATGAGAACAACAAGCCCGTGCGTGTGGATGCTGTGGTCATCTCCAGCCAGCACAGTGAGAGCGTCAGCATGGAACAGCTGCGTGCAGACGTGATGGAGAAGGTTATCAAGGCCACCATCCCCGCCGAGCTGCTGGACGAGAACACCAAGTATTACATTAACCCCACCGGCCGCTTCGTCGTGGGCGGCCCGCAGGGCGACACCGGCCTGACCGGACGCAAGATCATCGTGGACACCTACGGCGGCTATGCCCGTCACGGCGGCGGTGCCTTCTCCGGCAAGGACCCCAGCAAGGTGGACCGCAGCGCAGCCTATGCGACCCGCTGGGTGGCAAAGAACATCGTGGCTGCGGGTCTTGCCAAGCAGTGCGAAGTGCAGGTGGCCTATGCCATCGGCGTGGCAAAGCCTGTGTCCATCATGGTGGACACCTTCGGCACCGGCACCGTCTCGGATGAGAAGATCGAGCAGGCTGTGGAAAAGGTGTTCGACCTGACCCCCGCCGCCATCATCCGCGAACTCGACCTGCGCAAGCCCATCTACCGCAAGCTGGCCGCATACGGCCACATGGGCCGCGAGGATCTGGGCGTGAAGTGGGAGAACACCGACCGCGTGGATGCCCTGAAGGCTGCGGTCGCTGCCTTGTAAGCGGAACACAAAGCACCTGTCGCAATCATATAAAATAAGAAGGCATCTGCAACGATCGCTTCTGAGCTTCTGAAGCTCAGCAAATTTGTTGCAGATGCCTTTGTTTTTGCGGCTCTGCCGGGGAGGGCGAACGAGCGAAAACAGCAGCATCTCCGCTGCCCGGCACACTGCATTTTTATCTCCCGGAAGAGCGATCCCGGCAGACTGCTCAGACAAAGAAAAGTCTTACTTTTCTACAAAAATCGGCCGAAATTTGCGAAATGGCAAAGAATCGGCTGTCTTTTTGTCGAAAACACACATTCTCTTTGAGAAAAAAGAAAAACAGCTGTGCAAGGCGCAGAAAATCCTGACATGAAACAAATTGATATGGCAGAATCGACGAAATGTGATAAAATAAAACCAGATATGCGCTCTTGTGTGCATGATACGGATCGTAAACAGCAATAAGGAGTTATGACTATGTCTATTGAAATTTCCCCGAAGTCGTTCTTTGAGCAGCCCAGCGTGGCAGATATGCGGCTGATCTCCTGCCCCGGTGCAGAGGAACTGACCGGCCTGATCGACAAGCATCTGGTCCGCTGGGCCAAGGCTGCCGGAATTGACAAAGAGACCTTCATTATTCCTTGCGACTGCCCCCGCTTCCAGAGTGGCGATGCCAAGGGTCTGGTGAAGGAGTCGGTGCGCGGCGACGATATCTTCATCGTGGTCGATCCCGGCAACTACAGTGTGACCTACAAGCTGTTCAACTACGAGAACCACATGTCTCCGGACGATCACTTCGCCAACCTGAAGCGCCTGATCCAGGCAGTGGCCGGCAAGGCACACCGTGTGTCGGTCATTATGCCCAGCCTGTACGGCGGTCGTCAGCATCGCCGTGTGGTGCGCGAAAGTCTGGACTGCGCTGTGGCCCTGCAGGAGCTGCAGACCATGGGTGTGCGCAACATCATCACCTTTGATGCTCATGACCCCCGCGTGCAGAACGCTGTGCCGCTGATGAGCTTTGATAACGCAATGCCCACCTATCAGGTGCTGAAGAGCCTGCTGAAGAAGGACCCGGACCTCTCCTTTGATAAGAGCAAGTTTACCGTGGTCAGCCCGGACGAGGGCGCCATGAACCGCAACATGTACTTCTCCAGCGTGCTGGGCTGCAATCTGGGCATGTTCTATAAGCGCCGCGACTACACCCGCGTGGTGAATGGCCGCAACCCCATCGTGGCCCACGAGTATCTGGGCGAGAGCGTGGAAGGCAAGACCGTCTTTATCGCGGACGATATCATTGCTTCCGGCGAGAGCATGCTGGAGGTCGCCAGCAACCTGAAGGAGCGCGGCGCTGCCAACATCATCGCCAACGCCACCTTCCCCCTGTTCACCAGCGGTCTGGACAAGTTCGACAAGGCTGTGGCCGAGGGCAAGCTGACCTATGTTGTGGGCACCAACCTGACCTACCGTATGCCTGAGCTGCTGATCCGCGACTGGTATGTGGATGTGGATGTTTCCAAGTACGCTGCATACTTTGTGGTGGCTCTGAACCACGACATGTCCGTTTCCAGCATCATCGATCCGCTGAAGAAGATCGAGAACCTGCTGGCAAGCCGCAAGTAAGTTTAATACGAAAAAGGCTCTGCATCCTTGCGATGCAGAGCCTTTTTCGTATCACAAATCAAATAAAACGATTATAATTCGTCTCCATGGCTGCGCAGATACCGAACCAGCATGGGCAGCTCGTAGAGCAGCATGACGACCCAGCCCACCGCATAGCTGTAAGGCAGAGCTTCGATCTCCATTTTCCACACCAGCACGAACACCGCAGCTGCCGCCACACGGAACACCATGTTGAAGGTGCTGGACACCAGCGTGACCTTCAGATCGCCAATGCCGCGGAAGAAGCCCTGAATGCCATTGGTGGCTGCGGGCATCAGGTAGAACAGGGAAACCGTGCGCAGGAAGCGCACGCCCAGATGGACGACCTCCGGGTCGGTGACGAACAGCTTCATGATAAAGGGCGCACCGGCAAAGCATACAACGGCGATCAGCACGCCGTAAGCGGCTTCGATGCACATACCGCAGTGGAAGCCCTGCTTCACACGGTCGTGCTTGCCGGCACCCCGGTTCTGCGCCATGAGGGTGGTCATGGCGTGGCCGATGTTCTGCTGCGGGGTATAGGCAAAGTCGTCAATGCGGGAAGCAGCGGTAAAGGCGGCCATGGCGTTGACACCCATGGTGTTCACGATGGCCTGCACCGCGATCTTGCCCAGCTGCACGGTGGCTTGCTGCATGGCGCTGGCCCAGCCGTAGCTGACCGTTTTGCGCAGCAGCTTGCTATCAAACACCAGCCAGCGCCTGCCCAGCTGCAGGATGGGCACCTTCCAGCGGATGTACAGTACGCACAGCACGCAACACAGTGCTTCGCTGATCACGGTGGAAAGGGCGCAGCCGTTGCTGCCCCAGCTCAGCACCTGCACAAAGAACAGGTCGCCGCCGATGTTCAGCACAGAGCTGATCATCAGGAAATACAGGGCACTCTTGCTGTCGCCCAGTGCACGCATGGTGGCGGCAAGAAAGTTATAGAAGAAGGTGAAGATCAGGCCTGCAAACACGATGCGCAGGTAGCTGACCGCAATGGGCAGGATATCGGCGGGCACCTGCATCAGCTGCAGCAGGGGCGTGGCCAGAATGACGCACAGCGCCGAGAACGCCAGCGAGAACACAGTGCCTGCAATGGCGGTGGTGGACACCTGACGCTCCATCAGCTGGGTATTACCGGCACCGAATGCGGTACTGACCAGAATGCCGGCACCCAGACACATGCCGTTGATAAAAAGGATGGCCAGAGTCATGAGCGGGTTGGAGGTGCCGACGGCGGCAAGAGCTTCCTCGCCCACGAACTTGCCCACGATGATGCTGTCGGCGGCGTTGTAGGTGAGCTGGAACAGGTTGCCAAGTACCAGCGGAATGGTAAAACGGATCAGGAGCGGAGTAATGGCTCCCTTTGTCATGTCGTTTGTCATGGGAACTCTATGATCTCTCCTTATAATGTATTTACGATCTGCCGTCCGGGCAGGATGGCAAGGGCAGAGCGGCTGGCACCTACATGGATGAGCTGTGCGGCCGCCTGCAAAACGGCACCGGATGCCACCGAAGCCGGGATGGCATCGGTGTGCAGCACCTTTTGCGCGGCCCGCTGCGCATCGGTGGTGTTCACCGCAACCACGTTGTCTACCACATAGGCGTTGAAGTTTTCCGGCACAAAGCCGTAGCCCAGATCGCTGATGCCGTGGGGGCCGGTCAGGCCGCCGCCCAGCGCCTGCGATTCGTAAGGCTCCACGGCGGCGATGCGCACATCGTTCGTCCATGCCTTGATGGTCTCGCCTACGCCGGTCACGGTGCCGCCGCTGCCCACGCCGATCACGATAGCGTCCACGGCGCTTTTGCCCTCCCGCGCGATGCTCTGCACAATGGCAGGGCCGGTAACGCGGCGGTGGTACTCCGGGTTATCATCGTTGGAAAGCCAGTCCATGTAGTACCAGCCGTTGGCGGCGGCGGTCTGTGCCGCCAGACGGCGTGCACCGTTCACACCGCTGCGGGCCGGGCTGTGGCGGATCTGCGCACCCAGCCGCAGCAGGGTCTCCTGCCGCAGGGCGGGGGCATCCTCCGGCATCACCAGAACCACCGGGTGACCGGCGGTCAGGCCCGCCAGCGTGAGCGCAGCGGCAAACGGGCCGGAGGCCGCTTCAATGATGGGCTGACCGGAGATCAGCTTCTTTTTTTCAATGGCAAGGGCCAGCATCCCTTCGGCAAGGCCGTCCCGTGCCGTGCCGGTGGGGCCTGCAAAGTCCAGATAGGCATACAGCCGTCCCTTCAGCCCGCAGGCGGCAGCATAGCCGCGCAGCTCCACGATGGGGCAGGCGCTGAGCGTCTGGTAAAAATTGGGGTAGATCGGCACGAAGACCCTCCTTTCATGGGATACAACAATATTATCCTAACGCAAAAGGACTGCGCGCGTCAAGATGCGTTTTAGCAAAAACGGCGAATTTTTGGCGGATTTTCTGGAAAAATCTCCGAAAGGCTCTTGACAGGATGCGGTGCATCTGCTATACTTCATCCGTAAAGCAAATGAACTTTACATCACTTCTCGAAAGTACAGGCACAAAACCGGGGGATCAGAGGATGGCAAAAGATCTGGAAATGGGCTATCTGCTGGACTTTTACGGTGAGGTGCTCACCGAGAAACAGCGCGAAATGCTGCGCCAGTATTACAACGATGACCTTTCGCTGAGCGAGATCGGCGAGAACTTCGGCATCACCCGTCAGGGTGCGCGGGATGCCATCAAGCATGGCGAGAACGCGCTGAAGGAGCTGGAGGAAAAGGTCGGCTTTGCGGCGCGTTACCGCCGCGTGCAGCAGAAGCTGGAAGAGCTGGAGCAAATGGTGATTGATGCACGGTTCGAGTGCACCGGCCCGCAGGGCCTGACCACCACCGAGTACGAACACCAGCTGACCAAAATGTTAAAGCTCATCCGCTCCATCGACGAAGCGAACGAGAGCTGAAACCTGTGAAAGGAGCACCGTACAATGGCATTTGAATCCCTTACCGACCGCCTTGCCGGTGTGTTCAAAAAGCTGCGCGGTCACGGCAAGCTGACCGAGGCAGATATCAAGGCCGCGATGCGTGAGGTGCGCATGGCCCTGCTGGAAGCGGATGTCAACTACAAGGTTGCCAAGGACTTCTGTGCAAAGGTGTCCGAGCGTGCCATGGGTCAGGAGGTCATGGAGAGCCTGACCCCGGCACAGCAGGTGGTCAAGATCGTCAACGAAGAGCTGGTTGCCCTGATGGGCGGCAGCGAAGCGGCCCGCCTGAACATCAAGAACAAGGGCCAGACGATCATCATGCTCTGCGGCCTGCAGGGCAACGGTAAAACCACCCACGCCGCAAAGCTGGCAAAGTACTTTATCAAACAGGGCCGCCGCCCCATGCTGGTGGCCTGCGATATTTACCGCCCTGCGGCCATCGATCAGCTGCAGGTGGTGGGCAAACAGGCGGGCGCACCGGTGTTCACCCTGCCGGGCGCAAAGCCGCCGGAAATCGCAAAAAAGGCGCTGGCACACGCCAAGGATTACGGCAATGACATCGTGATTCTGGATACTGCCGGTCGTCTGCAGATCGACGATGTGCTCATGCAGGAGCTGGTGGACATCAAGGAAGCCGTTCCTGTGGACGAGACCCTGCTGGTGGTGGATGCCATGGCCGGTCAGGACGCTGTGAACGTTGCCAAGACCTTTAACGAGAAGGTAGGCATCGACGGCATCATCCTCACCAAGACCGATGGTGATACCCGCGGCGGTGCGGCACTTTCGGTGCTGGCCGTTACCGGGAAGCCCATCAAGTTCCAGGGCACCGGCGAAAAGCTGGACGATCTGGATGTGTTCCACCCGGACCGCATGGCAAGCCGCATCCTTGGCATGGGCGATGTGCTGAGCCTGATCGAGCGTGCGCAGGAGACGGCCGACGAAAAGGCAGCTGAAGAGACCGCCAAGCGGATGATGGAGAACAAGTTCGACATGAACGACATGCTGGACCAGTTCGCACAGATCCGCAAGATGGGCGGTGCAGGCGCGATGCTGAGCATGCTGCCCGGCGGCAGCGGCATCGATCCCAGTCAGGTCGATGAAAAAGCGTTCGACCGCATCGAGGCCATGATCTATTCCATGACCAAGGAAGAACGCGAGAAGCCCTCCATCATCAACCCAAAGCGCAAGCGCCGCATTGCAGCAGGCAGCGGTACCACCGTGGCGGATGTGAACAAGCTGCTCAAGCAGTTTGAGATGATGCAGAAGATGATGAAGCAGTTCAAGA
>OGDN01004862.1_pt1 | contig 11287 bp, 5 predicted proteins | sample 1570271 | NCBI WGS metagenome assembly OGDN01 (sample SAMEA4384481, study PRJEB24528) | human gut metagenome | reverse complement strand
AAATGTGGAAAACTATCAAAAGATATTAAAAGGGGACGGGGATTTTCTAGAAATGCCCCGTCCCCCATCAGAGAAGGAGGAGAATCATGTATAAGAAAGTTTCGACTGACATGAATTTTGTAGACCGCGAGAAGGCTACAGAGAAGTTCTGGGAAGAGAATCACATTTTTGAGAAGAGTATGGAAGACCGTGAAGGCTGTCCACAGTATATGTTTTACGACGGACCGCCGACAGCAAATGGTAAACCGCATATCGGTCACGTACTGACTCGTGTTATTAAAGATATGATCCCGCGTTATCGTACAATGAAGGGATATGAAGTACCGAGAAAGGCTGGATGGGATACACACGGTCTGCCGGTTGAGCTGGAAGTTGAGAAAGCTCTTGGACTGGACGGAAAAGAACAGATCGAGAAATATGGTGTAGAGCCATTTATTAAGAAATGTAAAGAAAGCGTATGGAAATACAAAGGTATGTGGGAAGATTTCTCTAATACTGTAGGTTTCTGGGCTGACATGGATGATCCGTATGTTACTTATCACAATGACTTTATCGAGTCTGAGTGGTGGGCACTGAAGAAGATCTGGGATAAAGGTCTTCTGTACAAAGGATTCAAGATTGTTCCTTACTGCCCTCGTTGTGGAACACCGCTTTCTGCACAGGAAGTAGCACAGGGATATAAAGATGTAAAAGAACGTTCTGCAATTGTACGTTTCAAAGTTGTCGGAGAAGATGCATATTTCCTCGCATGGACAACTACACCTTGGACACTGCCGTCCAACATCGGTCTTTGTGTAAATCCGGAAGAGGACTACGCAAAAGTAAAGGCTGCTGACGGATATGTTTATTACATGGCACAGGCGCTTCTGGATACTGTGCTCGGTTCTCTGGCAGAGGAAGGAAAGCCCGCCTATGAGGTACTGGAAACCTATCAGGGAAAGGAACTGGAATACAGAGAGTATGAGCCTTTGTATGCCTGTGCGGGAGAAGCTGCTGTAAAGCAGAAGAAAAAGGCACATTTTGTAACCTGTGACACCTACGTTACCATGTCGGATGGTACCGGTATCGTACACATCGCTCCTGCCTTTGGCGAGGATGACTCCCGGATTGGCAGAAACTATAACCTGCCTTTTGTACAGTTCGTGGACGGCAAGGGTGATTTGACAGCAGAAACTCCCTATGCGGGCAAGTTTGTCAAGGATGCGGACCCGGAAGTATTGAAGGATTTGCTGTTTGCAGCGCCGAAGTTTGAGCATGATTATCCCTTCTGCTGGAGATGCGATACCCCGCTTATCTACTATGCAAGAGAGTCCTGGTTCATCAAGATGACGGCTGTAAAGGATGACCTGGTACGCAATAATAAGACAATCAACTGGATTCCCCAGTCCATCGGAGAAGGACGCTTCGGTAACTGGCTGGAGAATATCCAGGACTGGGGTGTATCCCGTAACCGCTACTGGGGAACTCCTTTAAATATCTGGGAGTGTGAGTGCGGACATATGCACGCCATCGGCAGCAGGGAAGAACTGTATCAGATGAGCGGCAATGAAGAGGCTAAAACCGTAGAGTTCCACAGACCTTATATTGACGCAATTACCATGCCCTGTCCGGAATGTGGAAAGACCATGCACAGGGTACCGGAGGTAATTGACTGCTGGTTTGACTCCGGCGCAATGCCTTTCGCGCAGCATCATTATCCTTTTGAAAACAAGGATTTGTTTGAGCAGCAGTTCCCTGCCAAGTTTATTTCCGAGGCGGTAGACCAGACCCGTGGCTGGTTCTATTCCCTGCTGGCAGAATCCACCCTGCTCTTTAACAAAGCTCCCTACGAGAATGTTATCGTTCTGGGACATGTACAGGATGAAAACGGTCAGAAGATGAGCAAATCAAAGGGCAATGCAGTAGATCCCTTCGATGCTCTGAAGGAATACGGCGCAGACGCTATCAGATGGTATTTCTATACCAGCTCCGCCCCCTGGCTGCCCAAGCGGTTCTCCGGCAAAGCAGTTATGGAGGGACAGCGTAAGTTCATGGGTACCTTGTGGAATACCTATGCTTTCTTTGTCCTGTATGCAAATATTGACGGATTTGACGCAACAAAATACAAACTGGAATATGATAAATTAACGGTTATGGATAAGTGGCTGTTATCCAAGCTCAACACAGTAGTGGGTGAGGTGGATGACAATCTGGATAAGTACAGAATTCCCGAGGCTGCAAAGGCCTTACAGGATTTCGTAGACGAAATGAGTAACTGGTATGTACGCCGCAGCCGTGAGCGTTTCTGGGCGAAGGGCATGGAGCAGGATAAAATAAATGCCTATATGACCCTGTATACAGCTCTTGTAACTATCTGCAAGGCAGCAGCGCCCATGATTCCTTTCATGACAGAGGATATTTACCAGAACCTTGTACGCAGCATTGATGCTTCCGCACCGGAAAGTATCCACCTCTGTGATTTCCCTGTGGTACAGAAGGAATTTATCAACAAAGAGCTGGAGGAATCCATGGAGGATGTACTGGATGCGGTTGTTATGGGCCGTGCCTGCAGAAATGATGCCGCGATTAAGAACCGTCAGCCCATCAGCAAAATGTATATCAAGGCAGACTTTAAGCTGGACAGCTTCTATACGGATATTATCAAGGATGAACTGAATGTAAAGGAAGTCGTCTTTACGGATGATATCAGGGACTTTACCTCCTATGCCTTCAAGCCTCAGCTTCGTACCGTAGGACCCAAATACGGCAAGCAGCTTGGCGGAATCCAGAAAACCCTTGCAGGACTGGACGGCAATGCGGCAATGGATGACCTGAACGAAAAGGGTGCATTGAAGTTTGAGGTAAACGGTGTTGCTGTAGAACTGACAAAGGATGACCTTCTGATTGATATGGCACAGAAGGAGGGTTATGTATCCCAGGAGGATAACCGGATGACGGTTGTACTGGATACCAACCTGACAGAGGAGTTGATTGAGGAAGGCTTTGTCTATGAAATTATCAGCAAGATTCAGACCATGCGTAAGGATGCTGGCTTTGAGGTAATGGACCATATCAGAGTATCCTTAAGCGGCAATAAGAAGCTTTCCGGGGTGGCAGAAAAGAACGCTGCAGCCATCTGTGGCAAGGTGCTGGCAGACGAACTGACAGAAGAGAAGAAACTTACAGTAGAAAAGGAATGGAATGTCAACGGAGAAACAGTTGTCATTTCCGTAGAGAAGGTGTAAGGAAGGAGAATCCCACATGAAGGACAACACACAGAAAAAAGTGGAAAAAAAGGTAGAAGGCAGGGAAAAGTTTGATAAGGACCTTTTTAAAAGAAGTGTTGTTTATAACGTGAAAACCCTGTATCGTAAGGATTTGGAGGAGGCTGACATGCAGCAGATTTTTCAGGCTGTCAGCCTTGCCATCAAGGATCAGATTATGGATAACTGGATTGATACCCAGAAGGCTTACGAAAAGCAGGACCCTAAAATGGTATATTATATGTCCATGGAATTTCTGATGGGTCGTGCCCTTGGCAATAATATCATTAACCTGCGGGCACAGAAGGCAGTCAGAGAGGCACTTGACGAGCTGGGACTGGATTTGAATCTGGTGGAGGATCAGGAGCCGGATGCAGCCCTTGGAAACGGCGGCCTGGGAAGACTGGCTGCATGTTTCCTGGATTCTCTGGCAACCCTTGGATACCCGGCTTACGGCTGCGGCATCCGTTACCGCTATGGTATGTTCAAGCAGGAAATCAAGGACGGTTATCAGGTAGAAGTGCCGGATAACTGGCTGGAAAACGGCAATCCCTTTGAACTGCGCAGACCGGAATATGCAAAGCTGGTAAAATTCGGCGGACACGTTTCCATGTACTGTGATGAGAATGGCAGAAGCTGCTTTAAGCAGGAGGATTATCAGGCAGTCAGGGCAATTCCCTTTGACTTCCCGATTGTAGGATATGGCAACGGCATTGTAAATACTCTGAGAATCTGGGATGCAGAGCCGGTGGAGGGCTTCCAGCTGGATTCCTTCGACAAGGGAGATTACAGAAAGGCTGTGGAGCAGGAAAACCTGGCAAGAAATATTGTGGAGGTTCTCTATCCCAATGACAATCATTATGCAGGAAAGGAACTCCGGTTAAAGCAGCAGTATTTCTTTATTTCCGCTTCCGTACAGGAGGCTGTGGAAAAGTATATGCGCAGGCATGAGGATATTCACGGCCTGCCGGAGAAAGTAACCTTCCAGCTGAATGATACCCATCCGACAGTGGCAATTCCCGAATTGATGAGAATTTTGCTGGATGACTATAATCTTTCCTGGGATGAAGCATGGGATATTACCACCCGCACCTGCGCTTACACCAACCATACCATTATGGCGGAAGCGTTGGAAAAGTGGCCTATTGATTTGTTCTCCAGACTGCTTCCCAGAGTATATCAGATTGTGGAGGAAATCAACCGCCGCTTTGTACAGCAGATTGAGCAGAAGTATACCGGTGCTTACGGTGTGGATGTACAGGAAAAAATCCGCAAGATGGCAATTCTGTATGACGGACAGGTAAAGATGGCGCATATGGCGATTGTAGCCGGATATTCCGTAAACGGAGTGGCAAGGCTGCATACGGAAATCCTGAAGAATCAGGAACTGAAGGATTTCTATGAAATGTTCCCGGAGCGCTTCAACAATAAGACAAACGGTATCACCCAGAGAAGATTCCTGCTGCACGGAAATCCTCTTCTGGCAGACTGGGTAACTTCCAAAGTCGGGGACGGCTGGATTACTGACCTGCCGAAGATTGCCGGTATCAGGGAACTGGCAGAGGATGCAAAGGCACAGAAGGAATTTATGGCAATCAAGCGCAGGAATAAGGAGCGTCTGGCAAAATATATTCTGGAGCATAACAGCGTAGAGGTAAATCCGGATTCTATTTTTGATGTACAGGTAAAGCGTCTGCATGAGTATAAGAGGCAGCTTTTGAATATTCTGCATGTCATGTATCTTTACAATCAGTTAAAGGCAAATCCGAAGATGGATTTCTATCCTAGAACCTTTATCTTCGGGGCAAAGGCAGCAGCCGGCTACAGAAATGCAAAGCTGACAATCAAGCTGATAAATGCGGTTGCGGATGTTATAAACAATGATGCTTCCATTCAGGGCAGGCTGAAGGTTGTATTCATTGAAAATTACAATGTTTCCAACGCGGAGATTATTTTTGCGGCAGCAGATGTGTCTGAGCAGATATCCACTGCCAGCAAGGAGGCATCCGGTACCGGCAACATGAAGTTCATGCTGAATGGTGCGCTGACGCTGGGAACCATGGACGGTGCAAATGTGGAGATTGTAGAGGAAGTCGGGGCAGAAAATGCGTTTATTTTCGGTCTTTCCTCTGATGAGGTCATTGCCTATGAAAACAATGGCGGCTATAATCCCATGGAAATTTACCAGAAGGATGCGGATATTCACAGGGTAGTAGACCAGCTTATTGACGGAACCTATTCCCAGGATAAGGAATTATTCCGTCCGCTGTACAACTCTCTGTTAAATACCTTAAGCACTTCCAAGGCGGATACCTACTTTATTCTGAAGGATTTCCGTTCCTATGCGGAGGCACAGAAGAAGGTGGAGGCTGCCTACAGAAACCAGAAGGGCTGGGCAAAGAGTGCCATGCTGAATGTGGGCTGCTCCGGTAAATTTACTTCCGACAGAACCATCCAGCAGTATGTGGATGAAATCTGGCATTTGGATAAGGTGGTACTTTAATTGTTATGGCATGGAAATAGGAGGATGATTATGATAGAACTGTTACAGGGCGGCGCATATCTGGTAAACGGTACGGAAATTATTCCGGACGCTCCGGATGCAGCGGCGGCAATTACAGCAAGGACGGGCAGGCAGGTATCGAAGGAGGAGGCGGCAAAGAATACGATTGCCTATGGTATTCTGGAAAGCCATAATACTTCCGGAAATATGGAAAAGCTGAAAATCCGGTTTGACAAGCTGACCAGCCATGATATTACCTTTGTAGGTATTATCCAGACGGCAAGAGCTTCCGGACTGCAGAAGTTTCCCATGCCGTATGTATTGACGAACTGCCACAACTCTCTTTGTGCAGTAGGTGGAACCATTAACGAGGATGACCACATGTTTGGACTTTCCTGCGCAAAGAAGTACGGCGGAGTTTATGTACCCCCTCATCAGGCGGTTATTCATCAGTTCGCAAGGGAAATGCTGGCTTGCGGCGGCAAGATGATTCTGGGTTCCGATTCCCATACCAGATATGGTGCCCTTGGTACCATGGCAATGGGAGAGGGAGGACCGGAGCTGGTAAAACAGCTTTTGAATCAGACCTATGATATTAACATGCCCGGCGTTGTCGGAATTTATCTGACCGGAGAACCGGTAAAGGGAGTAGGCCCTCAGGACGTTGCTCTGGCAATTATCGGTGCAGTCTTTAAGAACGGTTATGTAAAAAATAAGGTGATGGAGTTTGTAGGCCCCGGTGTTGCATCTCTGAGCGCTGATTTCAGAATCGGTGTGGATGTTATGACAACGGAAACAACCTGTCTTTCTTCCATCTGGAAGACGGACAGTGCGATTGAAGAGTTCTATGAAATCCACGGACGGAAAGAGGATTACAGAGAGCTTGCACCCGGACAGGTGGCATATTATGACGGAATGGTTAAGATAGAACTGGATAAAATCCGTCCCATGATTGCCATGCCTTTCCATCCCAGCAATACCTATACCATTGAGGAACTGAATGGAAATCTTCTGGACATTCTGGATGAAACAGAAAAGAGAGCGGCAGTTTCTCTGGACGGTGCGGTAGAGTTTCATTTGAAGGACAAGGTAAAGAACGGAAAGCTGCTGGTTGACCAGGGAATTATTGCAGGCTGTGCCGGTGGTGGATTTGAAAATATCTGTGCGGCAGCAGACATCCTGAAGGGCAGATATATCGGTGCGGATGAATTTACCTTAAGTGTTTATCCGGCATCCATGCCAGTTTATATGGAACTGATTCGGAATGGCTGTGCAGCAACCATTCTGGAAACCGGTGCGGTAATGAAAACAGCCTTCTGCGGTCCCTGCTTCGGTGCAGGTGATACTCCCGCAAACAATGCTTTCAGTATCCGTCATTCTACCAGAAACTTCCCCAACAGAGAGGGAAGCAAGCTCCAGAACGGTCAGATTTCTTCCGTTGCCCTGATGGATGCACGTTCCATTGCGGCAACGGCGGCAAACAAGGGTATTCTGACACCGGCTACGGAGTTTGATGGTGACTTTGGAAAATATAAATATCACTTTGACAGTAAGATTTATGCAAACCGGGTATTTGATTCTCATGGTGTGGCAGACCCGGATGCAGAAATCCAGTTTGGACCCAATATCAAGGACTGGCCGGCTATGGGAGCGCTGCCGGACAATCTGGTACTGCAGGTTGTCAGTGAAATCCATGACCCGGTAACAACCACGGATGAGCTGATTCCTTCCGGAGAAACCTCTTCCTACCGTTCCAATCCCTTAGGACTGGCTGAGTTTACCTTAAGCCGTAAGGATCCCGCTTATGTGGGCAGAGCGAAGGCAATGCGCGCGCTGGAGGAAGAGCGTATGAAGGGTGGACATCCCTGCCATGTATGTCCTGAAATCAAGAATGTTATGGGACCGATTAAGCAGCAGTTCCCGGAGGTCAGCCATGTAAATACAGGCTTTGGCTCTACCATTTTTGCAGTCAAGCCAGGTGACGGTTCTGCCCGTGAGCAGGCGGCTTCCTGCCAGAAGGTGCTTGGCGGCTGGGCAAATATTGCAAATGAGTATGCGACAAAGCGTTATCGCTCCAACCTGATTAACTGGGGTATGCTGCCCTTCTTAATCAAAGAGGGAGAGCTTCCCTTCCACAATCTGGATTATCTGTTTATCCCGGATATCAAGAAGGCAGTGGAGGAAAAAGCAGAGGTAATTCCCGCGTATGTGGTAAAGGATGGCGGACTTGAAAAATTTGAACTGTGTCTGGGAGAACTGACAGACGAAGAACGACAGATTATTTTAAAGGGCTGTCTGATTAACTATAACCGGGTATAAAAAGCGGCGCAAAGTGCCTGCACAGAAATGGGGATTAGTATGGAATTTAATAAAACAGTATCAAATCCTATGTTGGTAGGATGTATCGAATTGATAAAGGCAGAGGATACGCCGGAACACAGAAAAATGTTTGTGGATGAGCTGATTCAGGCAAATATGATGGCACCGGTTCTGATGGAGCCTCAGCCTGTAGAAGGATCGGATGGCAAGCTGAGGGCAGAGCCGGGAACTAAGGTACAGTTTCCCATGCTGTCAGCCCCGGACGGGAAGAAGTTCTTTATGGCATTTACAGATGCTTCCGAATATGAGGCATGGCAGGAAAAGGTAGGACAGAAGCAGCACTTTTTTGCCCTGAAATTTGATGACTATGCGGCAATGCTTCTGCGCCGGGATTCCAACGGGAATGTCAGCCCGGCACTTGGCTTTGTAATCAATCCGGTGGGGGCTAATCTGGTGGTTCCCCGGGAAATGGTGGCAAATATTATGGCAATGCGGATTGCCCAGGCAAGACAGGCAGCCGCAAAAAATGCCGGAGGACAGGTTTTAAGACCTGCTCCGGCGACACAGAAGGCAGAGGAAGCAGAAGAGAAAAACGATTAAAAAGTGCAGAAAACTAAAGAATAAAGGCAAAAGGTCGATATAATAGGTACAGGGAGCGGTCAGGCCAAACCGCTTACAAGTATGATAAAGAAGACCACGGATGGTATGAGCAGAAGAAAGAAGGATTTTTCTTCGCTGATACCATTTTTTTTCGGGCAGACAGGAGGGAAGCCGAAAGAAGTTTCGACGGGGAAGCTGGGATTGCAACAGGGACGGTGGATAACAGCGGAAGGGCGGAATGGGTTCTTTGGAAAAGGAGAGAACAATTTGAGAATAGAATCTGCATCAGTAGCGATGAATGCTTCCAGAAAGTATGAAAGCAGTTCTGTTACCATGAGAAGATTTATGATTACAGAAGTAACAGCAGGCTCCCTTCAGGGAGGAAATCTGACCGCCACGGGAGGGGATACAAAGGCTTCCGGGGAAGAAGGGCAGGAGCAGACAACAGGGACAAAGGAAAATACGGGGATGAGCCTCAGGGACTGGCAGAGCCGTTTTCAGACAAAAATTTCCTCTGTTTCCCTGCGCAGCAGTGCCAGCCAGACCTATGAGGAAATCAGAAACCAGACCATCCGATATATTTATGAACTGTTTTTTGGAAACAGACAAAGCAGAGGAAACTGGCTGGATACGGCTTTGGGCAGGAACAGTGGAACGGAGAGCAGCCAGGGGAGTACCCAGTCGGACAGCACCCAGACGGACAACACCCGGACGGAAAATCAGACCGGTACAACTGGGACGTTAAACAAAAGCCAGGGAGAGGGAAACCTGATATGGCTGGTGAACAGCCCCACAGCGAGATACAAGCGGTTAGAGTATGTGCAGGAAAGCTATTATCAGGAAAAGGAATCCACATCCTTTTCCACGGTGGGAACGGTACGCACAGGCGATGGCAGGGAAATCAATTTTAATATCAATGTGGGGATGAGCCGCAGCTTCGAGGAAAGATATCGGGAACAACTGGATTTGGCAAGCTTTACCTTCTGTGACCCGCTTGTCATCAATCTGGATACGGATGCGGCGGAACTCACAGACCAGACCATGTTTTTTGATATTGATGCCGATGGTACTCCGGATGAGGTAGCAGGGCCCGGCTCCGGAAGCGGATATCTGGCACTGGATAAAAACGGGGACGGAATTATCAATGACGGAAGCGAACTGTTCGGCACAAAAAGCGGCAATGGCTTTGCGGATTTGGCGCAGTATGATGAGGATGGCAATGGCTGGATTGATGAAAATGATGCCATCTGGGATAAGCTGAAAATCTGGATGAAGGATGAAAACGGAAATGATGTGCTTTATAAGCTTTCAGAAAAAGGAATGTTTCCACAGATTACACCCAGAAAAGCCAGACAGGGCAGACACTTGGCGCGGTGCGTTATTCCGGAGCTTTCTTATATGAAAATGGAGATTGTGGAACAATCCAGCATGTTGATGTTGCAAAATATGCAAAAGAAGCGTAGACTGACAGGGAGATTTCTCTCCCTGTCAGTTTTTGTACAGGATTTAACAGGTTTACGCAGTTACAGGTGGCAATATCTGGAGCCTGTAAGGACGGATACTTCAGGAAAGGATTGTATATATGTCTTTAAAATTCGGGAAATTATATGATAAGAAGCAGATTGATTTTCAGGGGATGCTGTATCCTACGAAGGCGATGATTGCCCTTCTGGTGCCTATTGTCATAGAACAGCTGCTCAACTCCTTTATGGGAATGGTGGATACCATGATGGTAAGTAACGTGGGAAGTGAGGCGATTTCCGCGGTTTCTCTGGTGGATTCCATCAACAATCTTGTGATTCAGGTCTTTTCTGCCATGGCAACCGGGGCGGCGATTATCTGCTCCCAATATCTGGGAAACCGGGATGAAAACGGCTGTAACCGGGCGGCAAGGCAGGTGGTGCTGACGGTACTGACGATTTCGCTGAGTATCATGGTGTTGGGACTTTGCTTCCGAAAGCCACTGCTTCAACTGACCTTTGGACAGATAGAGCCGGGGGTTATGGAAAAGGCGCAGGTATATTTTCTGATAACAGTTTTATCCTATCCGTTTCTTGCTTTGTTTAATGCGGGTTCTGCCTTTTTCCGGGCAGGCGGAAATTCCCGCTTTCCCATGCAGGTTTCCGTTGTCTGTAATCTGTTGAATATCGCAGGAAATGCTGTTTTGATTTTCGGATTCCAGATGGGGGTTGCAGGAGCAGCTTTGTCTACGCTGTTTTCCCGTGCCCTGTCAGCGATTGTTATTTTTTACTATCTGCGGAAGCCCAGACAGGTTGTTGTGGTAAAGGATTATCTGCAGATTCGTCCGGATATGCCGCTGATTATGAAGATTCTGGCAATTGGTGTGCCGGCGGGAATTGAAAATGGTATGTTCCAGTTCGGAAAGCTGGCAATCCAGTCTACGGTTTCTACCATGGGAACCGTGGCAATCGCTGCGCAGGCAATGGCAAATATTCTGGAAATGGTAAATGGTATTTTCGGTGTGGGCGTAGGGATTGGACTGATGACCATGGTAGGACAGGCAATCGGTGCGGGCAGAAGAGAAGAAGCAAAGTTCTATGTGGTGCGCTGTACCCAGATTGGTCTGGTGGGGATTCTGGTTTCCTGCCTTCTTGTGCTGGCA
>OGDN01004858.1_pt1 | contig 11300 bp, 10 predicted proteins | sample 1570271 | NCBI WGS metagenome assembly OGDN01 (sample SAMEA4384481, study PRJEB24528) | human gut metagenome | reverse complement strand
GACGAACTTTGTTAGCCTTTTCTGCGATACCGATAGCACCTTCTGCTGCTGCGAAAGATTCATGTCCTGCTAAGAAGCAGAAGCACTCTGTCTCTTCCTCTAACAACATTTTACCAAGGTTACCATGTCCAAGACCTACCTTACGGTGATCTGCTACAGAACCAGGGATACAGAATGCCTGAAGTCCTTCACCGATTGCAGCTGCTGCATCAGCGGCTCTACGGCATCCCTTCTTGATTGCGATTGCTGCACCTACTGTGTATGCCCAGCATGCATTTTCAAAACAGATAGGCTGGATTTTCTTAACCTGCTCATATACGTCAAGTCCAGCATCTTTTGTAATCTTTTCAGCTTCTTCGATAGAGCTGATACCATAGCTATTTAAAACAGCGTTGATCTGGTCAATTCTTCTTTCATATGATTCAAATAAAGCCATCTTCTTCTCGTCTCCTTTCTATTACTCTGCTCTTGGGTCGATGATTTTAACAGCACCCTGCTCTGGTGTAACACGTCCGTATGATCCGGAAGCCTTTTCCCAAGCAGTATTAGCGTCATCACCCTTCTTGATGAAGTCTGTCATCTTTCCAAGGGAAACGAACTGATATCCGATAACTTCGTCATCAGCATCAAGTGCAATACCTGTTACATAACCTTCTGCCATTTCAAGGTAACGAACACCCTTTGCCTTTGTAGCGTACATAGTACCAACCTGTGAACGAAGACCCTTTCCTAAGTCTTCCAAACCAGCACCGATAGCAAGTCCATCATCAGAGAATGCAGACTGTGTACGTCCGTAAACGATCTGTAAGAATAACTCTCTCATTGCTGTATTGATAGCATCACAAACAAGGTCTGTGTTTAATGCTTCAAGAATTGTCTTACCCTGTAAGATTTCAGCTGCCATTGCTGCTGAGTGTGTCATACCAGAACATCCGATCGTTTCTACCAATGCTTCTTCAATAACACCATTCTTAACATTTAAAGACAACTTACATGCGCCCTGCTGAGGAGCACACCAGCCCACACCATGTGTAAAGCCTGAAATATCTTCAATCTTCTTAGAATGCACCCATTTTCCTTCTTCAGGAATTGGAGCTGGTTCATGTTTTGCGCCCTTTGCAACAGGACACATGTTTTCAACTTCCTTTGTGTAAATCATTATAAGACTCCTTTCATAATACATAAAGCATGCATCATATGGCTATGCCTTGCTTAGTTAAAAAAATAACTAACACACTCTGCTTATTTTCTCACATTTTTTTCGGTTCGTCTAGACCTTTTTCTCTTTCTATACGCTCTTCTTATGCTTCTTTTTTAACCACATGCTCTTTATCTTTAAAAATAGAGTTGGCCGGAATTACTCCACGTACACAAGATACTGGATAAATATTAGAATGTGAGCATACAACCGTACCCGGATTTAGCACACTGTTACATCCTACTTCTACATAATCACCAAGCATTGCACCGAATTTCTTAAGACCGGTTGCAATCTCTTCCTGACTCTCATAGCGGTCTTTCACTACCACGAGTGTCTTATCACTCTTGACATTCGAAGTAATGGAACCAGCGCCCATATGCGAATGAAAACCAAGTACAGAATCTCCAACATAATTATAATGTGGTACCTGAACAACATTAAACAGAATCACATTTTTCAATTCTGTTGAATTGCCTACAACACAGTTCTTACCAACAATAACATTGCCACGGATAAATGCGCCCGGACGTACTTCGGTGTCTTCATCAATGATGAGTGGTCCATTTAATGTAGCTGTTGCTGCAATGGATACCGATTTTGCAATCCAGATATTTTCTCCGCGCTGTTCAAAAACTTCCGGATCAAGCTTTGGTCCGATTTCTTTAATGAACTCTCCGATTTTTGGCAATGCCTCCCATGGATAATCCACGGTTTCAAGCAATGGTGCTGCCAATGTCTGTGTCAGGTCATACATGTTTTTTACTTTGCAATGTTCCATTTTCTGTTCCATCCTTTACTATTTTTTATAATATTGTGCTGCTGCACGGTACATTCCCTGCATCGCATATTGATTGTTATTCGCCAGCACACGTGCTGTCTTTTGTTTGATAAAATTCTCTAATTTTACCATATATTCATCCGCCGTAATTTCGCCTTCTGCCACATAGGTCAGACCCTTTTCCCAACTGGCTGTCAGTTCCGGATTTAGAAGTGCAGGAATCGAGGCATTGACAACATCAAATATCATCTCTCCCTGCAAAGTCGGCGTATAAATCTGTGTTTTTTTATTCAGGGCAATATATTTATTATTGACCAGCTTCTTTAAAATTTCAGCTCTGGTTGCAGAAGTACCAATACCGCTTCCCTTAATCTGGGAACGTAATTCTTCATCTTCAATCAACTGCCCTGCATTTTCCATAGCAAGAATCATCGCTCCGGAATTGTATCGTTTCGGTGGTGATGTCTCGCCTTCCTTGATTTGCATACTGCCTATGGAAACCTCATCGCCTTTTTTGATCTTGGCTACGACTTCAGCCATATTGACGTTGCTATTTTCCTCTTCTTCTCCATCGGCTTCCGTTACATCTTGTGCAATCTGCCTCTCGTTTGTCCCCTCTGCCTGCTCTTTTCCCTCTACATTTGGCTGCTTTTTCTTACGGAAGGAATATTCCATCAAATCCAGATATCCCGGTGCTTTTAAGTATTTTTCAGAGGCAAAGAAATATTCTGTACCACTTTTTATCGTAAGATTTAACTTTTCGTATTCCGCAGCAGGATAAAAGATTGCCAGAAAACGTCTTACGATTGTCTCATAAATATAAACCGCTCTGCTATTTAATCCCTTGAGTGCCGATAAGCCCTGCCCGGTTGGAATAATCGCATAATGGTCTGTAATCTGTTTATCATTGACGTAGCGTGTCTTTTCCAGTCCCTTATACATCTCTTTGTCCAAAATCTGCTGGGCAAAATCCCGAACACCTGGTATGCCAAGCAATCCACGGATATTTTTATGTATCTCTTTTGCGACGGCTGTCGATAATACACGCGCGTCCGTTCTTGGATAGGTGACCAGTTTTTTCTCATACAATTCCTGCACAACAGCAAGCGTCTCGTCCGGACTGATTTTAAAGAACTTTGAACAATCATTTTGCAATTCCGCCAAGTTATATAAAAGCGGTGGATTCTTCTTTTCTTTCTTCTTTTCAATCTTTTCGATGGTTCCGCTGGCACTGCCTGTGATGCGCTTTTCTTCATCTAATACAGCACTGCCTTCTTCGAGACCTAATGTCTCTTCGATCAGGCGGACTGCACTTGCCATTTCTTTGAAACCATTTTCTTTATAAAGAAGTGGTGAATTTTCATAGCGCGATCCTACCACTGCTTTCCACTCCATGGTCAAAGGCGCACCCGCTACATCCACACCTGCCATCACACGATAAAACGGTGTCTTTTCAAAATTACGAATTTCGCGTTCACGGCGTACAACCATACCTAATACGCAAGTCATCACACGCCCTACGGATATCGAGCAATATTTCTGGTTCAAAAAATTTGCCATGGAATTACCATAGCGAAGCGACAGAAGTCTGGTAAAATTAATTCCCATCAGATAATCTTCTTTCGCACGCAAATACGCTGCATCCGATAAATGATCGTATTCTGATAAGTCTTTTGCTTCCTTTACCCCTCGTCGGATCTCTTCTTCTGTCTGTGAATCAATCCATACACGCTTTCGCACTTTTCCTGTCACACCGGACATCTGTTCCACCAGACGATAAATATATTCTCCCTCGCGTCCCGAGTCCGTACAGACATAAATCGTATCGATATCATCACGATTCATCAATCCGCTGACAATACCATACTGCTTTGCACTAGCTCCGATTACTTCATATTTGAATTCTTTCGGTAAAAATGGCAATGTTTCCATGCGCCATCTTTTATATTTTTCATCATAAACTTCCGGATAACTCATGGTTACAAGGTGTCCTACACACCAACTGATTACCATGTGTTCTCCCTCGAGATAACCGTCGCGTCTGCTTAAGTTTTCACCTAAAGCTGCACCAAACTGCTGTGCCACACTCGGTTTCTCCGCTATAAATAAAGATTTTCCCATAAATCTTACAACTCCGTCATATCTACAAGCACAATTTCTTTTTGTTCCTCTGCCAACTGTCTGATTTTTGCGTCAAATTTCTTTGCCGAAAACAGATACACAACTTTTGCAGAGATCTTAGCCTTTTTCATCTGTCCCAAAAGTTCTTCATATCTTCCATAAGAAAATTCTTCCTCAGTCCAGTTACAGATGCCTACTACATTTTCACGCTGTTCATTCTGTCCAATAATATCAATGGCTCCATCTTTTCCAACCCACGTTCCCATCTTAATGAGCTTGATTGGGACTTGTCCCACTTGATTTAACAGTTGCAGATACTCCGTGCAAACACTGATAAAATACTGTTGCAAGTATGCATCCAAACGACTCTCAATATAGGTGTCATAAAAAATCTCCGGTGTCATCACGTAAAGATCTGATAAATGTGGGTAAATAAAAGTAAACCAGAAATTCACAAAATGATTGCGAATGTGATATACCCCTTTCTTGGCATGATCCCATCCACCCGTTTCAAAAGACACCACTTTTTCAATCACATCAAAGGCTGCTAAGTTTTTCATATACACACTGATTTTTGCACGGGAATAGCCCGTATCCAAAAACAGATCATTTAACTTTTCATGACCGGATGCAATCGATGCCAAAATCGTATCGTAAACAGAAAGCTCTCTCAACTCACTGCCGATATAACGCTCTGCCTCAGCAAACAAATAACCATGTGGCCGCAAAATATTGTTACAAATATTTTCCCGGATACTTTTTTTGCCATTCCAGCGATTCAAGTAATCCGGAACACCACCTATAATTCCGTATGTTTCCACGCACTGCGCAACCGTATATTCCGGAAACGCACGCACCACATCAAGAAACTTCATATCATCTAATTTGATGATACCATTTACTTTTTCCATGCTTTCTCCAAGACATGTCTGCATATCCCGACTCGCCCATGCCAGCGATGAATGACACAATAAAATCATAACCGGTCCCGGATACAGGCGTCTTGCTTTTAATTTGAGAATACTTTCCATAAATGCCGGGTCTTTTTTTACAATGCGGTCAAATGCATCAATGATTACAACCAGCTTGGAGGCATCACCACTTTTGATACGGTTAAAACACTCATCATATGTATCACGGATCAGATTTGCTTCAAATTGTTTTTCAATCTCGTGCTGCATCTGGTGCAGCTGTTCCTCTGCAGATGCGTTTCTCGCATGATAGTAAAAACATTTTTTATCTCTGGTAAACAGCTGCAGAAGCAGTTCTTTACCACACCCTTCTCTCCCGTATAAAATATACAACTGATTCCCACTCTGACCAAAAAGCTCTTCTAACTTTTTGTACTCCGTAGCACGTGTAATCATCTAAACGTTCCCCATTTCTTTTTATCTCAAATACATAAATCTGCATTTAATAAGTCGTAACTTTTATTATATCTTTGTAAAGAAAAAATAACAAGGGCATAGATGAAACAAGGACGGTCCTTTTTTGAACCGTCCTTACTGTATTTCTTTTTCAAACAAATGTTATTTCTTTGTTATGTATCCCTGTGCTTTCAAAAGCTCTGCACACAGTACTGCTCCACCTGCTGCACCACGTACCGTATTATGGGAAAGACCTACAAATTTCCAATCATAAACGGTATCTTCACGCAAACGTCCGACGTTAATGCCCATACCATTTTCATAATTAACATCTAATGTAACCTGTGGTCGATTGTCCTCTTCCATATAACGGATAAACTGCTTTGGTGCACTTGGAAGATTCAATTCCTGTGGAACACCTGAGAAATTCTCTAATGCAGCAATCAGCTGTTCCTTCGTTGGGTTCTTACGGAATTTTACAAATACCGCTGCTGTATGTCCGTTTAATACAGGAACACGAATGCACTGGCAAGTAATCACAGGACTTTCTGCTGGTACAATCTCACCCTTTTCTTCGTCTACATAACCCCAGATACGAAGTGGCTCCTTTTCACTTTTTTCTTCTTCTCCACCGATAAATGGAATGATATTTCCTTGCATTTCCGGCCAATCCTGGAATGTCTTTCCTGCTCCGGAAATTGCCTGATAGGTAGTAGCAACCACCTCATATGGCTCAAATTCCTTCCATGCTGTAAGCACTGGTGCATATGACTGAATGGAGCAATTTGGTTTGACAGCTACAAAGCCTCTCTTTGTTCCCAGTCTCTTCTTCTGGTACTCGATCACATGCATATGCTCCGGATTGATTTCCGGTACAACCATCGGTACATCCGGTGTCCATCTGTGTGCACTGTTATTAGACACAACCGGTGTCTCTGTCTTAGCATATGCCTCCTCGATGGCCTTAATCTCATCCTTTGTCATATCCACTGCACTAAATACAAAATCAACTTCTGCAGCTACTTCTTCTACTTCATTTACATTTTTAACAACAATATCTTTTACCGCTTCCGGCATTGGTGTATCCATTTTCCAACGACCACCTACAGCATCCTCATAACGCTTGCCTGCACTTCTTGGACTTGCTGCAATCGTAGTTACTTCAAACCATGGATGATTTTCCAGCAGAGAAATGAATCTCTGTCCAACCATACCTGTACCACCTAAAATACCAACTTTTAATTTTTCGCTCATGACGACTCTCCTTCTCAAATGTCCGTTCTGTGCAGACAACTGTCTTTCTAGGGAAATATGTTACGTTATTCTATAAAAAAAAGCAAGCACTTTTCTGATTTTACGCAAAATACACAAATGCCTGCCTTTTTCTTTGCAACTTTTCGTTATTTTTCTAAAAACTCACGACAAGCAGCTATCTCTTTTTCCATGGCTTCCTTTCCTGGCGCACCAATTGTCAAACGTTTGTTGACACAAGTGTACATAGAAATTGCATCATAGATATCTTCCTCAAACACCTCAGAAAATCCCTTTAATTCTTCCAATGACATATCATCAATGGCAATGCCCTTATCAATACAATACAGCACAACGCGTCCGATAATACCATGCGCATCCCGGAACGGAACACCCTTTCCTACCAGATAATCTGCTGCATCTGTTGCATTCGTAAATCCGTGTCTTGCACTTTTTTCCATAACATCCTCGCAGAAAGTCATGGTCTCTAACATTCCATCAAACAATTGGATACATCCGTTAACCGTATCCATTGCGTCAAACGCCATTTCTTTGTCTTCCTGCATATCTTTGTTGTATGCCAGTGGAATTCCCTTCATCGTTGTAAGTAACGCCATCAATGCTCCATACACGCGGCCTGTCTTTCCACGCACAAGCTCTGCAATATCCGGATTCTTTTTCTGTGGCATAATGCTGCTTCCCGTGCTGTATGCATCATCAATCTCTATAAAACGATATTCATTTGAATTCCAGATAATGACTTCTTCTGAAAAACGACTCAGATGCATCATAATGGTACTCATGGCACTGAGATATTCCAGCAGATAATCGCGGTCACTCACACCATCCATGCTGTTTAGGGTAGGTCCATAAAATCCCAGCAATTCTGCAGTGTACTCCCGATCCAGTGGATACGTTGTTCCCGCCAATGCACCGGATCCAAGTGGACAATAATTCATTCTTTCATGAATGTCTTCTAAGCGCTGCACATCGCGCTTGAACATTTCAAAATATGCTCCCATATGATGTGCAAGGGTAATTGGCTGTGCTTTTTGTAAATGCGTAAAGCCCGGCATAATTGTCTCTGTATGCTTTTCCATAATAGAAAGGATAGTTGTAAGTAAATGACGCAGCAATTCCTGTGTATGTTCCACCTGCGTTCTGGTATAAAGACGCATGTCCAGAGCCACTTGATCATTTCTGCTTCTTCCCGTATGTAATTTTTTCCCCGGATCTCCGATTCTCTCAATCAGATTTGCCTCTACAAAGCTATGGATGTCCTCATACTCTGCTGTGATTGCAAGTGTTCCATCTGCCACATCTTTTTGGATGCTTTCAAGTCCAACTAAGATCTCATCGCGTTCTTTTTCCGTGAGAATGCCCTGTTTTGCCAACATCTTAACATGCGCTTTACTGCCCATAATATCCTCTGCGAAAAAACGCTGATCGAACCCTATCGATGCGTTAAAGTCATATACTAACTGATCGGTTGCCTTGGTGAATCGTCCACCCCATAATTGTGCCATACTTACTGATTCCTTTCCTGTTTTTCCTGTTGTCTGCTACGATATGAAAAAATACATCCACAGTAATCCTGTCGATACATTCCATATTCCTTTGATAATTCTACACTTCTCTTATATCCTTCACGTTTTTTAAAATCAGAATACAAATAAGACACACCATATGTATCCGCTATGCGACTTCCAATTTCATTTAACATCTGTGCATTTTTCATTGGACTGATGGAAAGTGTAGTAGTAAAGTAATCCATCTGCATTTTTTGTGCCAGTTTTGCGGTCTCTTCTAAACGCAAACAAAAGCACTGTTCACAACGTTTGCCTCCCTCTGGCTCCTGTTCCAAGCCTTTCGTCACTTCGTAGAAATGTTCTTTGTCAAAACATCCTTCCACAAAAAAAATTTTGTGTTTTGCCGGAAAACGCTCTATAAACGTTTTCTGTTCTGCTACACGTTTTGTATACTCTTCATCCGGGTAAATATTGGGATTGTAATAAAACACTGTAATAGAAAAAAATTCTGATAGGTATTCCAACACATAACTACTACAAGGAGCACAACACGAGTGCAGCAATAAGGTCGGCACACGGTTCTGCTCCTGCAATTTTGTTATGGTTTCATCCAGAAGACGCTGGTAATTCTGTTTCATGGATTATGCTTCCTCGCTGGTCCAAAGATATAATAAACACACAGCAAGCACATAAATGATTGCCATCAATACCATAAAGACTACTTTTCCGAAAATAATCCCTGCTACGATCTGTGCAATCACAACAATACCATGAACCCAGATTGGGATACGATTCAATAGCGCGCATAACAATACTTCCAAAATAGCAATCGTACAGATGGCAACAATTGGAATATGCAATGCCACAAAACTAACAATAATCATCACAACGGTCACTGCCAAAAAGATTCCAAGTGGAATGATTGGTTTATCTTTTAATGTTTTTAATGCTTTTGTCATATCAAATATCCTCTCTTTTCTTTTCGCTTAGCCCATTATAGCAAGTTTTTTTCCAAGAAACAACTACCAGCTTTTCTCATCAGACCATTATTTATTTACACAAAAAGAATGCATATCCCCTCCCGGAAACATATGCATTCTCTTGTTATTCATATTTGTTTTCCCCTATCTAGTCATATCTCACAAGATACCAACTTACACCTTTTGTTTAGGTACAAATTCAATCTTAAGCACCATATCCATGCCCGCAGCTAACCTTTTTAACAAATTGACCGACGGATTTCTTGTTCCATTCTCCAATTTACTAATATCTGCCTGATTAATACCGGTGCGCTGTGCCAATTCCTCTTGCGTCATATGACATTTTGTCCTTGCATCCACAATAGCCCTTATGACATCCATTTCCGGCTGAATATCTTCATATTCTTTTTTGAATTCTTCATCCTGCAACTGTTTAGAAAGCATATCATCCAATGTTCTCATTTTTTCGCATCCTTTCTATAAAATCCTCTCGTCTATCTTTTGCAAGTTGTATCTCATATTTTGGTGTTTTCTGCGTCTTTTTTATAAAACCATTTGTCAACACAATCTTCCCATCATAATAGAAAAAATATAAAACTCTGGTTATATCACCACCAAATTTACAACGCAATTCAAAAATACCACTTTCCAAATGTTTACTATATGGTTCTCTGATCTCATTTCCTTTTCATATGCTATTACTGTAAAACCAACCATGCCTTTCCTCTTATCATATGGCATATATGCCATATTGTCAACTACCACCTTTTCTCATCAAGAATAACTGATCCGATCATTGATCCTGTCATAATAATAAACATGGTCCGAAAGAATTTCTTCCTGTGACACACAAGAAGCGTTTACCTGGCACACAATTTCAGACATATGCGCAAGATTCAGACATTTTTTATAGGGAACAAGAATAATCTCGTGCACACTACTCGGCAAGATAACAATATCTTCTTCCATAACCTTCGCGCACTCTTTCAAAATATGAGGATATAGCATTACACCTGCGCCAAAAAACTGGTTTTCATTTGTCAACACATACATCTTCATATCTTCCATCTCTTCTAAGTTTTCTGCTTCTTCTGCACTCATCTGATCCGCTAATGCAGCAATCATCTGTGAAAAAGCATGCAAACGTGGTGCTAACAATTGCGGTGTGTTTCTCTTTGCGCAGCTAAGCAATTCCTTCGGTGTTACTTTCCACATATCTAACATCTCATTTCGAATGAGAATGGATGCATTACTCTCTCTTTGGCTCTCCGGCAAAATATCATTTGGCCAGAGGTAGTAGCAAAAAACCACCGCCAGATCGAGATATGGTACAAATGGCACCGTTGAGAGTAATTCCTGGTTCTGCTTCATACTAATGAGCTTAAAAATAATATGCTCCTTTACTTTTGCAAAATCTGTCAAAAAAGACAAATCCACATTTTCCTGCATCTGATTGCCCACAAGATTTGCAAAAACATGGTCTGCAACTTCTTCAATCGACGTTCCCTGCAGATAATAGTCATAACACGTATTTAAATAAATAGTTGGGGAAATATTGACGGATGACTGAAGAATACTCAGTCCGTCTAACCAAAGATCATTGTTTTTGAGAACGGGACGCACATCTAAAGACCAATCTGCCTCCATTCGTTCCTCAAGTAAGGAAATCAATTCCTCTTTAAATATTTCGTATGTCATAAACCCTCCGATTCTGACATGCGCAAATGGAAAAAGCTCCGAATCAGACTCGAACTGACGACCCCTTCATTACGAGTGAAGTGCTCTACCAACTGAGCTATCGGAGCAACGAATTCATTATATCGAATGTTTTATCATTTGGCAATGGTTTTTTTCTCTTTTTGTGCAGCGGCCGCAGGGACGTTCCTTTTGCCACAAGGAGTGTCCCCTTTGGCATATAAGCAGGCGCAAAACAGCAGGACGGGCAGCGTGCAGAATGCAGGGAAGAAACTGTCGCAGAACAGGGCGTCTCTTTTTGTGAAATTTTTCTTCCTGTGATTAAAAATGTCTTTGCAAAGTTCGACAAACGTCTTGGATGATGTTCACCTCTGCCAG
>OGDN01004855.1_pt1 | contig 11302 bp, 9 predicted proteins | sample 1570271 | NCBI WGS metagenome assembly OGDN01 (sample SAMEA4384481, study PRJEB24528) | human gut metagenome | reverse complement strand
CGGACGAATGGCTGGATTTCATTGCAAAATGTCGTGCAGGCGAAACCCATCCCTATGATATTGTGGAGGATCCCATGGCAGATGACACCATCTGGGACTATGTCAATGGATTTACGTCCGGGCAGATCAGCCGTGAAGCATTTTGGGCATTGGCGAAGTTCAAGCATCCAACACACCAGATCAGCTTTCATACCGTAAACGCTTTGCACTGCCTGACCTTTGAGAGGAGTGAATCCATCCATGACCGAAAAGCAGAAAAATGATGTTCTCTACGTTTGCAGCCTGATCGAGACCATCGCCCGTAAGACCAAAAATCATCGGCAGGATGTGATTCGTCACTTCACAAAAGCCGGCATCGAACGGCAGCTCCGGCTGGCAGAAGTAAACCACTGTCTGTCCTTTGAGCAGGTTTCAGATGAGCTGATTGAAGATCTCAACATCCCGGATGGGGATTTTGATACTGCTGCGGAGTGCCGCTATACGGTCCCTTCTGCAACCTCCATCGGAATGCTGTATCAGGGGCTGGTGCTGTCCACCATGAAAGATGAAGATGCTGCACAGGCAATTCTGGATGTTTTTTCGTCGTTTATCACGGATGAGATCTCCGATTTCAATTCCAACGTATACTACACCAATCCTGATTATCTCCGCTGCTCCTATCTGGAGGGCAAAATGCTTGCTTGAGAAAGGATTGTTATAATGGCAAAAAATCAACATAATGCAGGGCTTCATTATAGACCTCTCAATCAACTTGGATTATCAAACTTCAATGATTATATAGAAAATCCCATTGATAGTCGTTTTAAGTTTAATCCGCCCCCTCTAAAATGTGGTAAGCTTTTTGGACTTTGCAAAGCTGATCGTCAAAAAGAAAAGCTTCAGAAACATTGCCCGTGGCATCCGCTTCTAAAAATGAAGGCATTCACATTAGAGATCAACGGAGAAGCTGAATACATTTGGTATTGTAAAGAATGCGATTGTTATTATATGAACCCCTTTTGGCGAAATGGAGAAAAACGCATCCTTGATGTTTATCATAAGGTTCCTGTTCGCCGACTTATAAAAACAGCTATATAGCTTTGATTATGATTTGCCGATTGCCGAAAAGCAGTCGGCTTTTTTGTTTCCGTCGAACACTTTTTGTGTTTGCTCATATCATTTCATCTATCATTCATCAATCAAAAATGATAGATGAAATGAGGGCATTGTTCCATACGGCGGCTTGAGCAGCAGCGGAAAGCCCTCTGCAGCTTGCAGTTTTATTAAATGTCCGTGCTCCAAGCCGCGTTTTTATCCACCCATCCATGAAAGGCGGTGCTATTATGCAGTTTTTGACCCACATTATTTTTCTCCTGAATCTGCTCAAGACCCTCATCAACCACTTCAGCTAAGGACGGTGACTGCTGAATGGAAACCGTTCTCAAAGCCATTGCCGACTGGATCAAGGGCATCCTGACGGCAGGTATTATGTCAAACTTGTCTGGCCTGTTCGACGATGTGAACACGCAGGTCAGCAATATCGCCCAGCAGGTGGGCACCAAACCCTCCAGCTTTGAGCCGAGAGTGTTCGCCATGATCGAAGCCCTATCCCGGAACGTGGTGCTCCCCATCGCAGGCATCATCCTGACCTTTATTGCCTGCTACGAGCTGATCGAGATGATCACCCAGCACAACAACATGGCGCAGTTCGAGCCTGCCCTCATCATGCGCTGGATTTTCAAGACCGCTGTTTCGGTGTGGCTCATCAGCAACACCTTCGATATTGTGATGGCGGTGTTCGACATCACCCAGAAGGTAGTGTCCGATTCCAGCGGCATCATTGCCGGAAACACCCGTGTCAACGACATTGGTTTGTCCATGCTGCAATCCAGCATGATGCAGATGGATGTAGGCCCTCTGTTCGGGCTGTTCCTGCAAAGTTTCTTCATCGGCATCACCATGCGGATATTGAGCATCATCATTTTTGTCATCGTCTACGGGCGTATGATTGAAATCTACTGCATGGTGAGCCTTGCGCCCATCCCCATGGCGACCTTCGGCAACCACGAGCAATCGCACATGGGGCAGAACTACCTGAAATGCCTGTTCGCATTGGGCTTTCAGGGCTTTCTCATCCTCATCTGCGTGGCAATTTATGCCGTGCTGATCCAGAGCGTGGCGATTTCCGGGGATGCCATCAACTCCATTTGGAGCATTGTGGGCTACACCGTCCTGCTCTGTTTCAGCCTGTTCAAGACCAGTTCCGTGACAAAATCCGTTCTCGGAGCGCATTAAAGGAGGTGTTCACTTGGCTGCGTATATCTCTGTGCCCCGTGATTTGACCAAGGTCAAATCCAAAGTGGCGTTCAACCTGACCAAACGGCAGCTGCTTTGTTTTGGCACAGCGGCTCTCATTGGAGTGCCGCTGTTTTTTGTTCTCCGGGATTCCGGCGGCAACACCGCCGCCACCCTCGGCATGATGGCGGTGATGCTGCCGGCGTTCTTCCTTGGAATGTACGAAAAGAACGGTCAGCCCTTGGAAAAGCTGCTGTCGTACTATGTGCAGTCCCGGTTTGTCCGCCCGAAGATTCGCCCCTACAAGACCAACAACTACTATGCACTGCTTATGAAGGGAGGCATGACCCATGATCCCGTTTTGGAAAAAGACCGATAAGCACAGCAAGCCGCAGTCTGCGCAGAAGCGCAGGCAGAACGCAAAGCCTGCTGTGCCCCGGACCGCCCAGCAGTCCATCCCCATGCAGCGGATGTTTGAGGATGGCACCTGCCGGGTGAAGCCCAACTATTACACCCGCACCATCCAGTATCAGGACATCAATTATCAGTTGGCGCAGCAGGAGGACAAGACCGCCATTTTCGAGGAATGGTGCTCCTTCCTCAACTTTTTTGACAGCTCCATCAAATTTGAACTGTCCTTTGTGAACATGGCAACCGACAGCACCGAGTTTGAGAAAAGTATCCGCATCCCGTACCAGCGAGATGGTTTCGATGATGTTCGTGCGGAGTATTCCCAGATGCTGCGCCAGCAGCTTGCCAAGGGCAATAATGGTCTGACCAAGACCAAGTTCATCACCTTTGGCGTGGAGGGCGAAAGCATGGCGCAGGTCAAGCCCCGGCTCGATCACATCCAGAACGATCTGCTCAACAACTTCCACCGGTTGGGGGTGCAGGCAAAACCCCTGAATGGTGCCCAGCGGCTGAAACTCATGCACGATATGTTCAACATGGACGGTGCCAGCAAGTTTCACTTTGACTGGAAGGACCTTGTAAAAAGCGGCCTTTCCGTGAAGGATGCTATTGCACCCACCGCCTTTGCCTTCAAGAACAGCCGCACCTTTCAGATGGGTGGCATCTTCGGGGCGGTCAGCTTCCTGAGCATCACGGCATCCGACATCAGCGACCAGCTTTTGAAGGATTTTCTGGATATGGATTCGTCCCAAATCGTTACCATGCACATCCAGTCCGTTGACCAGAATCGTGCCATTAAGACGGTGAAGCGCACCATCACGGAACTGGACCGCAGCAAGATCGAGGAGCAGAAAAAAGCCATCCGTGCCGGGTATGATATTGACATCATTCCGTCGGATTTGGCAACTTACGGACGGGATGCGAAAGCTCTGCTCAAAGAGCTGCAAAGCCAGAACGAGCGGATGTTCCTCGTCACTTTTCTGGTGCTGAACACTGGGCGCACGGAGCAGGAGCTGGAAAACAATGTCTTTCAGGCCAGCTCCATCGCCCAGAAGCACAACTGCAATCTGTGCCGGTTGGATTTCCAGCAGGAGCAGGGGCTTATGTCCTCGCTGCCGCTGGCAGACTGCCAGATCGAAATTCAGCGGGGACTGACCACCAGCAGCACGGCAATTTTTGTGCCGTTTACTACGCAGGAGCTGTTCGACAACGGTAAGGAAAGCCTGTACTACGGTTTGAACGCCCTGTCCAATAACCTGATTATGGTGGACCGCAAAAAGCTGAAAAACCCCAACGGTCTGATTCTGGGCACTCCCGGCTCTGGCAAGTCGTTCAGCGCAAAGCGAGAAATTTGCAATGCTTTTCTCGTCACGGATGACGATATTCTTGTGTGCGATCCTGAGTCGGAGTATGCTCCACTGGTGGAACGTCTGCATGGGCAGGTCATCCATATCAGCCCTTCCAGCACCCAGTATATCAACCCCATGGACATCAACACAAACTATTCCGAGGAAGATAATCCGCTGGCTTTGAAAGCCGATTTTATTCTTTCCCTTTGCGAACTTGTAGTCGGCGGCAAAGAGGGGTTGAAGCCTGTGGAGAAAACGGTCATTGACCGCTGCGTCCACAAAATCTATGCTCCTTACTTTGAGCACCCCTGTCCCGAAACCGTGCCGATGCTGGAAGATCTCTACAATGCTCTGCTGACGCAGGATGAGCCGGAAGCCCATCATGTTGCAGCTGCTCTGGAAATCTACGTCAAGGGCAGTCTGAATATCTTCAACCACCGCACCAACGTGGATATCGACAACCGCATCGTCTGCTATGACATCAAGCAGTTGGGAAAGCAGCTGAAAAAGCTGGGTATGCTCATCGTGCAGGATCAGGTCTGGGGCCGTGTGACCGCCAATCGCTCCGTTGGCAAATCGACCCGATACTACGCCGATGAGTTCCACCTTTTGCTGAAAGACGAGCAGACAGCCGCCTATTCCGTGGAGATTTGGAAACGTTTCCGTAAGTGGGGCGGCATCCCGACAGCCTTAACACAGAATGTGAAGGATCTGTTGGCAAGTCCCGAAGTATCGAATATTTTTGAAAATTCGGACTTCGTTTATATGCTGAATCAGGCCAACGGCGACCGGCAGATTCTTGCGAAACAGCTTAATATTTCGCCCCATCAGCTTTCCTATGTGACCCACTCCGGCGAGGGCGAAGGGCTGCTGTTTTTCGGCAACGTGATCCTGCCCTTCGTTGACCACTTTCCGAAAGACCTTGAACTCTACCGCATCCTGACCACCCGCCTGTCGGAAGTTGTGGAGGCAAAGCATGAATAAGAAACAGCCGAAGCTGAAATTTGAGGAGGACAAGGAACGCACTGCAACACGCTCCCCTCCGAAAAAGGAAAAGGTGGAGCAGACGCAGCCCCGAAAGAAACTGAAACTGGATGCCGACAAAGCTGCCGAAAAAGCACAACATCTACGCTTTGGCAAAGCCGAGATCACCCCGGACGAAGCATCCCGCATGACAAAAGCCCAGAAACGAGAGATGTACGCTTCGGCCATTGCCCGGTCTGCGGCTCACCGGGAAGTTGACCAGTATGAGGATGATAATGTCGGCACGCAGGCTCTCAACGAGGGACTGAAAACAGAAGAATCTGCTGCGGATTTTTCCAAAAGCCGCTATTCTCGTAAGCTCAAGAAGAAAGCCAAGCTCCAAGCAAAAAAGAAGTTCAGAGCTACAAAATCTTCTGCCCATGAGCCGGACAAGGTACAAAATGCAGGAGAGGCCAACGTCATTCATAGTGACAGCGGCGAGGGTGGTTCCAACTGGCTTTCCCGGTGGCGGCAGAAACAGGACGTTCGCAAAAGCTACTATGCTGCTGCCCGGTCGGGCGGCACCGCAGCACAGACCGCTGGCGGGCAAAAGATCACATCCAGCGGTGCATCTGCCACTAAGTCCGGTGTAGAGCAGGTCATTGATAAGGGCAAGTCGGCTGTCAGCACTGCCGTCAACGGCATTGCCAATTTTGCAAAGAGCAACGCACACGTTTTGGTGATCGTGGGCGTTTTTCTTTTGCTCCTGATGCTGGTCATGTCGGCATTTTCGTCCTGTTCCATTCTGTTCTCCGGCACCACGCAGGTATCCGGGCAGACCATGTACTCTGCCGAGGATCGGGACATCCGGGGCGCAGAACAGGACTACAAAAAGCTGGAAAAGGAACTGGACAAAAAGATCAAGCACACTCCCACCGACCACCCCGGCTACAACGAGTACCAGTATCACCTTGACCCCATCGAGCACGATCCGTGGCAGTTGACCTCATTTCTCACGACTCTGTACGACGATTACACCCGGTCAGAGGTGCAGGGCAAACTGAAGGAAACCTTCAAAAAGCAGTACAAGCTGACCACATGGGTGGAGGTGCAGATACGGTATAAGACCGTGTGGGTCATCAGCCCGGCAGGAATCCCAATTCCTACGCAGGTGCCCTATGAGTACCGCATCTTCCACACCAAGCTGGTGAACCGTGGCTTGGAGGTAGTCATCCGGGAGGAACTGGACAACGACCAGTGGAAACGGTACGAGATCTTTCAGGATACCTTGGGTGGCAGACCCTACCTGTTCAACGGCGGTCTGCCGCCCGGTGGCTCCGATGGCTCCGGCGCACCGGGCATCGACTATCAGGTGCCGGCAGAAGCACTGACCGACAGCGAATTTGCCGCCATCTACAAGGAAGCCCAAAAGTATGTGGGTACGCCCTATGTGTGGGGCGGCTCCACCCCGGAAACCGGCTTCGATTGCAGCGGCTACGTCTGTTGGGTTTACAACCAGAACGGCTACAATGTCGGGCGCACCACGGCCAACGGTCTTTGGAATAAATGCCAGCACATCTCCGAAGCAGAAGCAAAGCCCGGAGATCTGGTTTTCTTCAAAGGTACCTACGACACCCCCGGCATGAGCCATACTGGAATATATCTCGGAAACGGTATGATGGTCAGTGCCGGAGACCCCATCAAGTACGCCAATATCCACTCGTCCTACTGGCAGAAATACCTGTCAGGATTCGGGCGGCTATCCAAATAACAGGAGGACAATATGAGCGAAAAACTCGATAAACTGCGCGCTTCACTGGAAAAAGAGAAGGAACGGCGCATCAAGATCAACAATCGCATCGAAAGTCTGGAGCGGCGGATTCAGGAGGCCGAAGCCGCCGAGGTCAACGAGATGGTTCGGACGGCAAAGGTCACGCCGGAACAGCTTGCCGCCCTGCTGCGGCAGTCTGCAACTTCCACCCCGAACCCGGCTGCGCTGTCCGCAGTCGGTGCTACCATTGATAAGGAGGACCCCGATAATGAAGATGATGAATAAGGTATGTGCGCTGGTGCTGTCGGTGGCACTGTGCGCTGGCATGGCAGCTCCTGCTTTTGCCTATGACGGCGAGCCTGTGGAGGAGGTGGAACAGCCTGTCCTGACTGCTGCCACCGAAGAGGAAGAGGCTGTCACCGTGACCGATGAGGAAACCGGTGCTCTGACCCCGGAGGGCAATCTGACGCTGGTGGACGATTACCACACTGACTACTCCGATGGCAGCGGACAGCAGTTCATTACGCTGGTGTCGAAGTCGGGAGCCACCTTTTATCTGGTCATCGACCGCAATGCCAAGGGACAGCAGACCGTCCACTTTATGAACCTTGTGGATGAAGCCGACCTGCTCTCCCTGATGGAAGATGAAGATGCCGAAGCCTATACCGCCGAAAAGGAAGCGGCGGCGCAGGCAGCGCAGGAGCGCAAACAGGCCGAAGAGGATGCGAAAAAGGCTGCGGAAGAAGCGGAGGCATCCGGTTCTGAACAGACTGGTGGCAACAAAGTTACGAAGTATGCTGCCACATTCTTAGGCGTACTGGCGCTGGTCGGTTTGGTTGCTGGCGGCGGCATTTACACCTTTATGAAGCAGAAGCAGAAAAAGCAGGCCGAAAAAGAAGCTCTTGACCCCGATGCAAACTACACCGAGGACAAGGGCGACTTTGAGATTCCTGTGGAGGATGAACCGGAAGAAACCGGCGAGGAAGATACCGAACCCATCTGATTTTAAGGCGGCGTTTTGCCGCCGTACATATTGCAATCAGAAACAGATTGGAGTGATTTTTATCGCAAAATTAGTCGTGGCGGAAAAGCCATCCGTCGCTATGTCCTATGCAAAAGTCCTTGGCGCCACCAGCCGTCAGGACGGCTATCTTGAGGGCAACGGCTATCTGGTGAGCTGGTGTGTTGGGCATTTGGTAGAGCTGGCTCCACCCAATGTCTACGATGCCAAATACGTTAAGTGGAGCATTGCAGATTTGCCTATCCTGCCGCAAAAGTGGCAGTATCTGGTGTCTGCCAGCACTAAAAAGCAGTTTGGCATCCTGCAGAAGCTCATGCACCGCCCGGATGTGGACAATGTGATTTGCACTACGGACGCAGGGCGCGAGGGAGAACTGATCTTCCGCTTGGTGTACCAGCAGACTGGCTGCAAAAGCCCTTTTCACGCCTGTGGCTGTCCAGCATGGAGGAAAACGCTATCCGAGAGGGCTTTGTCCACCTCAAACCGTCAACTGAATACGATGCGCTGTACAATGCGGCACTCTGCCGGGAACGCGCCGACTGGATGGTCGGCATCAATGCGTCCCGGCTTTTTTCGTGCCTGTACAACCAGCCCTTGGCGGTGGGGCGTGTTATGACCCCGGTGCTTGCTATGACCGTAGTGCGGGAAGCAGCCATTGCCGCATTTGTGCCGGAGAAGTTCTACACGGTGGATCTGGAACTGACCAGCGGGTGCACGGCATCCAGCAAACGGTTTGCTCAAAAAGAGGATGCCGAACTGCTGCTTTCCAAATGCCGAAAGGAGGGGCGTGCCACGGTGCAAAAGATGGAACGCAAGGAGAAATCCGAAAGCCCACCGCAGCTCTATGACCTTACCGCATTGCAGCGGGATGCCAACCGTCTGCTGGGATTTACGGCGCAGCAGACCTTGGATTATGCCCAAAGTCTTTACGAAAAAAGGCTCATCACCTACCCCCGCACAGACAGCCGGTTTTTGACGGAGGATATGGCGGCATCCCTTCCGGGGCTGGTGACGGACACGGGCAGGGCGTTTGCCGTGGAGGAGCCGATTCCCATCCATGTGCAACAGGTCATCGATGGCAGCAAAGTCACCGACCACCATGCGCTGCTGCCTACGAAAAGCATGGCAAAAGCAGACCTTGCCGCCCTCCCTGCCGGGGAGCGGAATATCCTGCGGCTGATTGCCGCACGGCTGCTCTGCGCCGTGGGTGAGCCACACCGCTATGCAGAAACCACCTTGACTACCATCTGCGCAGGTGAAGAATTTACCGTCAAAGGCAAAGTTGTGCTGTCCGAGGGATGGAAAACTGTGGAGCGGAAAATGCTGGACGAGCTGCTGGGCAAGCAGAAAGAAGCGGTTGCTTTGCCCGATGTGCAGGAGCAGTGCCGGTGCAGCGTTGCCGGTGCCGAACTGAAGGAGGGGCAGACGTCCCCGCCGAAGCATTTTACCGAAGATATATGCTGTGAAAGGGGGATAAGAAATCACCCATAGAAAGGAGCGTTCCCATGAAACCCAAGAAATTAGGCAACGGTAAAATCACCGCCCTTTATGAGAGATTGAGCCGTGACGATGACCTCACAGGTGATAGTAACAGCATTATCAATCAAAAGAAAATGCTGGAGGACTATGCGAAAGCCAACGGTTTTACGAATTGCGTCCACTTCACAGATGATGGTTGGTCTGGTGGAAGTTTTGACCGCCCAAGTTGGAAGCGCATGATTGAGGGCATTGGAAAAGGCGAAATCGCTGCTGTCCTTGTTAAAGATTTGAGCCGCGTCGGTAGAGATTATTTACAGGTGGGCTTTTACACCGAAGTGATGTTCAGAGAGAAAGGTGTGCGGTTTGTTGCCATTACCAACGGAGTAGATAGCGACAAACGGGAAAGCAGCGAGTTTGCACCCTTTTTGAACATTATGAACGAATGGTATATTCGTGATTGCAGCCGTAAGATAACCTCTGTTTTACGGGCAAGAGGTATGTCCGGCAAGCACACAAGCAACCACTGTATCTACGGTTACAAGAAAGACCCCAACGACAAAGACCATTGGATTATCGACGAGGAAGCTGCCGAAGTAGTACGCCGGATTTATCGCATGGCCATTGAGGGAAAAGGCCCGTATGAAATTGCCCGCATATTGGCAACGGCAAAGGTTGAGCGCCCCTCTTACTATCTTGCACAGCGCGGTATGGGAAACCATCAATCAAACTACAATGCCGCAGACCCCTACACATGGCGCGGCGGTACAGTTGCCGACATACTCTCCAAGCAGGAATATATGGGGCATACGGTAAACTTTCGGACTTATAAGGAGAGCTATAAAGATAAGCGCGTCAAAATGACCCCCAAAGAGGATTTAGTCATTTTTGAGAACACACAAGAAGCTATCATCGACAAGGAAACATGGGAACGCGTACAAACTCTACGGAAAACCATTCGCCGGACAGACAGCATAGGAAAGGCCAATCCACTAACCGGCTTGATGTTTTGCGCGGATTGCGGTGCAAAGATGTATAACCACAGGGGCAAGGCCGGAAACGCGCGTGACTGGGCGGGCAGACCCAACGGGAAAAAGCGTCCGGATCGTGACGAGTACAACTGTTCCCGTTATGATTTGGGCAACCAGCATTATGATAAATACTGCACGACGCACCTTATTCGTACTGCTGTTGTAAACGAGCTTTTGTTGGAAGCCATCAAGGGCGTTTGTGACTATGCGTTGAACAATGAAGCTGAGTTTATGGCACAGGTCTGCTCCGCTTCCGAGGACAGGCAGGAAAAAGCTGCAAGATCCATTCGCCAGCGGAAGCAGCGCAACGAGAAGCGTACCGATGAACTGACCCGCCTAATCCGAAAGCTCTATGAGGACAATGTAAGTGGCCGACTTTCCGATACCCTTTTTGAACAAATGCTCAGAGATTTCGAGGCCGAGCTAAGCGATTTGACAGAAATCGTTTCCCAAGACCAACAGGAACTTGAACGCATAAGCAGGGAAACCATCAACGCCGAAAAGTTTCTTTCCCTTGTCAGAAAATATACAGACTTTTCCGAGTTGACCCCTGCCATGATAAATGAGTTTGTAGAAAAAATCCTCGTCCACCAAGCCCAGGGCAAAGGAGCAAGCAGAATACAGGAAATTGAAATTTTCTTTAATTTTGTTGGTAAGGTGGACATCCCTCACAAGGAAGTGGAACTGACCGAGGAAGAAAAGGCCGCGTTAGCGGAACAGGAACGCCGCCGAGCGAAAAAAGCAGAGTACAATCGACGCTATATGGAAAAGAAACGCAGGCAATGGAAAGAGCAGCAGGAGCAGGAGCAAGCCGAGCAACTGCCCCTTGCCGCCGAACAGAAAGGAGAACACATAGCATGAGCTAATTTATGTTTGACGGTCAAGAGCCGGAAAAAACAGAAATCTTGCGATAACAGCCGCCCTGACGATACACTCCCCGTCCGGGCGGTGTCTATTTGAAAATCCTCATTTTCCCCAAGTCAAGAGCCGGGAAAAACACCCGAAA
>OGDN01004852.1_pt1 | contig 11307 bp, 5 predicted proteins | sample 1570271 | NCBI WGS metagenome assembly OGDN01 (sample SAMEA4384481, study PRJEB24528) | human gut metagenome | reverse complement strand
CCGTTTTTACGGGCGTAATCGCGCGCCATCGTGAGCATCATCGCCAAATGGTCCTTCTCGCGTTTCATGTCGGTATTGAGCAGCGACATATACCCCTCGCGGCCGCCCCAAAAGACATAATTCTCGCCGCCGAGCGCGATCGTTGCGTCGATTGCGTTCTTGATCTGCGTGCCGGCATAAGCCACTGCCGCAAAATCGGGATTGGTCGCAGCGCCGTTCATATAACGTGCATTACTGAAAACGTTCGCAGTACCCCAAAGCAGCTTCACGCCGGTCTCCTGCTGTTTCTGTTTGGCATACTCGACGACCGCCTTCAGGTTTTTCTCATAGCTGGCCACATCGCCCGCCTCGCGCACGAGATCGACATCGTGGAAGCAATAATACGGGGCACCGATTTTTACGAAAAAGTCGAACGCCGAATCCATCTTGGCTTTGGCCTGCTCGACCGGATCGCCGATACCGCTCCACGGGAAAAGGTGCGTCGCACCGCCGAACGGATCGCTCCCGTCGGCACAGAACGAATGCCAGTAGGCAATCGCAAAGCGCAACTGTTCCTTCATGGTTTTGCCTCCGATTACGCGGTCTGCATCATACCAGTGAAACGCCAGCGGATTTTTCGAATCGGGCCCTTCGTACCCGATCTTGCCGAATTTTGAAAACATGGATTCCATCATCGTTTGATTCGATTTAGTATTGTTTTTAAAGATAAATTTCAAACTGAAGTTCCGTGCGACGCGCGGCCGAGCCGGTTTTCCAGTTCGGCTTTCCAGCGCGCGTATCCCCGTTCCAACACATCCCTGTCCGCAGGATCGGGACGCACTTCGTCGATCTTGCGGAGCGACGCGAACGTCTCTTCCCGGGAAGCGTACAGTCCGGCGCCGAGAGCCGCGCCCCGGGCGGCGCCCAAAGCCCCGTCGGTATTGTACAATTCGATGTCGGCGCCGCACAGGGTAGCCAACGTCTGCCGGAACACGGGACTGAGGAACAGATTCGCATACCCGGCCCGGATCACCCGGAGCCGCAACCCGGTCTCCCGCATGACGTCCATCCCGTAGCGGAACGCAAAAGCTATCCCCTCCTGCGCGGCGCGGAGCAGGTGGAAACGATCGTGCCGGTTGAGATCCAGCCCGATCGCTTCGGCCCCCGTATAACGGTTTCCGAGCATACGCTCCGCCCCGTTGCCGAAAGGCAGCATCAACACGCCTTCGCTACCGACCGGAATCTCCGCGCACCGCCGGTTCACTTCCGGATAACTCATATCCGGGACCGTCGTTTTCTTGACCCAGGCGTTCAGGATACCCGTACCGTTGATACAAAGCAGAACGCCGTAGCGCGGCCGCCGCGGCTCGTGATTCACATGCAGAAACGTATTGACCCGCGAAAACCGGTCCGGCCGGGGAACGTCGGTCACACCGTAAACCACGCCGGAAGTGCCTCCCGTAGCTGCCACCTCCCCCGGATCTAGCACGTTCAGCGAAAAAGCGTTGTTCGGTTGATCGCCCGCACGGTAAGAGACCGGCGTACCCGCTTCCAGGCCGAGATCGGCCGCGGCGGCCGCGTCCACCCGAGCCTGTATGCCGATGGACGGATGCGCCTGAGGAATCGTCCTCGGGTCGATCCCGTAATAACCGGCGACGAAACCGGCCGGCTTATTCTCAGTGAAGTCCCACAAAATCTGCTCGGACAGTCCGCTGCGGGTCGTAGACATTTCTCCCGTCAACCGGTACAGCACGTAATCGCCGGGCAGCATGAAACGATGCACTCCGGCAAAAACTTCCGGCTCGTTCTCCCGCACCCAGGCCAGTTTGGAGGCCGTAAAATTTCCGGGCGAATTCAACAGGCGTTCCAGACAGCGATCGTGTCCGAGCGCGTCGAACGCTCGATCCCCGATCTCCACAGCCCGGCTGTCGCACCAAATAATGGATTTTCGCAACGGCTCGCCCGCCTCGTCGAGGCACACGAGTCCGTGCATCTGGTACGTGATTCCGATCGCTTTCACGGCGCCGGCCCCTCCGGCCCGCGCGACGAGCGTCCGCACCCCTTCCCGCACGTAATTCCACCACATCCGGGGATCCTGCTCGGCCCATCCCGGCTGCGGAGCGTCGATCGGCATTTCAGCCGAAGGCAGCGTCACGGCCCCGGCGCACTCGCCGGTCGCCACGTCGAGCAGCGAAACCTTGACCGAAGAGCTGCCGACGTCAATACCTAATGTTTTCATCCCGTTCGTACTATTATTCCGCAAACGACAGGGTGTAGACACGCCCCGCCTCGGTTTCTATATCGTATGTATATTTCGTCGGCAACACCACCGGATGCAACGACGCGCCGGGAGCGATCACCGGCGGATTGATCCGCTGAAGGGCGAACAGCGGATTCGGATTTTCGCCTTCGGCAGTGCGGAAACCGCCCCCTTTGCAGGAGCGCAGCGCCGAAGACGAGCGCACGCGGCAGTTCCCCCCGATCGTGGAGCGGATCACGGCCCGCGTCAGCCGGCCGCCGTCCCACTCCATCCGCACGATCTCGAAACCGCCCCGGGCCCGCAGGCCGCACACCCGTCCGCTCCGCCATACGTCGGGAAGCGCCGGCAACAGGTCGATCACCCCGTCGTGGCTTTGCAGCAGCATCTCGGCGATGCCGGCCGTACAGCCGAAATTTCCGTCGATCTGGAACGGGGGATGCGCATCGAACAGATTGGGATAGGTTCCGCCCGATTCGAAAGATTCGCCCTCCGGCGAGATCTGGTCGGTAATCAGCTTGTAGGCATGATTTCCGTCCAGAAAACGGGCCCACAGGCAAACCTTCCAGCCCATCGACCATCCGGTCGAAGCGTCGCCCCGGTGAATCAACGAAGTGCGGGCCGCATCGAAAAGATCGGGAGTCGTATAGGCCGAGATCTGGCGTCCGGGATAGAGCCCCCACAGGTGGGAAACATGCCGGTGACGATCTTCGGGATTATCCCAGTCTTGCTGCCACTCCTGCAACTGTCCCCAACTACCCACCTGCATGGGAGCGAGCCGGGAACGCTTTTCCCGAAGCTCGCCGACAAGATCCGCATCGCAGCCGAGGGTTTCCGCCGCTGCGATCGTATTGGAGAACAGGTCGAAGACCATCTGGTTGTCCATCGTCGCGCCGCTGACGACGGCATGGTGGATTCCCGCCTTCGCCGGAGTGTTCTCGGGAGAAATCGACGGCACGCAGACCAGCCAGCCGTGCTCGGGCTCCTCGGTCAGAAAATCGAGGAAAAACTCGCAGGCCCCTTTCATAACGGGATATACCTCCGCCAGGTAGACCGTATCGCCGCTGAACAGGTAACGATCCCACAAATGCTGGCAGAACCAGGCGTTCGACGTAGGCCACATCCCGCTGAGCGGGGTATCGACCATTCCGCTGATGCGCCAGATATCCGTATTGTGATGGGCCGTCCAACCCCGGGCGCCGTACATTCCGGAAGCCGCCTGACGCCCCGTAACGCTCAGGTCGCGGATCAGGTCGATCAGCGGGCCGTGCAGCTCGGACAGGTTGGTCGCTTCGGCGGGCCAGTAATTCATTTCGGTATTGATGTTGATCGTGTATTTGCTGTCCCAGGCAGGAAACGTCTGGTGGTTCCAGATGCCCTGCAACGTGGCCGCCTGTCCTCCGGGCTGCGACGAACAGATCAACAGGTAGCGGCCGAACTGGAAGTACAGCGACACCAATTGGGGATCGAAATGCGTGGCGAACTCGCGAACCCGCGCGTCGGTCGTCTTGGCGGCCTGGGCGTTGACGCCCAAATCGAGCGAAACCCGTTCGATCCACGGACGGTAAGCGGCGATGTGATCCGCCCGCAACCGCTTGTAAGACTTCTTTTTGGCCTGAGTCAAATAAGCCTCGGCCCGGGAGACCGGATCGCCGGAAATATCTTTGTAATCGTTGAAATTGGTTGCGATCGAAACCAGGATCGTAACCGCATCGGCTCCGGTCACCGTAATTCCGGCGCTGTCGGCGACCGTCGTTCCGCCCTCCGGAGAAATCTCCGCGACCGTACGGTACTCCACCTGGCCGGGGATCGTTTCATGGCCGTCGGTTCTGCCGTCGATCAGCAGCCGGTCGTTCCCCTGCGTGGTTACCCGGTAGTTCTGCATCGGGGTAGCGAACGAAATCCGGAACGAAATCCGGCGCCGTTCGGAAGCCGTCAGCCGCACGACCGCCACCTGATCGGAAAAGGAAGTAAACATCTCCCGCTTATAACGTATCCCATCGACGGCGTAGCCGACCGTAGCCGTGGCCGTAGCCAGATCCAGATCCCGGTAAAAATCCGAAACGTTCCGATGCCCCGGAAAGTCCAGCAACAGCGAACCGGCCGTCTGATACGGCATACCGTGCGAGGCGTGCAAAGAGAAATTCTCGTCGCACAGGTCGAAAGCCTCTTTGTAGCGTCCTTCGAAAATCAGCCGTCGCACTTCGGGCAACGCTTCCCGGGCGGCCGGATTGACGTTGTTGTGCGGACCTCCGGCCCAGATCGTCTCTTCGTTGAGCTGCAGCTCCTCGCGTCCGCAGCCCCCGTATACCATAACGCCCAGACGGCCGTTGCCCAGCGGAAGCGCCTCTTCCCAGCGGGCAGCGGGCCGGTCGTACCAAAGGGACAGCGTCCCGGGATTCGGGCCGGCCGCCAGCTTTCCGCAGAAGCAGGTCGCACCCAATAAAAACAAACAAACGTATTTCATCGCAGTCGACATTTATTTAAGTATCAAAACAGGTTATGCAAAACGTCGTTCCGGGAGCTAAAGCTGCCAGTTGATAAAGTTGAGCCGGAATTTCTGCCGGACGTCTTTCCGGTACTTCTGCTTATCGAACGTGTAATACGCAGCCGGCTTGTGAGATACGTTTTTCTCTTTCTCGCCGGTTTCGCGGATGTAGCCGGACGACAACACTTTCTTACGAAAATTCCGGTTGTCGATCTCGATCCCCAAGATAGCCTCGTACAGCATCTGCAACTGACGCAGCGTAAACCGGCTCGACAGCAGTTCGAACGCGATCGGCTCGGTCAACAACTGTCGGTTGAGCATCTCCAAGGCCTGCGCGAGGATCGTCTTATGATCCATAGCCAGCCGGTTGACCGATTCGACGTCGAACCACCGCGCGCCTTTGTCCGCCGCGCAGGCGATCAGCCGGCCGTCCAGCTTGACCAGCGAATAGTAGGCCACCGTGACCACGCGGGTCGTATTCACGCGATAGTATTCGTTCAACCAACGCAGTTCGTCTCCCGAAACCCGATCCGGCCGGGAAAACACATGAAGCTGGCGCAGGTAGATATCGCGCGTGGACGTGTATTCGGCCAGCGTACGGTAAGCCGAAGTACGCAGATCTTCGTTCTCGAAGATCAGGTTGCCCGGCAACTTGTAATCGACGATCTTTTCGCCTCGGCCATCGACGAACTCTCGTTCGACGAGCAGCACTTTGAGCGAATGACCGTCGAAACCGAAAATAACGCAATCCACCGACAGGGAATGATTCGTTTGCGGAGACATGGCTTCGTTTTTAATGACCGGCGAAGAGGTCAAAGTGTAATCTATACGCTATCTATACAAAAATAGCAACCCGCAATCACAAATCCAAACTTATCGTACACAATACGGTAACAGAACCGTTCACACACAACAAGAATCTAATTATCAACAAATAATAGCGAAGGCGTCTGCACATTGCAATACGTTTAGGGGATGCCGACTCCGTTATTTATCCCGCCGGATACGCCGAAAAACGCAGCGACCGAACCGCGATTGCGGTTCGGTCGCTGCGCCGGCTCCACGTCAGAATCCCGGCAAACCTCCGGAACGCGGCTTTGGCAACCCGGCGCTTCCGGCATCGAAACGATTTCCGTTAATAGCCGCCCGGCGACAGTTGCGTACTGATCGGGCGCGGATTGTCCGAAGCCGGGAATTCCAGACCGAAAAGCTCTTTTCCCAACGGCCGGAGCGAAGAGCCGTCCAACTTGCTCGGATCGTACCCCGTTTCACACTCGAAAGGCATCAGGTAAGCCAGCGCCGACCACCCCCAGAAACGTTTCAGGCCGAGTCCTTCGCCGCTCTCGCCGTTGTAGAATTCCCGCGTCACCTCGTTGCGCCGATAGACCAGCTCGACGGTCTTGCGAGCCAGTTCGCGGGCGATGTCCGCGTACCCGTAGTCGATCAGTCCGTGCATAATCATATAGTTGGTCGGAATCCACGTCGAACCCCGCCAATTGCAGCCCCAATCGCGGATATCCCCCTGCACGTAGTCGGGTTCGGTCTTGGCGTAACAGGCTATCGGAAACTCGATCCAGAACTCTTCGGGATTGGTCAGGTGCTCCTTGACCAGCCGTTCGGCGCGGCGCGGGGAGACGATGCCCGCCCACAACGGCAGGAATCCGGCCGCGGATTTCACCTTCACCAGTTCCCCCGTATGTTCGTCGCGGTCGTAATAAAACCCATCCCGCTCGTCCCAAAAAACCGTATTGATCTTATCGGCCAGCAAAGCGGCGCGCACGCCGAGTTCCCCGGCCTTCTCCGTCTTACCCAGCCGTTCGGCGATCAGTTGCATCGCCTTCAGTTCGCGGTAAACATAACAGGCAAGATCGACTCCCTCGTAACGGAAATCGTCCAACTTGCCCGCCCGACTGATCTGGTTGTCCATGCCGCTGTGATCGGAACTGTTCCAGACCGGCAGTCCGTTCCGGTCGAAATCGCAGTACCGCGTCCAGTAGTCGATGCTCAGCATCAACTGATCGAAATACGAAATCCCTTTGAATGCGGGTCCGATCTGCACCCTCCCCCGGTCGCCTTTCTCTTCGAGCCACGTATAATTTCCGGTCTGCCGCGAACCCAGTTCGGCGATCTGCGCCAGAAACGGTTTGAAATGCTGACGTTCGCGCTTCTCGATCAGCGTGCGGGCGATGAACCCGTTGACGCACTGTTGGTTCAGAAAACTTTTCAGGTTCGTAAAACAGTAATCCGAAACCCCGAAATAGCTCATATAGAGATTCTCGAAATAGAGATCCCAATCGTACATCTCGTGGTACGCATATCCGGTCAGCAACTTCCGGTTGTCGGGTTCGTACAGCACGATGCCTTTGTCGGCTATGTCGCGGTTCACCTCGTCGATCCGCGCCGCAAATTTCCGCGCGTCGTCGATCTTATACTCCCGAACCACCTTTTTTACCAGTTCTTGACCGGACTGACTCCGTCCCCGTAAAGATACGGTACAGCAAACGAATAACAAACAAACGAATCGGAACGTTCTCATTTCTTCTGAAATTTTATTATAACAAGGCGGAAAAACGGTTTCGCCGGAAAAAACGAATCATTCCGGAAACCTCGCAATCGTTGCAATTTCCGGAAAACACCGGCCGGATCATCCGTTTGGGAAACAAAAATCGAATCGTCCGTCCGATAAATCGCAACAATTTTATAAAAATTATTTTAAAAAACTATCTTTACGCTCGGATTATAACAAAAACAAACGTAACGGCATGATAACATGCCCAATGAATAGACTCGTCGATTTCGCAGCCGGGCGAAGGGATCTGTTTCCCCCGCAGAAGAACAGATCCGCAGCCGTGCCGACAAAACCGTTTTTTCAGCTCCCTGCGCCATGAAGATCTCCAAACCCTTAAACGAATCCCTCCCGGCCGAACAAGCCGCGGAATTATACCGGTCCATTCTCGGAACGTTGCCGCTGACGACTTTTCTGTACGACCGAAACAAGAATCTCATCGAAGTTTACCATCCGTCTTCCGTATCCATCGAGAAATACCGCATAGAGTCGTACATAGGCAGCAATATCATGGATTACATCAATGACGAATCCTCCCTGCTGCACGACCAGTTCGTGAAGTTCAACGAAATTTTCGACCGGGTGCTGGCGACCGGAGAACCCGGGCAATTCGAATACGAAGTGGACGGCGAATACATCGAATCGGGAGTCGCCCCGCTCGGCGAAAACCATGTCATCTCTTATGTGCGCAACACGACCCCGGCCGTCAAAAAACAACTGGAAACCGAACGCATGATCCGGAACGAACTTTCGCTGGCCATGACGGTCGGAGGGCTCACTTCCTGGAGTTTCGACGTGGAAAAAGGGATTATTTCGACCAAACACGATAACGAGGTGATCGGAGACCGCCTGACTTACGACGAGTTCCTCGCCCGGATCGACCCGCAGTACCGCCACCGGGTATCCGAACTGTTCGGGAAAATAACCGGTCGGGAAACCGACCGGGCCGAAGCGACTTTGCCGATCACCGACATCCACGGCAAACAAATCTGGATCAACGTACACGCCATGGCGCAGGAATACGCGCCCGACGGAAAAGTTTCGGTTATCGTCGGCTCGCAGAAAGACGTTACGCGGGAACTGGCCGATAAAAACGGCCGCGAGGAGCTGCTCAAACAGAATGCGCTGATCATGAACAACGCCGCCTGCGGCTTCGTCTACATCACGCCCGATTACCGGGTGGCCTGGGAAAACACCGCCCATGTGCTGCCGCCCGAATTCGACGACGGCACCCGCTTTTTCGAGGTCGGCGAGCCGTGCTACAAAAACGAACACCGGATGCAAAATTCGCACACCCGGAAATTCGTCGAAGCGGCATTCCGAGAAAAAACCGTGCAGCGCATCGAAAAGAGGATTCAATCGCGGATATGGATCGACATGACGGCCAGTCCGGTCGTCGCCGGCAACGGAACGGTGGAAGGCGTCGTACTGAAAATCGAAAACGTCACCGAACGCGTGTCGCTGCGGAACGAGTATGAAAACCTGTACCGGCAAACCAAAACCATTCTGGACTCGCTACCCGTAGGCGTCGAGGTTTACGGAACGGACGGGCGGCTTCTGTTCCTGAACGATACCGATTACCGGATCTTCGGGCTCGACAAAGAAAATTTCGACTTCTCGCGGATCAACATCCAGGACAATCCGAACCTGCCCATCGAAATAAAAGAAGGCGTGACGAAAGGAATGAATACCCATGCGACCTTCGCTTACCATTTCGACGCAGTGAAAGACGCCGGCTTCTACGCTACTTCGCAGGAGGGCGTCCTGCGGATCGAATGCGACGGACATCCCGTGATCGACGCTTCCGGACGAATCGAAAATTACGTTTTCATCGTCCGCGATGTGACTGAACAGGAACATACCGACGACGAACTCCGCCAAAACAAACGCAAGATGGAGCTGGCAATGCAGGATGCCGACATCATGCTCTGGGAGTTCGACGTACGGCAAAGACTCTTTTTCAGCGACAACGAACCGCTCAACGGCTACGATCATGCCCGACCGCTCACTATCGACGACTACCTGAGTTGCATCTATCCCGGAGACGAAGCCCCCGCCCTGGAGACCCTGCAAAAGATGTGCGCGGGGGAAGCCTGTTCTTCAAGTTCGACGTCCGGATCAAACTTCCCGGATACCCCGACGAATGGCAATATTGCACCATCAACGGCTCCTCTTATCAGAAGGACGGAGAAGGGAAGGCGACGAAGTTCATCGGCACGCGCAAAAACAATACGGAACTCCAAAAAAAGAAACAACTGCAGGAAACCATCCTCAACAGCATCCCCGTCTCGATCCACATCAAGGACGTCGACGACAATTTCCGTTACGTTTTCTGCAACGACGAGAGCAAGCGCCTGTTCGGCACCAGCGAGGATACGACCACTTACGACGTGATGGATCCCGACAAGGTGGCCCGTATCGAAAAGACCGACAAGGAGGTCTTCGCCACCGGCAAGCCCTATTTCGGATTGGAGCATATCGAACTGAAAGACGGACGCGTCTACGACACGCTCGTCCGCAAAAGCGTCGTTTACGACGACGGCAGGCGCCTGCTGCTGAACGTCCGCTGGGATCAAAGCCTGCAGAACGACCTCGAACGCCGCGCCAAAGTGCTCAACATCACGATGGAGGCGATGAATGCGTACACCTGGTTCTACGAACCGGAGAAGGACAAGATCAGTTTCGGCGAAGGTTCCGACAAGTTCGGACGCGATATTTTACACTCCGATTCACTCGAAAAATTCATACGTTTCATTCATCCGGACGAACGAAAACTCTTTATGGAGTCCATCCTGAGGCTGATCCGTAACGAGACCGACGAATGGAACGTGGAGTACCGGGCCGACCTCCGCAACAGCGGCGTTTACGAATGGTGGCAAACGCGCGGTATGCTCGAAACGACCCTGCGCGACGATATCCCATATACCTATATGTTCGGCATGACGATCAACATCGAGGAACACAAGCAGACCGAATTGACCCTTTTGAAGAACCGCGAGGAATTGAACCACCTGATCCGACAAAACGAAATGGTGCTCAACAACGCCAACTCCGGCCTGGCGTACATCTCTACGGATTACATCGTCCAATGGGAAAATATCTCGATGTGTTCGGCCAGTCTGTCGCACGAAGCCTACCGGAAAGGCACGATCTGCTACCAAAGCACCCGCGGCCGCACGTCGCCCTGCGAAAACTGCGTCATGCAGCTTTCGATGCGCTCGCGTCAGATGGAACAGGCCAAATTCACGTTCGACAACGGACATACGGTCGAAGTCTTCGCAACTCCCGTATTCAGAAGCGACCGGACGATTGACGGAGTCGTAGTCCGCATAGACGACGTGACCGAACGCGAACGGATGATCAAAGAACTGAAACAGGCCAAAGTGCTCGCTGAGCAGTCCGACAAACTGAAATCGGCTTTTCTGGCCAACATGAGCCACGAGATCCGTACGCCGCTGAATGCCATCGTCGGATTCTCCGGCTTGTTGATGGAAACGACCGAACAGCAGGAGAAGGAGGAATACATCAAAATCATCCATATCAACAACGAACTGCTGCTGAAACTGATCAACGATATTCTGGATTTGTCGAAAATCGAATCGGGATCGGTCGAACTGCAATACGAGGACTTCGACCTGTCGGAATATTTCGACGACATGGTGACCTCGATGAAACAGCGCATGACCAATCCCGGCGTACGGCTGATAGCAAGCAACCCCTACTCCGGCTGTAAAGTCAGGCTGGACAAGAACCGTATCGCCCAAATCATGACCAACTACGTGACCAACGCGATCAAATACACCCGGAAAGGATTTATCGAGATGGGGTACGAATCGAAAGACGAAGGCATCCGGCTCTACGTGAAAGACAGCGGCATCGGAATCCCGGAAGATAAAAAGCACAAAGTATTCCACCGTTTCGAAAAGCTGGACGAATTCGCCCAGGGAACGGGTCTGGGCCTTTCGATCTGCAAGGCGATCGCCGAATCGATGGGAGGCTACGTAGGGTACGAATCGC